>QLAH01000265.1_pt1 | contig 36911 bp, 34 predicted proteins | sample 4693081 | NCBI WGS metagenome assembly QLAH01 (sample SAMN09425401, study PRJNA476045) | Lake water metagenome, whole genome shotgun sequencing project. | reverse complement strand
TTATTCAGGTGGTACCGGAGATCGTTGCCGCTGGGCACTCCAGTCAGGTGCCGGGCGGCATGTTCAATGCTGTCACGATGACTCGCCGCCCACAGCAACACGGCGTAGAGGGTCTCCGACGGGCACTCCCCTTGCATGGGCACCGGCAGATGAGCTTTCATGCACGCTAGGGCCGCACTCAAGGTCGCCTCGTCCGTCAACGCTGGCGTAGGAGATACTGAAGAAGGGCAGGTTGTCATGGCTTTTCATCCAATTCGTCTAGCCTGACCCTACCCCTTTTCTACAGATTCAGCCCCTGGCTCGATGCTTTGTGATCTACTGAGCCTGGATTGTGGGCGATGTGGACAAGCTCAAACAGGTGTTCATCAACCTGGTACGCAATGCCTGTGAAGCCATCCCCCCTGGGGAGTCGGTGACATGGCACATTACCCCTGGTCCCACGCCCCATCACCTGTGCGTAACGATCCACAATGGCGGCGACCCGATTCCACCAGCGGTGCTGGAAAAAATGGGGCAGCCTTTTTTTACCACCAAGCCGGGGGGCAATGGCTTGGGTCTTGCCATCGTCCAGCGCATTGTGGAAGCCCACGGGGGCGCGTTGGCAATTGAATCTACCCCTGAAGCCGGAACCACCGTTCGCGTTGTGTTGCCCCGTGGTGTAGTAAGAGTATCAAAATAGCTTGGCTCTGTGGTGGTCGAGGTCAAACTCGTAGCGTTGTTGAAAATTGGTGACGCCATAGAGGTTGAAGGAGATGGTGGGCGCATCCCCCAGGGGTTCGACGCTGTGGATAGCATCAGCGGTGAGGGCCACAATATCGCCCGGATTGAGGATGAGGTCTTGGGTGGGGGCAATGCGGTCGGGGTGGTCGGCGGTGGGCTGGCGGTGCCATAGGCGGTTGCGCTCTTGGCCATCCAGCAGGGCCACAATGCCCCAGGTACCGTGGTTATGAATGGGCGACCGCTGACCGGGCGACCAGGCCACCATTTGAATCGTGATGGGAAAGTCGTGTTCTTGGTAGAGAAAGCGCACGCTCCAGCCCGTTTTTGGGTGGGGTGGGTCGTACTCCATTTGTAGCCAGAAGGAACTGATCAGCAGGGTGCGTACCAGGGGCGTGATCGCCTCTAGGCGGGTCACATCGTCGTGGGTGACTTTCAAAATGTCTTCCAGGTCGGTGAGGAAGCGATAGAGGCGATAGTATTCGGCGGGTTCGGCAATGTTGGTATCGCCAAAGGTGCGGTAATGGCCATCGTCCGTCACCAGCCAGTTGTGGTTTGTCATAGTAGGGTAAGGAACGTTTTAAGCGGAACGACGCCCTACTGAAAGCTGCGTTCGGTGGGGGATGGGTTGGCGAGGGATGGGACTTGGGTTTCGATGGCGATGGCACCGGGGCCAAAGGCCATCAGCACCAAGACGGCAGCCACCAGTAGGATATCGCGCTCTAGGCCGGGGGTGGGCGAGCCAGCCGCCACAGACAGGGGCACATGAACGCCCGTAATCGCCGCCGCCATGATGGTTAAAAAGGCTAAACTCGCCCATTTATTCAAGAAACCGACCAACAGCAGCACACTGGCGATCACTTCCACAATGCCCGTAATGGGGCCAAGCCAGCCCGGAAAGCCCATGCCAGCAAACATCGTACTCGCCATCGGCCAATTGAAGGCTTTGCTGAGACCGTGGGGCAGAAACACGAAAATGGTAGCTAGTCGCAACATCAACAGGGCGTAATCGGTGGAACGGGGAGTAGAACGGAACATGGGTATACTTCAAAAGGGAGATGGGGGAATAGGGGATAGGGAGAGTCAGGGGAACACCATCACTAGCTCCCGGCACAGGGATTCGCCTTGCCTGCACAAGGATCGGCTTTGCTGGCGCAAGGGTTCGCTCCGGCACAGGGGTCGGCTTTGCTGGCACAAGGATTCGCCGATGCACAAGGATTCGCTTTGCCTGCACAAGGGTCGGCGCTGGCACAAGGATTCGCCGATGCACAGGGATTCGCTTTGCCTGCACAAGGGTCGGCGCTGGCACAGGGATTGGCTGATGCACAGGGGTTGACCACACCAGGGGTGTTGCCAGCACAGGGATTGGCCGCGCAGGGGTTGGCTCCAGAGGGGGCATTGCCAGCGGCCACTGCGCCCATGCCAATGGCTCCAATGGTGGCCAGAACCGCAAGGTATTTGAATTGAAAATTCATGGTTGGAGTGCCTGTTGATGGGGTAAAAACGGAGTAAGCCTCGCTGACCATCAGCTAACCAGCCCCCTCTGAAGTGCGCCTAAACCTAAGCTGAGAACTTGATGAGAAAGGGCAATCCCTCATGAACTGTTGGGCTGCGACTCAGGACGCTCTCATATCGCCCTACCATCATTGACCTGTGCGTTCAAGGAAATCTCGATGTCAGCAGGGAGCCGCCATCGCCAGCAATCTCAATGCCGTGGTTCGCCATCAGCCCCCCCAGCCCGTCCAAGTTTCCCTACGCGGTACCCTGCTCAAATTGGGCCAAGCCGAGGGAGCCGCGAACCTCTTCGACCGACTCGCCATCACCGGGCGCAGCGGCCACCTCATTCGCCAGGGCACCTACCTCAGCCTGTTGCCAAACTCGGCGCATAATGTCAGCAGTCTTGCCAGTTGGCTCTCCGATGAACTGTTTCAGCGCCATACCTTGACCGCTAAACCCCAATCGGGCCTGCACTCCAAAATACCGGGTTGGGTGCTCAGTGGTGCCCTAGGCATCGCCGTTGCGGTGGGTGGCGTAATGGCATGGCGGGCTATCGCTCCAAACCAGTACCAGCGCCCTTGGCTACCGACCAACGCGCCCACGCAGACTGATTCAGAAGATCTGCAACCGCAATAGAGGCCTAACTCAATCCTGGCACTTGTTTGATCTCTTGCCATAAATGGGATGATCCTTACCCTGCCCGATAGACTAAACAACCTGAGTTCGGGATAAGCCAGCCGCTACAATCTTGAGAAACCTGCTTCCAGCTTGCGCTTTAGACCTCACCCTAAATCCCTCTCCCCAAGGGAGAGGGACTTTGAGCTTTTCTAGCTCCCCTCTCCTCGTGGGAGATGGCCTGGGGGTGAGGTCTACCAGGGGATCTGGTCACTATGTCTAACCCGAACTCAGGTTAAACAGAAAGTGGAATTCTGCCTTGCTAAAACATTGTTGCTATGTCGAACTAGATGCAACGGGGAAAGCCCAAATTGGCAAATGAGAGATTTTCCTTGAACCATTGCAAGGGGGGATCATTGGAAATATCAGTTAACCCATTCTAGAGAGAGCTTGCGCTGGGATTTAACACAATCCTTCAAATAGAGATTAATCAGGGTCTGGTAGGGTATTTCTGTTTCTTCTGAAAGTTCTTTGAAATAGTCTACAACATCTCCCTCAAGACGAATGGTGACTTGCTTTTTGAGCTTTTTAGCATAGGGATTAGGCACAGATTGTGAAAAGTCGTATTCTTCTCTCATAGCAAAAACCTCTAGTCTGACAGAACGGTTATCGACCTAGCGCAGTCGGTCGTCGAGATGATGATGAATAGGACTCACCGTATCCACCACTAGCGACAATGTTTGGTCAAAAACCGATCTAGCTGGTTGGCGAAGGCTCCTGTCACCCGCTGGTTAAAGGGAGGTGGGCCACCCGTATCTACGCCCGCACTGCGTAGGTCATTGAGGAAATTTCGCATGGACAATCGTTCTCGAATATTGCCCTGGTCGTAGAATTCGCCTCTGGGATTAAGGGCATAGGCTCCCTTTTCGATGGCTTCTGCGGCTAGCGGGATATCGGCAGTGATAACTAAATCCCCGGCCTGGAGATGTTTTACAATGTAGTTATCGGCAATGTCTAAGCCAGCGCGTACCTGCACAAATTCAATGTAGGGAGAACCTGGAATTTGTAGCTCTTGGTTGGCCACCAAGGTGGTTTTGATTTCAACCCGCTTTGCCGCTCGAAACAGAATCTCCTTAATCACGTTGGGGCAAGCATCCGCGTCAACCCATATCTCCATCGCCTAGCCGCCTATTGTTCTATCGCTGACCTTTCCCTAGTCTAGCGGTCTCCTTGAGGCCCGTCTGCTAGCGCAGCTTGCCGCCCAAGAAACGGCGAAACATCCGATACCCAGCCCGCACCCCGTCTAGGAAAACATAGGGTATCGGCAGTCTCAGGGGCAGCAACAAGGGCCGATAAACCCACCAGTAGGCACATTTCACATCCCGCCAAGCTCGACAGGGCTGAGAATCTAAAAAATCAGAGACATCGACCACCAGGCCGCGCCCTTCGTGCTGCATCACGTTGCGGCCATGCACATCGTGGGGAAACAGGCCGCGACTGCGGACATAGTCGAGGGCGGCATCGATGTCGCGAATTACCTGGGGCGGAATGGCCATGCCCCGATGGAGGCAGTCGTATAGCGTTACCCCGTGCAGGCGCTTGAGGACGAGAAACGGTGCTTCGCTAGCGTAGCACTGCGAAAACGCCGGATGGTCGGCCAGTCGTCGGTAGACCTCAGCCTCGGCTTCAATGCCGGGGCGGCCCGGAGCATATACCTTCACCACCTGTTCGGGATAGTCAGGGTGTAGAAACACGGCGGCGTAGTTGCCCGTCCCCAGACAGCGCCAGGGAGCGGGTGCCCGGTGAACCACCACAGGATGATGGGGATCGATGCTTTCGAGGTGCAATTCTGGCAGTAGCTCTTGGCGAACGCATCGCACAAGCGCCTGAATGGGGTCAAGCATAGGGATGGGTGAAATCGCTGTCACAGCACGGCTCTCAGGCTCAATTATGACAAGACGCGGGTTGAGTATCCATGGCTACTCGCATCTCTTAACCCAAGCTTCCCTATCGGGAAGGCTGGGTGACGCGCATTTCCGACAGACCCTATGGCATCGCTCTCCATTAGACCTGTTGTGAAATAGGGAAAAATTAGCTATACCAATACCGATGTTGAGAGGGTGACCCGATGCTGGATCTAGAGCGGGGCAAACGGGATGACCGCTTGCTGCGGGCGTTGACAGGCTTGAATCTTAAGGCGCTCACAGCGCTGCAACCCTCGTTTGCTCAAGCCCTGGCCGAAGCGCCCATCCCCCGTCGTAGCCAGCAACCTAGAGAGCGGTCGGTGGGCGGTGGCCGCAAGCCTCGACTCGTGAGCGTCGAAGATAAACTGATCTACATCCTGTTTTACTTCAAGTGCTATCCCACCTTTGACCTCGCGGGTCTGCTGTTCGACCTCGACCGGTCGCAGGCTAACCGCTGGATGCATCGCCTACAACCAGTGCTGGAAGCCGCCTTAGGCCAGCAACTCGCGTTACCGAAACGGAAGCTGAGTTGCCTCAGTAGATCACACAGATGTCTCTTCGTATGGGCTTGGCCCTCACCCCCAGCCCCTGGGAGAGGGGGGCGAGGGGAGCCGGAAGTCCTTCAAAGTCCCTCTCCCAGATTGGGAGAGGGATTTAGGGTGAGGGCCAAGCTGAGGGCAGTAAAGAGAGTTTGCGATCTACTGAGCCTGAGTGAGTTTGTCGAAGCCTTCCCCGACGTCGAGCGGGTCATCCTTGACGTCACCGAGCGGCCTGTGCAACGGGCCAAAGACAACGCCAAGCAGCGGGACGACTACTCCGGCAAGAAGAAGCGACATACGCGCTCGCATCTGGCACTCGTGGAACCAGACCGGAAGATCCTCATCTTCAGTCAGGCCTATGCGGGCCGACACCATGACAAAGGCATCCTGAACCAGGAAGGGTGGGCCGAGTGGATACCGGATGAGGTGGTGATCCAGGGTGACCTGGGCTTTTTCGGCCTGCAGAACGAGGTCGTCAATGTCGAGGTGCCCCACAAAAAGCCGCGCAGGGGACGACTCAGCAACGACCAGAAAGCTGATAATCGAGCGTTAGCCAGCGAGCGCGTGGTTTGTGAGCATTCGTTTGCAGGGCTCAAGCGTTACGGCATTGCCCATCAGGTCTATCGCAACCGGATTGAGGGCTTTGATGACCGCTCAATGGTCACGGCTGCCGGGCTGTGGAACTTCTATTTGGAAGCGGCATAGGGGCAGCACACAAAATCACCAGCCCCCAACAACAACTGAATCCATTACTCACTGTTTCACAACAACTCTATTAAATCGCTTGCTGCAGTCGTTGCAGCGATAGCGCTGGAGGGGCACACCGGCTGAGAGCGATTCCCGCCCATTCTTTACGACCTGTTGGCTCTGGCCGTGAGGACAATCTATGGTTTTGGAGTAGTTGCATGGCAACCACTTTACCCATCACCGTCTAACAGACCAGTGCCCCGGTTTCTGGGCCAGGATGCCAGTTTTGTTGGCAGGGTGGCGGGGAAGAAACCGGGGTTTTGAAATGACGCTTTTGTGGCACCTAGGCGGCGACGAGGGCTTCGGTTTTGGCGGCGAGTTGGGTGAGGACGCCGTTGATGTTGGCCTTGGCATCGCCAAAGAACATCAGGGAATTGTCGCGGTAGAAGAGGGGGTTATCGACCCCGGCATAGCCCGCCGAGAGGCTGCGTTTGACGACGATCACGGTGCCCGCCTTCCACACTTCCATCACGGGCATTCCGGCGATGGCGCAGGTGGGATCTTCCTGGGCGATGGGGTTGACGGTGTCGTTGGCTCCGATGACGAGGACAACATCGGTGTGGGCAAAGTCGTCGTTGATTTCGTCCATTTCGAGGACGATGTCGTAGGGCACGTTGGCCTCGGCGAGGAGGACGTTCATGTGTCCGGGCATCCGTCCGGCGACGGGGTGAATGCCAAAGCGCACTTGCTTGCCCTGGCTGCGAAGGATGCGGGTGATCTCGGCGACGGCGTGCTGGGCCTGGGCGACGGCCATGCCATAACCGGGAACGATCACCACTGTATTGGCCGATTCCAGCACATCCACCACTTCGCTGGCGTTGGTGGCGGTGGCTTCTTCGGCGGTGCCTGCTTTTTTACTGGGGGCGCTGCTGCCTTCGCCAAAGCCGCCCAGCAGCACGTTGAGGAAGGATCGGTTCATGCCCTTGCACATGATGTAGCTGAGGATCGCCCCACTGCTGCCCACCAGCGCCCCGGTGATGATCAGCAGGTCGTTGTTGAGCATGAAGCCCGCCGCCGCCGATGCGAGGCCAGAGTAGCTATTCAGCAGGGAGATCACCACGGCCATGTCGGCCCCACCGATGGCCATCACAATCACCACGCCAAAGATGCCCGAAACGGCGGTGAGAATGCCCAGGGGCATCAGCCCGTCGTTCCCGGTGGCGCTGACGAAGGGGAAGGCAAAGGCCACCATCGTCACCAGCATGGAGATGGTGAAAAAGTGGCGGGCGGGCAGCAGCACGGCGCGGCTGGGCACCATCGATTGCAGCTTGGCCACGGCAATCACCGACCCGGTAAACGTCACCATGCCGATGAACACCCCGGCATAGATTTCGATGCGGTGAATCACTTCCTCCATGCCCACCATGGCGGAACCGGGCTGGAGGTATTCCGCAAAGCCCACCAGCACGGCAGCGAGGCCGACGAAGCTATTGAGCAGGGCCACCATTTCGGGCATGGCGGTCATGGCGACACGGGAGGCCGCCAACACACCGACCAGCACACCGAGGCCAATGGAGCTAATTTGAATCGGGTAGCCCTGACTAATCAGCGCTGTGGCGACGAAGGCAACGGCCATTCCCAAAATGCCCAGCAGGTTGCCCCGCTTGGCGGTGGCTTGGTTCGATAATCCGCTAAGGCTGAGGATAAATAATGCGCTGGCCGCAATGTAGGCGACGGTAACGAGGTTGTTGGACATGGGATAGGGGGGATAGGGGGAAATGTTTTTGCCTTTTGAATTTTGAACTTTGAATTCAAAAGGCAAAATTCAAAGTTCAAAAAACACTACTTATGAAACATATTCAGCATCCGCTGGGAGACCATGAATCCCCCTGCGATGTTGACGGTGCCGAGGAAAAGGGCAATGGCACCGAGAATCGTCATCGGGGAGGTGATGTCGCCGGAGATTTGCAACATGCCGCCGATGATGATGATGCCGCTGATGGCGTTGGTGACGCTCATCAGGGGCGTGTGCAGGGCGGGGGTAACGTCCCAAATCACCTTCCAGCCAAGGAAACTGGCCAGGATGAAGACCGTTAGGTGGGTGAGGAAGGCTTCCGGTGCCCAGAGGCCGATGGCGACAAAGGCAAGAGCAATCAGCACGGGCCAGATCAGTTGGGCAATCAAGGACTTTTTGGCAGGGGTGGTGTCTTCCGGGGTTGCCGTTGCTGCCGTTGGACTGGCCGCAGGGGCCGGGGCTTCTGGTTTGGGTGCAGGCCAAATCACCTGACCCTGGTGGATGACGGTGGTGGCGCGAATCACCTCGTCGGCTAGGTTGAGGTCGTAGGCTTTGGCACCGCCTAGGTCACTCAGCAGGTGGTAGAGGTTGTTGCCGTAGAGCTGGCTGGCTTGGGCAGCCATGCGGCTGGGCAAATCCGTCAGGCCAATGACAGTCACGCCGTGGTGGGTGATGATTTCTCCCGGCTGGGTGACTTCACAGTTGCCGCCCTGCTCTGCGGCCATATCGACGATGATCGACCCCGGCTTCATGCTTTCCACCATGGCTTGGGTGATCAGCAGGGGCGCTTGTTTGCCGGGGATCAGCGCCGTGGTAATGATGATGTCTACTTCCTTGGCCTGTTGGGCAAACAGGGCCATCTCGGCGGCGATGAAGGCTTGGCTCATCACCTTGGCGTAGCCGCCTTCCCCGGTGCCGTCTTCTTGGAAGTGCAGCTCTAGGAACTCGGCCCCCATGCTCTGCACCTGTTCCTTCACCGCAGGGCGGGTATCAAAGGCTTTGACCATCGCCCCTAAACCTCGCGCTGTGCCGATGGCGGCCAGTCCGGCCACCCCTGCGCCGATGATCAGCACCTTGGCCGGAGGGGTTTTGCCCGCCGCCGTAATTTGCCCGGTAAAGCAGCGGCCAAACTGGTTAGCGGCCTCCACCACGGCGCGATATCCGGCGATATTCGCCATCGAACTGAGGGCATCCAGCTTTTGGGCGCGGGTGATGCGAGGCACCGAATCCATCGCCAGCACCGTGCCGCCCTGGTGGGCCAGCTTTTCCATTAGGTCAGGATTTTGGGCGGGCCAGATGAAGCTAATCAGGGTGCCGTCGGGACGCAGTAACTCAGCTTCGTGGCAGTCCAATTCTGGATGCCACTGGGGCGCACGCACTTTGAGGACAATATCCGCCGTTTGCCACAGGCTGCGGGCATCGGGCAGAACTCGGCAACCCACCGATTCGTAAGCTTCGTCGCTAAAACTGGCGGCGGCCCCAGCCTGGGATTCGACGAGCACCTCAAAACCCAGTTTTTGCAACTTTTTGACCGTATCTGGAGTGGCGGAAACCCGCTGTTCCCCCGCAAAAATTTCCTTCGGAATCCCCACCGTCATCCCCGTGGGTTTGGCCGCAACAGAATTCGCTGTCGTTTGTTCAATCGGGGTGGCAATCGTCATAGGTATATATCCTTGATGGTGACTCCTGAAGGGCAAGTATTACGTTGAGAGAATGGATCAAAAGAATGACAAAACTTAATTCAGCCCAGGCAAAACAAGTCTCAATCCTAGCTAAGGTCGTCAAGAAGATGGGTTGGAATACTTAAAACAATCCGTAATTCAGGGATGAATGATGTTCGTCTCGTAACTCAGTGAATCAATATTGACCCATAAATACTGCTCTCTAGCTGAGAAACGGACGTTTTCACTGGGTAAACATCTGGCATTTTTCCTAGAAAAGTACGATAGATGCTCCAGTGACTTTCTCAGTATCTATGGTGAAATAGGGACTTAATCGTTCACAAAACGCAATCAAAACCTGAATCATCACTATCTGGATAGTAAGGGTCGCTGGAGGTAATGGGGAGGAAACTTCAAGAATGTTTTATTTGTCCGCAAATAATTACAGATGCACAAAACGACCAGCCTTGAACACAAGGCCGACCGTGGCAATGGCTCAAACAACAAATGGGCGACCGTCTAGGACGATCACCCATTTGGCCCAGTGGGGGCTAGGCTGGGCTACTTTCTGGGAAGCCCAACCCTAGTGACGGTGCTGTTACCAGCTCCGGGTGGGGGCGAGGGCGTGGCCGCGAATTAGGCTACCTACGGTTTTGGCGGTGATCTTCATCTGCACTAGGGGGTTGGCAGGCACCACGGTTTTGTAGAGGTAGCTGTCGAAGGTGAGCTTCTGCACGTCAATATCCGAGCACATTTCCACGAAGGCTTCGCGGGTGGCGTCGGAACGGTAGAACACCGTTTGTAGCAGATCTAGCACCTTGTAGGTCATGCCGTATTGCCTGTCCCACCGCTTCAGGTAGATTTTCAGCTCGTCTTCGGTGGGGATGCGCTGGCCACCGTTGGAGAATTCCACAATGGCTTCGGCGCACATGCGGGCCGACTTGGCGGCAAAGTAGATGCCTTCGCCGGAGGACTTGGTGACGGTACCAGCGGCATCGCCCACCAGGGCCACCCGACCGACCACCCGACGGGGACGGGGATGCTCAGGAATGGGGTGCGCTTCTACTTTGATGATTTCGCCGCCTTCCAGACGCTTGGCAGCACGGGCGCGAATTCCGGCCTGGAGTTGCTTAATTTTGGCTTGGTTCACCCGCATGGTGCCGGTGCCCACAGCAACGTGGTCATACTTGGGGAAGACCCAGGCGTAGAAGTCGGGGGAAACATCGTTGCCCACGTACATTTCCGCGAGGTCCTCGTAGTAGGCCATTTTGTCTTCGGGCAGACGAATGCGCTCTTGGAAGGCGATGGCGTAGTTGTAGTCTCCGGCGTTGATGGCCTTGGCCACGCGGGAGTTAGCGCCATCAGCCCCAATCACCAAATCCACTTGCAGAGACTTGTTGTCGCCCACCAAGCCGTCTTCGCGGTGCTCGGTATAGTGCAGGGTGTAAGAATCGCTGCTGGACTTGGGCAGGTCTAGGGCGTAGACGGTGCCGTTGATCAGCTTGGCCCCTAGCTTAGCGGCCCGATCCCGCATAAAGCCGTCCATTACCTCGCGGCGGCACATGCCGATGTACTCGTCATCCTTCAGCGTGCTGCCGATGTTGACTTCAATATTCGAGGGGGAGATCATCTTCATCTTCCGCACCCGGCGGTCGATGATGCTGGGGGGCAGGTCAAACTCATCCACCATGCAGAGGGGGATGGCCCCGCCGCAGGGCTTGGCGTTGTCTAACTTGCGCTCAAACAAATAGGTTTCGATACCGGCTTTTACCAACGTCTCGGCAGCCGAGGAGCCTGCCGGACCTGATCCTACTACTGCTACCCGAAGTGACAAGGATGTGTCTCCCAAAATCGCAAAAGCTACGAGAGGCATCCTATCACGCAGATTTGGGCAGATCGGGCCGTTGCTGAGGTGATGTAACCGGATTGCAACACTCGTTTACAATGCGACACCTGAACTAGGAACGGATCTATTCCTTAGCCAGAGAGTTTTCTATTTACTGGTAAGTATTAATACTAGAGAACCGCTCGATCCCACTGGGAACTGCCCAGATTCGTTCCTCGCCCTAGCCCCATCATCCCAGCGACGCCATCCCTAACGAGGTAACAACGACGTAATAATGAATGAGACATTGGTGAATTGGTGAGACGAATCGTCTAGGCTAAGCATGGATACTTACCGCATCTTGCAGCAAACCCAGCGGCAACGGGTCAGCGATGGAGCCATGGTGCCCCTGCTGTCTGGAGTCGGTGATGTCCCTTATACCCTGGTGCTGGTGCTGCCCCAGTTGGGAGACTTTGACAGCCTGGAATATGCCTGGTGGGTGCGGCGCGGCTGGGACGATTTAGTCGCAAAAAACGTGACCTTGCGGGCTGTCGGCATTGGCAATCGTGAGTCGGGACAAGCCTTTTGCCAGTTCACGGGTTTTCCAGCCGATCAGCTTTGGGTAGACCCCACCGCCGACCTGCACCGCCAACTTGGGCTGTATGAGGGATTGTCGCTACAGATTCCGGGCCTCACCCCTGGGCAACGGGCTTGGGTAAACCTGATGCTGATGTGTGCGGGAATCGCCAGTCCGGGCACGTTGGCGGAGGTGTTTCGGGGCTATCGCGGCGACCGCAAGGCTCCCCAACTCATCGGCGATGACGAAGAGATTAAGGCTTTCCCGTTGCCGCCCCTGCGCGGAAAATTCTTTCGCTGGGCCGGGGGCAGTGGGTTTCAACGCCCCTTTGAACTGGCTACCCTGCGCCTGCGTAACATGACGGAAGTGTTGGGCAAATGGGGCACCTACGTCCCCGATGCGACCTACCTCACCCAGCGGGGCGGCACGTTTTTGTTGGATGCCGACCACCATCTCATCTACGAACACCGAGATCGCGGCATCCTCGGCTTTGCGGAACATCAGAGCGATCCCCTCACCTTTTTGGCCGATCTTCCAGCGGCGGTTCCGCAACCCTAGAGCGGGTCATCAATTGGATAAAATTAACGATTCCTAGGCACTCTGGTTTCCCAGGCAAAGGGCTTAAGCCCCTTGTTCCACTGGGATGGTGACATCAACATGCGGGTTTGAGCTTATTGGATGACACGCCCTAGGATCCTGTAGCCATAGAAATCCCCAACCCTAGAATCCCCAACCCTAATAGGCGTTTGGGCCTAGCGCACCGGATTTTCTGGGCCACGACCTCGGTAGGTATCGATGAAGGTGGCCGCAGCTTCGGGCTGAAATTCGGGCAGCACCAGCTTTTTCGTCCAGGCCGTAAGCACAACCTCAGCACCCAACCCCTCGTGAGGCACGACCACTAGGCCATCCCACAGTCCAGGAAACTCTTTGGCCCAGGCGTTAAGAGCAGCCATGGCTTCCTCCCCCGGCTGGTCGTAATAAATCACGATGTTGCCATGTTCGATGGAGTGAACCAGCTTTTCGAGGGGCTGGGGTTCGGTGTAGACCCCCGGCAGGGTGGGTTCGGGGTCGTGGGGGCCAGAGGTGGGGAAGTCGCTGTCGTAGTTGACGGACTGACCGGGCTGCACATGGGTTTGGCCCTGGCTGGGGAAACTTTGCACCGAGCCAAGGGCCACTTCGCCAATGGTGGTATTGGGTTCAAAGGCGACGGATTCTGGGCGATTGCGCCACCACAATCCACCAATCACCGCCAGCAAAACAACGGTGATGCCAAGGGGGCCAAGGAGAAGTGACAGGGCTTGGGTTGTTTTGGAAGACTGGCGGCGAGAGCGGGGGCGGCGGGTTTCGTTGGTCATGGACTAGCAAACAACATTAAGACACAGCGGGGGATCGCTTTAGATACGCTGACGCGCAGGGGCGCTGATCCCATTTCACTGTAGCGGGGGATAGGGCAAACGTGGGCAGTCTCGCGAATCTGGGATCAGTCTGAGTTAGGGAATCTGCTCTGCTTGATCTACGGCTGACTACAGACGGATTGCCGACCGCTTGCTGAATCGTGCGACATGGCATTATCAGCATTTCTGAACCTAGGAATAACGCTCTAGAGGTTTTTGTTTAATCGTTTGGTTAAACAAAAGCTAGCTAAATATATTGTATTTTATAATGCAGTAAATGGCGCGAACACCATCCTTCCATCCAATCTTTTTTCCTTCTTTATAGGTGCGGCCATAATAGGAAATGCCAACCTCATAAATGCGACAATTCAGTTTAGCTACTTTGGCGGTGACTTCAGGCTCAAAGCCAAAGCGATTTTCTTGAATTTCAATAGACTGGATAATCTCTCTCCGAAAGGCTTTATAGCAGGTCTCCATATCGGTGAGGTTGATATTAGTTAGCATATTCGAGAGCGTAGTGAGAAACTTATTGCCCACCATGTGCCAGTAGTAAACGACACGGTGGGGGGCTCCACCCTGAAACCGTGAACCAAAGACAACATCAGCTTTGCCGTTAAGAATTGGATCGATCATACGCGGAAAGTCTTGAGGATCATACTCTAAGTCAGCATCTTGAACGATAACAATATCTCCCCTTGCAGCAGCAAATCCACTTCTGAGTGCTGCACCCTTACCTCAATTAAAAGGATGATAAATAACCTGATCAACTTGAGGAGCGATAGCTTGTTTAAGAATCTCTCGAGTGCCATCCGTAGATCCATCATCCACAATAATGATCTCGCTGTTCTTAACAGGAGACTGTCTTACGGCATCTACAACCTGCTGAATTGTTGTTACTTCATTAAAACAGGGAATGACAACAGTTAGCTTCATAGTCACTCCATTATTTACTCTTTATTGACGGTGCAAAAATTGTTCATTCTAAGCTGGAAGTAGTGATGACTAAAATCAGTACTTCCACGTTGCTCTACTAAAACTTGATAGAGCCTTTGATGATCATATAGCCATCCTAGCTGATTTGTGAGTAGGCAAGGGGCTTAAGCCCCTTGTTATACAAGGCTTGTTGCTCACGAATGGCTTAGGACTGCTATAGTAGCGTTGATGGTCGCGAGTTTCTGCTTCGCTAACGATTTTGAGTCGATAGGTCCAGAACTCTAGTACAGGCTGTGCCCAAACCGAGGGTACGGTTAACACTAGCTTTCCCCCGAGTACTAAGACGCGATGAACTTCTTTAAGGATTGCGGATTCATTCTCAATGTGATTGAGCACCGCCAGCATAGTGCCCATATCAAAGGTGCAATCTGGAAACAATAATCGATTACTAAACCGGAGCTGTGATACGCGGAGATTCCCAGGCTCAAAGGGATCGATTTTGAAATTGACGCCAAAACCTTTCTGAATCCGAGGAGAGATATAGCGTAAGAAAGCAGCCTTGGTATCACAGCCAATATCTAGCAAAACGACATTAGGGGGAATGTGTTTCAAAACTTTGGCAAGTCTGAAGCGTCTTAGAATAGGCTCTAGGATTGGCTCTTTCATGGGAAATGGTGCGAATGCTGGACTGAATTAATGGTTTAGTTGGTGTCGTTTATATGTAGGTTTAGGCTTTGATTTATCACTCGCTGATGAGGGAGTTCAATTATCTCTGCCTGATCAAAGATGATCACAATTGTGTCTGAGATGTATTAATTTGAGGCGCTAGAAAGAGCATAGGCGTGCGTTGTATAAGTTCTGTTTTGCTATCCTATGAAATCGTCTCAACTCTCCAAGGTCTACATCGCCTGTCGGAACCCAGCGATGTGTTGAAAGCTTCCTGGGCCGCATTCCTTCTCGAACTCCTGCATAATCCAGTCCTGGCGCTTGCCGAGGCGTTTGGCGCTTTTTTGCAGATACTCCCAATACTCCATCATTTGTTGAGGGGTGGGGCGGGGACCAAAGAGCGAGCCAAAACACCAGGAATCCTTAGGCCAGCGTCCGCAGTGTTCCCAGAAGGATCGCTCGGCCCAGGTGGGGGCATTGCGGCGTAGGTAGGCGCGGCGGCGGTGGCTGTGGAACAGTTCGACCAGGGTGGGTAGGTCGTTGATTTGATGGGCCTGGGCGGCGGAGTAGATTTCTACCATGTCTTCCAGATTCAGGGGCCGCTCGGTGATCCACTGGTGGCCGCAGTCGGGGCATTTGGCGATGAAGGCCAGCACCACCCGTCCACACTGGGGGCAGGGTTTGGTGGGGGCGGGTTTGCCGCCGTCGCTGCTGGCTTGCTGGGTGGGCAGGTGGTACTCCTTAATGTCTTCGGGAAAGCCTAGCCGTTCTAGATTCCCGGCCTGATCGAGGATGATGCCGTAGCCCTTGCCCGTTTGGGGCGAAATCCGCATGACGCGGCCAATTTGTTGCAGGTGCAATGCGCTGGATTGGGTGGGTCGCAGCAAGAGGCCGACTTCTACGCTGGGTTCGTCAAAGCCGATGCTGATCACATTGCAGGAGGTCAGCATCAGGATCTTCTCCTGGCGCAAATCCTGGTACATCTGCTGACGTTCTTTGATCGGGGTGCCCCCTTCCACCGTGGCAGCGGGGATGCCAGCGGCGTTGAAGGCGTTGGCCACATGGCGGGCGTGTTCCAGATCGACGCAAAAGGCGATGGTGCGTTTGCCCGGACAGAGGCGCTGCCATTCGGCGACAATTTTTTCGATCAGTTCCGGGCGGTCGCAGGCGTTTTTTAGGCCTGCTTCGTCGTAGTCGCCGCCCACGGTTTTCACGTCCTTCAGGTTGGCGACGCCATCGGGGGGCATACTGTAGTACTTCATGGGGGCGAGGTAGCCCATGTGCTGCAAGGTGCTGGGCACCGGGGAGGCCACCAGGGTATCTAGCACATCCCCCAGTTGCTCTTTGCCGAGGCGTTCGGGGGTGGCGGTCATCACCAGGTGGGTGGCGTTGGGGAAGGTTTTCAGCACCGACTTGCCCACCTGGCTAAACAGGGTAATGTGGCCCTCGTCGTAGAACACCACATCGGCGGGCCACTGCTTCCACCAGCGGCGTTTGGCCATGGTTTGAATGCTGGCAATCTGAATCGGGGCCTCGCGGTTTTCCTCCCAGCCCGCCTTGATGAAGCCACAGTGCAGGCCAAAGGACTTCATCTTGTCGTAGGTTTGGCCCACCAAAACATCCAGATGCACTAAAAACATCAGCCGCTTGCCTGCGGCCTCCGCATGGGCGCAAATTTGGCCGCTAATCACCGTTTTTCCGGCCCCCGTACCCGCCACGATGGCCACCCGCTTGTGGCCCTCATTCAGCTTGCGGTAGAGGTCGTTAATCAGTTCAACCTGGTAGGGACGCAGTTTGGGCGGCACGGCAGACCTTGCGAGACAAGAGAGGACAAGGAGATTGGTTTGCGGGAAGCGTGGTAGTGGCCCTCACCCCCAACCCATCTCCCTGTGGGAGAGGGGGGCCAGAAATCTCTTTCAAAGTTCCTCTCCCCATGGGAGAGGGATTTAGGGTGAGGGCCAACCCCTACCACAGGGCCGGAATTGACTCTAGTTCTGGGTCATCGATGACGGGAGGGGCTGGATCTGGCCGCACCAAATCGGGCTGCACTGGGGCAATATCCCCCACCTGGGCGGGTAAGGTCGTTGCCCCCTGACGAGGAATAACGTTTTGGGGTGATCCCGGTTGTATTGGGCTGAGGGTTGGGGGTGGGGCCGCTGGGGGCGTGAAGCCGCTGCCCGTGGGAGCGAGGTCGCCGCCCATGGAGGGTGTAGTGCCTGTGCCCATAGCAGGAACGCCTGGGGTAGGGGCACTCTGGCGCTGCACCACCTGTCCGGCTTGTTCGAGGGGGAGGGTTCCTAGGGTGCCATCTTCGGCGCGCAGGTTGTCCTGCGTTTGACGACCACTCTGAAACAGCCGCCCAAGCCCTCCGGCCCCCGATAACACCAGCAACACCAACAGCGCCACAGCACCGCCCAAGGCATAGCGATTCATTGCACCATCCCTACTCGCGTCCTAATGCAGTCCTATCATGGCGCAGGTTACAGAATTTGATGCAGCAATATTCCAGCCTTTGGAACTCTTGATATCCAATCCCGGTTGCTTACCCCCGATTCAAGTGCTGATCCCGCTCAGCCTGAGCCTGTCGAAGTCTGAGCAGGATCAGGCTGAGCTTGTCGAAGCCTCAATTTGTTCAGGGAATTTTCTATTCGGATTTGCTCTGAAAATAGATTTCCATCCTCAGTAGATCACAAACTCTCTTGACTGCCCTCAGCTTGGCCCTCACCCTAAATCCCTCTCCCAAGCTGGGAGAGGGACTTTGAAGGACTTCCGGCTCCCCTCTTTCCCCTGGGAGAGGGGCTGGGGGTGAGGGCCAAGCCCATACGAAGAGACATCTTTGTGATCTACTGATCCTTGGGGATGCTGCGCGAGCGGCATGGACGATTGGTATTCGTGAACTTCTGTGGTAGGTGTGTAACGGCGCATTCTGCGGGTAGCAATACCCACTCGCAAGACCTTCTCGATCAAGTGTCATCCTTGGGGGCCGTGCCAGAAAACCCGTAGGGCTACACCAAGCTCGATGGCACTAGGCGATTCAGCAGAGAAAACACCCCAAATATCAACAGCAGCACACCACTGACGGGGGTAATCCAACTTGACCACTGGCGCAGAGACAGCAGTCGTTTGACCGTGGAGGTAAACGTTCCCGCTAACACTAGGGGAGTCACATAGCCGAGGGCATAGGCTAACAGAAAGGCGCTGCCGAGGAGAGGGTTTTGAGTAGCAGAAATCCAGGCCAGCAGTGTGGCCAAAACAGGGGTGCTACAGGGGGAAGCCACAATGCCAAAGGTGAGGCCTAGGGCGTAGGCTTTCAGCCAAGGGGGCAGGTTCCACTGGCTGGCATCTAGGTTGCCCAGGCTGGGTAGGGTGAGGGGCAACACACCCAGCAAATTCAGCCCCATCAAAATTGCCACGGCACTCACCACCATCGGTAGCCCAATGGCCACTTGGCCATAGACATAGCCAAACAGACCCGCTACGAGCCCTAGGATGGCCAGGGTTGTGGCTAACCCTAGGGCAAAACCGAAGGAGCGCAGGATGGCCTCTTGGCGGGTGTCGCTGTCGTAGCCGCCCATGTAGCCCACCATAATGGGCAGCATAGACAGCAAGCAGGGGGACAGGCTGGTGAGCAACCCCGCCATCGCCACCACGGTGAGGCTGATGGGGGAAATGTGGGTGAGTTGGGCATTGACCAATTGGTTTGCCCATTGGCTGAGGTCGTATAGATAAAGCTGAAGGCTTTGGAACATGCCGGGGGTGAAGGCGCAAAAACAGCGATTTCTATTGTAGCGGCCTGATTGTGGCGACCTCTCCTACCCCACCGCACCTTGGTCTAGCCTTGCCGAGCCGTTGGGGTGACTATCGTAGGGCGACCCTCGACGCCTTAAAGTGGCCTCGGCTAGGATTTGGGCTTAAGGGTGCTAGGCGCTACGTTGGCGAAATCCCGCTGCCCACAGTTCCTAACTCAGGTTGCTCCAGTCCTCATCACCAAAGGGATCAACGTCCTCGGTGTTTTGAGCGGTGGCGGGATCGGGCTGATTGAGGAGATTGTTGAGTTCTTCTAGATCTACCCCAGCCCGTTTAGCCAGGGTTTCGAGGTCGAAGAGATCTTCGTCCCTACCGAGCCTTTCAACTAAGTCTTCATCGGAGATGGTGGATAGGTCAAGCCTATCCAAATCAAACGCTGAATCTATCCCCGCAGGGCTGTCCGCAGCTTCAGCAGGGGCGGAGTCTGGGGCCGTATCGTCTAGGCTCCCATCGCCGAGATCTTCCCCAGGCTCCGCCCATTCGTCTAGGTCGGATGCCGCCAAACCCGTGTCATTCCCCTCAACGGTGCCCAGGGCGTCCTGCTCCTCGGAACGGATAAAGTCTAGGTCGCTAAGGTCATCCAGATCAGCAAGGTCTATCTCACCATGGCCACCCAAATCGTTCTCGTTTGTGACAATCACCTCCTCTAGGGCGGGTGCGTCGGTTAAGGCAGAGGACGCTTGAAAGGTCTCTATGTCGGGGAAGGGATCGGTGTCAGGGCTAGTGGCCAGGGCCTGACGGTCAAGGTCATACGGGGTATCCGTTTCGATCCCCTCATCCTCTAGGGCTTCTGCGTCAATGGCCGGATCAGCAAAGGGATCCAGCGTGGCGATAAAGCCATCCTCAAAATCCTGGGTGCGTTGGTTGAGATCGGCCTGGAACTGCTCTAGTTGGGTCGCCAGTTTTAGGTCATATTCGGCCCGTAGGGTGGCCTCAATCTCCTGGCGTAGGCGATCTTCTAGGTCGGCGGTCTCCGGTTCTTCAGCCGCTTCACCACTGGCCTGGGCCATCTGCAAGCGAGTCTCATAGTCGTCGGTGAGGGTCTGGAGTCGTTCAGACAACTCATCTTGGTGACGGGCGACCGCTGCCGCCAACCGCTGGTCATATTCTGCCTGGAGTCGAGCTTCCAGATCGGCATTGGAGGGAGTCTCTAGGGGAAGCGGAGGTTCATCGGCAGGTTGGGCCGCCTGGGCCATCTGCAACCGAGCGGCAAATTCATCCTCCATCTGGGCAATGCGCTGGGACATTTCATCCTGGTACTGCTCGATGCGATCTGCGAGGCGACGGTCATAGTCGCTACGCAGTTCGGCTTCCAAGGTGGCCAAGCGCTCTTGCACCTCGGATTCATCGACATCCCCCACCCCACTGGCAGCCCCACCGCCTCCGGTTAAGGCCATTTCCTGTTCCTCAATCGCTGCGGCTAGCCGTTCCTCTGCCTCGTCTTGGTAGCGGGCGATGGCCTCGGCAAGGCGTTGGTCATACTCTTGCTGCTGAAGGTCACGGGCTGTGGCGAGGGATTCGCGTAGGTACTGCTCGTAGGCCTGCTGAATTTTGTAGGTGTTTTCCTTAAGGCGGGCCTCATACTGCTGACGCAGCCCTGCCTCATACTCGCTCACGGGGGCAGTATCCCAAGTGGGATTAGGATCGGCACTGGGGTCTTGGGGGTCGAGGCTCGGGACGCTAGAACTAGCTGGTATGAGGTTTTGACGGGCCTCATATTCGGCCTCAAGCTGCTGAAGCTGGGCTTCGTACTGTCGCTGGTAGCGCTCGATTTTATCCGCCAGTTGGGCCTCATAGTCCTGCTGAAGTTGGGCGGTGGCGGCCCGTAGCCGTTCCTCATGTTCGCGCTGCAACCCTTGCTCTCGCCCCTGGCTGGTTTTGAGGGCGGCAGACAGTTCGTTGACCCGGCTTTGACGGAGATAAAACCCAAGAATGACGCCGACCAGCAAGCTGATCAGCAGCCCAATAATCATGCCTTGCACCGCTTGCGGCATCGCGCCTCTCCCAAATTAACCAAGCCCAGGTCTCGCCCACGGGCGCTACCCTGGGAATAACCAAGGTCTAGAGAGCATTTGTCGGCCCCCCTAAACTTGACGATAATGATATACGCTGCGCCCATTTTGCGCGCCCTAATCTTCTCAGAACCTCAGCCTGTCCTAAACTCCATGCGCGATACGACCCTCAACGCCATTGCCATCGTCATTTTTGGCACCACCATGGCCAGTTTGCTTGGCCCCCTCATCCATTTATCGCCCGCCTGGGTTGCCGGAGTGGCCGCTACTGGGCTGGGGGTGTTTACGGTGGATCAACTCAATCTTCAGGGGCGCATCGGCAACCTCATTACCGACGCCCTCGCCTGGTTTTCCCCCGAACATCGGCAGCGGGTGATTCACCACGAAGCGGGGCATCTGTTAGCCGCTCTCCTCTTAGAGATTCCCGTTCAGGACTATACCCTCACCACCTGGGAAGCGTGGCGGCGAGGGCTACCAGGGCAAGGCGGCGTGATTTTTGGGTTTGGGGAAAATCCTAGCGATGGGGGCGATGGCCTTGGTCATGGCTGGGGCGATGGCCAGCTTCCTACCACCCTCACCCCGCAATGGCTCGATCGCTACAGCCAGGTGTGGATGGCGGGTCTGGCGGCGGAGCAACTGATCTACGGCAACGCCCTCGGCGGCGATGGCGATGCGCAAGCCCTGCGGCAGCTTTGGCGGGGGCTGGGTAAGTCTGACCTAGAGGCCACCATCAAACAACGCTGGGCCACTCTCCAGGCCAAAACCTTGCTAGAAACTCACCGCGACACCTTTGAGACCCTCGTCAAGGCCATGGCAGAACGGGCCTCCGTAGCCACCTGCCGCGATCTGGTGCGGCAGGCCGGATCTATCACCGCCGCCCACCCCTAGGGCACATAGCGATGGATGCTGCTTGCCTGGGCAGCCTAGGGCTATCCCTCCGATGGGGTCTGGGGCCGAGGCCGAAACAGGTGAGTATGGTCGGGGCTGTAGAGGCGGGAACGCACTTGGCCACCGCGCAGAGCTGGGCTAATCAGATACATTGTGGTGCGGATGAGGTCGTGTTCGTGGGTGGCAGCGGCCATCTCAGATAGGGGCACCAACCAAATTTGCTCATCGGGCCAGCCCAGCCGAAAACAAATGGCGACCGGGGTGTCGGCCTCGTAGTGCTGCATCAGTTGTGCCTGGGCCGCTTCCACATGGCGAGCACTGAGGTATAGGCAAAGACTGGTTTTGTGGGCGGCCATGCTGGCGAGGTCTTCGCTTTCGGGCACCTGGGTGCGGCCACTAATGCGGGTCAAAATAATCGACTGCACCAGCCCCGGAATGGTAAGTTCGGCATTGAGCTTGGCGGCAGCGGCTTGATATGCACTGATGCCCGGCACCACTTCAAAGGGAACCTCGGCCTCGGTGAGCGCCTGGATTTGCTCGTGGATGGCGCTGTAGAGGCTGGGGTCGCCGGACTGAATTCGCACCACCGACTGCCCGGCTTGCACCCGCTCAATCATCAGCGGCAAAATGCTTTCTAGCGTCAGGTTGGCCGTCCCTAGGCGTTCGGCATCGGGCCGCGCCCAATCCAAAATTTGGGCCGGAACCAGAGAATTGGCGTAGAGAATCACATCGGCCTGACTGATGATGCGCTGGGCCTTGATGGTCAACAACTCGGGATCGCCAGGGCCAGCCCCCACCAAATACACCGCTGGGACAAGGGCTTGCCCCGGCACCGACAACGGCGCGGACTGGATTCTAACGGGAAGGGACAGACTAGGCATCAGCAGGGGGCCAGGATTGACACAGTGTTTGGATCATATCGGGTTTGCTTGAAGGCTTGGTAAATTCCAGAAAAACTCCCGGAATCTGTTACCCAGCGACGAAGATTGCAATGGTAGATGCACCCTGATTACGACCTCCTGGCTGCGGCTAGGAGGTTTTTTGTATGTGGTGTCCGTCAGGCTTTAGCCTCCGCGCTCTGGCTAGGGGAAAGGGACTGCACCAGGCGAAATCCGATGTGGGTAGTGCCTGTATCGGGGGCCTGGGATTCGCGGGCGGCGGGACGGTAGCGGCTGCAATAGTTTTTGGCGCAGAGGTAGGATCCGCCTTTGATAACGTGGGTGGCTCCATCCTGGGGCTTTTTGGGGTCAAAGCTCACGGCTTGGGTGGGGCCAGTGGGGTCGTGCTGGTGGGCGAGGTCGTCGTGGTAGACCGTGAACCAGCTAGCGGTCAGTTCCCACACGTTACCCGCCATGTCGTATAGCCCGTAGCCATTGGGCGGAAAGGACATCACCGGAGCCGTGCCCAAATGGCCATCGGCCTTGGTGTTGAAGAAAGGAAACAGCCCCTGCCAGGTGTTGGCCTGCTTGGTGGAATACTGCTCCCCCCAGGTGTAGGTCCAGCCTTCGGATCCCCCACGGGCGGCGTATTCCCACTGGGCCTCGGTGGGCAGTTGACGCCCTGCCCAGGCGGCGTAGGCCTCGGCGTCCTCGTAGGCGATGTGGACTACGGGATGATTTTCCTTGCCTTGCAGGTCGCTGTCTGGGCCAAAGGGATGCCGCCAGTTGGCCCCCGGCACCCAATGCCACCAGCTTAGGTAGGCCACCTGCTGTACGCCCTCTTCGGGGGGCTGAAAGACCAGGGAACCCGCCGCCCGCTGATCCTCCGGCAAATCCGGGAACTGCTCCTTCGACAGGGGCCGCTCTGCCACCGTCACATAGCCTGTCTCTGCCACGAAGGACGCAAACTGGGCGTTCGTCACCTCATGGGGTTCGATACAAAAGCTGCTAACGGAGACATCGTCGGCAATTTTTTCCTCCACAAAGTCCGAGTCTTCATCTCCCATGATGAACGTGCCGCCAGGGATGAAGACCATATCGCTAGGGCAGGGGGAAGCCTGCGCCTGCGCCGGGAGAGGCCAGTAGAACAGCGAACAGACAAGAATCCACAAAAGAAAGAGGCGATTGAGAAACATAGGGCCGTTTTGTAGGGTGCATTCGCGCAGCAATGCACCGCTTGAGAAATCGGTGCAGAGTGCATCTCATCAGTGGGAAAGGGCAACCAAAATGCTGGTTGTTGGTAAATGGCGTTTGTGATGTGCTTTGCCCTCACCCCCAGATCCTCTCCCAGGGGGGCTGCTGTGTACACATAAGTCTTGAAACCTTCGCTGTCAGGGCTTTTCCCCTCATCCCCCAACCCCTTCTCCCAGGGCGGGAGAAGGGGAGCCAGAAAGCCTTGTCTGGCCTCCCCCTCTCCCATTTTTGGGAGAGGGGGACTGAGGGGGTGAGGGCCGAGATGTGTGTACACAGTAGCCCAGGGGGGAGAGGGGCTGGAATGGGACGGCTTGAAGAATCGTCACGTGAGGTGCATTGCTGCGCGAATGCACCCTACGCCGGATTCTCTAGGGCTTTTGTTTGCCGTTTGGCCCAGACGTTGTAGGGCAGAGCGGTGAGGGCACCAATTACCACATAGGCGATCACCGTGGGGATGGCGTTTCCACCTCCGTTGGCGGCGAGGAGGAAAAGGGCAAGTCCGGCGTTGCGGGCGATGGTTCCGGTGGCAACGGCGGAACGCACGGCAATCTCTGGCCCACCGAGGAAGTGGCCGCAAGCGAGGCCGAAAATCACAATCAACGGAATCGCCACTAGGCCGCGCCAAGCAACGGTGGGCAGCACCACAATGCTGATGCCGAGGGCAAACACCATCAGCACCGCAAACAGGGTACTGGCAATGGTAGACAACAGTTGGCCCACGTTGGCGGCCTGCTCACCGCTGAATTGGCGAATGGCAAGCCCCAGCCCCAAGGGCAAAAACTGGGCCAGGAGCACCTGTTTAACAATCGTCAGATAGTCGGCGCTGGCATCGATGGGGGCGAACAGGCTGGTTAACACCCACAGCGTTAACGGCGTGGTAACGGTCGCCAACAGAGCCAGGGTCACTTGCAGGCTAATGGCCACATCAGGGTTGCCGCCCGCCATCGCCGCCCGCCGAGACAGCAGGGGTGCCCCCGGTGCCGCCGCCAAGACGCCCAACCCCAAGGCTACCCGTCCCACGCCTTCGCCACCACTCAGCACCAGATAGCCAATCACCGCCGCCCCCACCGGGAACAGCACCAGGGTAGAGAGCAGAGATCGCCCTAACAAGCTAGGCTGCTGCCACAGAGTAGCAAGGCTGCTAGGCGAGGTTTGCGCCCCCAGGCTAAGCATCAAAATGAACACAATCAGAGCCGCTAGGGTAGTGATAACGCGGCTGTTGAGGGTAAAGACCTCCGCCATTTGCACGCCCCCCACCGCCAGGGGAATGAAGGCCGCCAGCCCCAAAAACAGCAGCACCGTGGCCACCACCAAGCCCTGCGACCAGGTGGGGCCATACTTGTAATCGTCGGATTCAATGGTTTTCAGCGTCGTCCAGTGGTTGATGATGGCCATCACCAGCGTCACCAGGCCCAGGGTCATCAGGCTTAGGCCCAGCACTCGCTCCTCGGTGAGACGGTTGATTCCGGCGGCGGTTTCGGTGCGGTCGAGGTAGGTGAACAGGCGATCAATGCCAAAGCCAAAGCTAATCATCGACAGCGCTGTGCGGATCCATGCCATTAGGGTGCGTTCTTCGGCGGCGCGGGTGCGCTCCTTGGCCAGTTCGGTGCGCAACTCAGCGAGATCAGTGCGTTCGATGGAAAGCCCGGTGCGCTTTTCAGCTAGTTCCGTCCGCTGTTCCGCCAGTTCGGTACGCTTTTCGGCTAGCTCAGTGCGCTGTTCCGCCATAGCCGTGCGGTTTTCGGCTAATTCAGTACGCTTTTCGGCCATGACCGTGCGCTGCATGGCGAGTTCGTTGTTATTGGGCAGGGGGGATAGGGGTTCGGTGGGAGACATGGGGTTTAGGGAGTCGGGAGTCGGGAGTGGGAAGGCGAGATCGTAGGGGCGAGGAGATCTCGCCCGTCCAGGCCGGGGCTAACCCAGCCAGATTCAGGGTTAGGTGATTAGGGGACTAATCAGGATGCCGATAAAGGCGATGCCCCCTAACCCCGTGAGGATGTAGGCCACAATCAGGGACGGGGACTGGCGAGATTGGTAGACCAAGTCGTTGCGCTGGATGCGTCGGAGTTGGTGCTGGTGGTCGAGGGCGGCGAACAGCATGGCAAAGGTGCCCAGGGCCACAAAGGAGAGGCCCAAAATTCGAGACAGCCGCAGGGGGTTAACGGCATCGCCTAGGGCTTGGTGAATGGCGGCGACGATACGCTCAATCCCAAAGCCAAAGCCGATTAGGGCCAGGGAAGTGCGGATCCAAGCCATCAGGGTGCGTTCTTCGGCGGCGCGGTTGCGTTCTTTGGCCAGTTCGGTGGCGGGATTGGGTTCGGTCATAGGGATAAGTGAGCAAATTGATAAGGGTAGATTTTGAATTTTGAACTTTGAATTTTGAATTTTGAACTTTAGATCGTTAAAAATTGGGCTATTCTCAAAACAACTAGAAATGTCCTCACGGGTAAGGGAGAACGGGGGCTATGACAGATTCGGCACCGCAAAAGCCCATTAATACAACCAATGAGCTAGCGAAGGAACGCAATCGGGCGGCGGCAGAACGAACGATCAACGCCTGGTTGGGAATTTGTCTGAGTTTGATCGGTTTTGGCGTGGCCTTTGACCAAATTTTTCTCAGCTTAAGAGAGCGCTTTCCTGAGATAAATCCAGCCATGACCAGGGAAGCCGCTACGCTGATTGGCATGGGCTTTGTAGAGGTAGGACTGGTTTTATTGGGTATAGGGCTAGTACAGCATCGGTTAGCGATTAAAAGCATTGAGCACCCCAACTATGTAATGCTATCGGTAAGGAAATTAAATCGCGTTGTTGTCATTGGCATTGTCATTCTTGGTATAGCTGGATTTTTTGCTACCTTGTTTTTGATTTAGAGCGTTCTTAATTGATTGAGACCGTAGGGGTGCGGTCTCCTTGTCTATCCACCGTCAAAATCATCCATCAGAACCATAGGTGAAACCCCAACCAGAAAAAGGCAACGATGCCGAGAATAAGCGCCATCAGACCTGTGGTAGAACCTAGGGGCCAACGGGGAGTATAACGATAGACAGGGGCTTTCAGACGCTGCATTTCGCCCTGATAATCGTGGATGGCTAGGGCTAGAGTCATCACCCCCAAACCTACCAACAGCAGACTAAAAACGTAGGCCCAGACATCGATAAAGCGACCACTCGGTGCAATGGCGCTAACCACTTGATCGACCCCAACTCCAACCCCAATGAGAGTAAGGCTACTGCGGGCAAAGGACAGCAAAGATCGATCCGCCGCTAGATGATTGCGCTCGCGGGCTAGTTCGTCTTGGGGGTTGAAATCTGGAGTGGAATGGGTCATGGCTGGGAAGAGGGAGAGTTGGCGGTATCTTGGGGAATTTCCATAAAATCTAGGGGGCTATCCAGCATATACAAGGGGGGATAGTTGTGGATAATCGCTTTTTCTCGAAATTCCATTTGGGCCTCAATTTCTTTATTCAAAAAGTAGTTCAAAAAGGTGCGGATGACGGCAATTACCGAGAGACGAATCAGTGCTTCATTCGTAGGAGCAATGGCCGTACTTAAAATATCGGCCCCCAATTGGAACTCTAGAGCCAGGGCCAGCCAAAGGCCAAATTTTAGCCGAATTTGAATAAACGGGAGCATCACTCGATGACGATGCTTGAGGATTTTTAGTGTCAGTCGTGCTGTGACGATAATTCCCACGAAAATACAGATGACCCCTAGAGCTTCTAGGATAACTTCGCCAAGGGTGGCTAGATTTAAGGAGAAGGTTTCAATTACCTTTAACCAGGACATCGACTAATCTCCTTGGAGGGATAAATTGCGGGATTGAGCGGATTGTAGGGCAGCTTGGGATCGCTCCCAGCCCTGCACCGCTTCGAGGGATTGCCCCGTGGTTTCGATGCGGAACCGATGGGTGAGGAGGGCCGCTAGGACACAAATCGCCGCTAGCCCCACCAGCAGGGGCGGAATGCCCCAGGATTTGGCCACAATGGGTAGCACAAAGGTGCCCAACACCGCCCCCGCTTTGGCAAAGGCGGCAGCAAATCCGGCCCCCGTGGCCCGCAGATGGGTGGGGAAGACCTCCCCCGATAGCAAAAAAGTGGTGGCGTTGGGGCCAGCGTTCATCATCAGGTTGAATACCAGAAATCCTGCTAGCACCAGTGCCGTTTCGGCCCCGCTGCCCGCTGTCACCAGCCCAGAGGTCGCCAACAGCAGCAGTCCGACCGCCATGCCGATAAAGCCAAGAATTTGCAGGCGCATCCGTCCCCAACGATCTACTAGGGCCACGGCACAGAGAAAGCCGACGATTAAAAATACATCCACCAGGGCTGCCCCCTGGGCCGATTTGATTTCTCGTACCAAAAAGTTCGTTTCCGTCGAGAGGGCCAGCTTGGCGATGATCACCGGGGTGAAAATGCCGATGCCGTAGGTGGCGATGTCTTGCAAAAACCAGGGCAGCGAGGCCAGCAGGGTGCTGCGGCGATGGGTGGGCGTAAACAGCGTGGCCAGGGCGACGGGTTCGGTGTCGGGGGGCGGTTCATCCTCGGCGGTGATGACGATGGTTTCGCCCAAAAGCTGGCTGGCGGCCTCAGAGGCTTCGGCATACTCGCCCCGGCTGATGTAGTAGCGGGGGCTTTCGATCTGCACCGCCAGCCGCACCGCTGCAACGATAACCGCCAAAATCACCCCCACGCCCAGCATCCAGCGCCACGCATACTGCACCGCCATGGGTTCTGGGTCGGGATAGATCGCCTGGAACAGAGAGATGACGACCACCCCCGTCAGCGCCCCCAGCATGGCCCCCACTGCCTGAAAGGTAAAGGCTCCAATCACCAAACGCCCACGGTAGCGGGCGGGCACGTTTTCGGTGATGTAGGCGACGCTGATGGGATAGTCGGCCCCGATGGCCACCCCCACCAAAAAGCGAAAGGCAATCAAAGAAGCGGCATTCCAGGCTAGGGCCGTCCCTGCGGTAGCCACTACAAACAGCACCACATCCACAATCAGCATGGGTTTGCGGCCCACCCGGTCGGTAATTGGCCCTAGGGTAATCGACCCCACCAGGGAACCCACTACCGCTGCTGTGGCGACGGCCCCTAGGGTGGCGGCATCTAGGCCAAAGTCTCGCTTGAGGAAGGGGATGGCGACCCCAATTACAAAAAAGTCGAAGCCATCCAGGGCAATGAGCCCCGCCGAGAGCAGCCAAAGCAACCCCATGGCGTGGGTGAGGGGGGCATCGTCTAGGCGCTGCTCAAAGGATTGTTGGAGGGGTGTGGCCGTCATTCCTTAGACTCCTTGGCCTTAGCCCCATCGGCACTTTCAAATTGCAGCAAGCGGGTACTGGCTGCAAGGGCCAAAATCGACAGGGGAATCACCAAATAAGTCCATTCCAACCCCCGAAACGACAGCCGTTCTAGCAACCCTTTGACAAAGATCACTGTCAACAGCACGATCAGCACTTCCATCAAGGTCTTTTTTAGGGTGCTGATACCGCCCAATTTTGTCCAGGTGCCCACATCAGAATCAGAACTACCAAGCTGAATAAACAGCGCATAAATGCCGTAAGCAAAATATAGAAACGCCAGCCCTACCAGAAATTCATCCAAGCATTCCAATAGCTCGATGGTAGCTAATTCTGTGGGGGAAATGCGGCTCCCTTCTATCACAGATTCCTCGGCATTGATGGCCAGCATCACGGCTTTTAGGGTGTTGACGGTACCAATCCCAAACATCAATAAAGCCCCAATGAGGGACGATATCACCGCTAGCACGCTCATAAAGCGAGTCCATCGAATGGCTATCACCAAGCGAGGCATGGGGGTAATGGTCTTAGCGTCTAGGGAGGGATCGGTCATGGATGGATGAAATTGGATGAACTGTCAATTGAGGGTAGGTGGCGCGATAGCAGAATCCAACAAAATCTATCGCTGCTGGGGTTTCTCCCTAGTTCTGGGTGGTGCATTGCGTTGCGTTGGCAAAGCCTCGCCTTGGCGTTATGCACCCTACGAACTTGACCAGACATGCTATTACGAGGAATCAATTTCAACTACTCTTCCCTCAACAAATTTTGGAGGATTAAGACTTGAATTTCGATGGCGGTGAGAATGAACTGAATTCCCAGAACAAACGACAGCACCCCTATCAAAAAACTCAGCGACGGCCACCGAAGGGCTTGCCCTAGCCCTGGGGCAGATTTTCGGAAAGGTGGGCGTAGCTTTTCGTCAGAATATGGAGGCTGACCAGCAGCACCCACAGGGGGAACAGCAGCATGACCCAGCCCAGACTGTTGATGTAGCCAATTCTAAGCAGCATGATGGCGGCGAACCCAAAGCCCAAAAAGGCCGTCCAGCGGGGAATCACCCCCGTGCGTAGAAACAGGGTGGAGCTAGAAATCATAAACACCCCGGCCATGCGAATGCTGTAGGTGCTGAGAGTTTCGCGGGCGACGAGACGGCCTAGGTCGTAGGAAGCGCCCATCTCAACTTCGGGGAATCGGCTGGTGAGCAAAAGCAGGCTACCTGTCACCGCCGAACTGATAAACAGCATGGCCACAAACAGCAGGCCGCTGCCCAGAAACACCGTGGCAAAGAATTGATCCTCCCGCTCCCCCAGCGTGTCGCGCACCACCCCCATAAACCACAGGAAGGCAATTCCGGCAAAGGGCACCAGGTTCAGGGCCAACAGCACAGCGGGCGTTTGGCTCAGCAGCCCGGTTTCATTGTTCAGAGGCGTGGGTGGGGTCGCCATCAAGATCAGGACGAAACTGATGATGAGCAACACCGAAAACAAAATACCCGCGATGGCAGCAGCCTTGGGGGCTCGTAGGCGAGTGCGGGGGGGAAGCGGGGTATCTGAGGTCATGGGGGGAGCGTTGGGGTAAATGGCCATTATGGGTAGCCAAGATCCTAGGATCAGTAGAACGCGCAGTCCCTGAACCCCTCACCCCCAACCCCTCTCCCAGGAGGGAGAGGGGAGCCGGAAGCTCTTCAAAGTCCCTCTCCCAAGTTGGGAGAGGGATTTAGGGTGAGGGCTGCAAAAGTGGGATGCACCCTTAGTTGCTGCCGGGGGGGATGGATTGCAGTTGTTCTAGCACCTGATCCACCGTGAAGCTAGCGGCCTTTTGGCGGGGTGGGTACTGCTTGAAGGTAGACAGGAATTCGGCTACTTTCTGCTGAGCTGGCAAGGCTAAGAAGGCATGATCCAACATCCAATCCCAGTAGGTATTGGATGTTAGCGGTGCCCGCTCGTAGGGGTCGGTTCTCAGGTTAATAAATAGGGGAACCCGCAGAGGCCGAAATTCCCGCTGCCAAACCTCTAGGGTGCCGGGGGCATCTTGCACCTTAAAGTGCAGCTTCCAGTTGTCGTAGCGCATGGCCAGCAGGTCGCCATCGTCCGAAAAGTAGAAGAACTCCTGACGGGGGGCTTCGGCGGTTTGGCCGGTCAGGTAGGGCAGGAAGTTGTAGCCGTCCAAATGCACCTTGAAATTGCGGCCAGCGGCCTTGTAGCCTGTGAGCAGTTTGTCCTTCACCTCTGGAGCCCCCGCAGCGGCCAGCAGGGTCGGCATCCAGTCGAGGTGAGCCATAACGTCGTTCGACACGGTGCCCGGTTGGATGTGCCCAGGCCAGCGCACCATGGCCGGAATCCGAAAGGCTCCTTCCCATCCAGAGTTTTTCTCGTTGCGGAAGGGGGTCATGGCGGCATCGGGCCAGGAATTCATGTGGGGGCCGTTGTCGGTGCTGTAGAAAACGATGGTGTTGTCGGCGAGACCCAGTTCATCCAGGGCATCGAGGATTTGACCCACGTTTTTGTCGTGGTCAATCATCACATCGTGGTAGGGCGACTGCCAGCGTCCGGCCTGCCCCACGCTTTCGGGCTTGGGGTGGGTACGGAAGTGCATGTGGGTGAAGTTCGTCCACAGAAAGAAGGGTTGCCCCGCTTCCGCCTGCTTTTTCAGGTAGTCTACCGAGCGGTCGGCGATGTCGTCGTCGATGGTTTCCATCCGCTTTTTGGTCAGCGGGCCAGTGTCTTCAATGCGGCCATCGGCGAAGGTGTGCAGCACCCCACGGGGGCCAAAACGCTTGGCGAAGTTCGGGAATTCTTGGGGGTCGGGATAGTCGGGCAGTTCCGGCTCTTCCTCAGCATTAAGGTGGTAGAGGTTGCCGTAGAACTCATCAAAGCCGTGGTTGGTGGGCAAAAATTCGTCCTTGTCGCCCAGGTGGTTTTTGCCAAATTGGGCGGTGGCGTAGCCCTGGGCCTTTAACAGCTCAGCAATGGTGGGGTCCTCAGGCCGCAGACCCAAATCTGAACCGGGCAGGCCCACTTTGCTCATCCCGGTGCGAAACACGCTCTGCCCGGTAATGAAGGCGGCTCGTCCGGCGGTGCAGCTCTGCTCACCGTAGTAGTCGGTAAAAATCACCCCTTCTTCGGCGATGCGGTCGATGTTGGGGGTGCGAAAACCCATCAGACCCTTGCTATAGGCGCTGATGTCGCTCTGGCCAATGTCGTCGCCCCAAATCACCACAATGTTGGGCTTGGCGGGGGCCGTTGTAGCCGCGCTAGGAGCGCTACTGGTCGAGGGATAAGCGGCGGCCATGGCCTGACTATTCCCAAACCCTAGCCAGCTAGAGGGGGCCAGTACCAGGGTGATCGCCAAGGCTCCAGCGATCAATCGAGTCAGGAGGCGAGGGGGAAGCGATCTTCTACTACGCCAAGCCTGATGAGAACAATTACTCATAGAGTTGCGGTCTCCATTTCGTGATTTTGCAATCAACAATGCAATTCAACAGTGATTGAGCGGATTGTACGCTGAAGTCTTCCGACGTCACTATTCAAAAAACGCAAGTTAACATGGAGGGCCAAAAACTTTTGGCGATGGTAATAGGCTCAGCCATAACGTATCGAAGGCTTGCCCTGCATGAATTATGCTTTAGGGGATATTTGGAAAGTAGCAATTAGTACACAGCAACCCGGATCGCAGAAAAGGCTTCCTTAGTATTAGGCTCAGAGTAACAAACACTGTAGCCCCTTGGAAGCTATGTCATCAGCTTATTCAAGCCACCTGACCTGTGCCCAGTGGGATCTGCTCTTCCCGTTACTCCCTGGCCCAAACGCCACGGGACAGCCTCGTACCGTTGACCTGTATGCGGTGGTCAACGCCATCCTGTATGTCCTGGCGATGGGCTGTGCCTGGCCCCTGTGACCCAAGGACTTTCCCCCCTATGCCACGGTCTAATACTATTTCCGCCAATGGAAAAACGACCCCACCTGGAAACGGGTGCATGACCATCTGGTGGAATGGGGGCGGGTGGCCGAAGACCGAAACTCGACGCCGAGTGCAGGAACCCTTGATTCTCAGAGTGTGCCCCGTGAAGCCCCAGAGATCGTTAAGCGTCGGCGGTGTCCAACGGCAATGGTAGGTCAAGTGGCAAGTTTGGGCGACATTGTTAGCCCCATCGTTGACGAGGATGACTGGGCCTGTCTGAAGTGATTGTTTTGGACACCCACATCTGGCTTGACTCACAGCGTTCAGCCCACATCGCCTTCTACCCGCCAGCCCACCCTTTACAATAGAGTCTCCCATCCCAAGACTGAGTATTGCCGTGGCTGCCCCCTCTTCCTCCACCGAAACGCCCACCCTGCTGTTGGTCGATGGCCACTCCCTGGCCTTTCGGGCCTTCTACGCCTTTGCCAAAAATGCCGAGGGTGGCCTGCGCACCTCCACGGGCGTGCCTACCAGCGTGTGCTACGGCTTCCTCAAATCTTTGCTTGACATGATGGAGGTGGAAAAGCCCCAGTATGCCGCCGTGGCCTTCGATTTAGCCCAGCCCACCTTCCGCCACGAGGCCGACACCAGCTACAAGGATGGCCGTCCCGAAACGCCGGAGGGCTTCATTGAGGATGTCAATAATCTGCAAGAGCTGCTGACGGACTTTGGCCTGAATATCTACACCGCACCGGGCTTTGAGGCCGACGATGTGATTGGCACCCTGGCCCACCAAGGCAATGCAGCGGGTCTGCGGGTGAAGATCCTCAGCGGCGACCAGGATTTGTTTCAGCTTATTGACCCAGAGGAGCAGATCACCGTGTTGCACCTGGGCAACGCCTTTGCCAAGGGCGCAAAAAACGGGCTGGCCCAGGAATTCAAGGCCGACGAGGTAAAGGCGAAGCTAGGTGTCTTACCATCTCAGGTTGTGGACTATAAGGCTCTTTGTGGTGATAAGTCCGACAATATCCCTGGCGTAAAGGGCATTGGGGCCAAAACAGCGGCCAAACTGCTGGCGGAATTTGGCGATTTAGATACGATTTACGCCAATATCGACACCATCAAGGTAGCCACCCAGAAAAAGCTCCTGGAAGGGAAAGAATCGGCCTACCACTCGCGATTTATGGCTACCATCGTCACCAATGTAGATTTGGGGGCCGATTTAGAAACCTGCAAACTCACAGGCTTTGATCCTGATGTGGTGATTCCGGCGTTGAAGAAGCTGGAGTTTCAGAATTTCATTAATCGGCTGGGCAAGTTGCAGGTGGTCTTTGGGGGAGAGCCGGGAGTTGGGAGTCGGGAGTCGGGAGTCGGGAGTCGGGACGCTAAGGGGGATGCGTTAGGGGCGGATGTAGCGTTCTTTTCGGCGGCGGAAACGGATGAGGCCCAGGCGGTGCAGGCAGTGGCGATTCGGCCCACAATTATCACCACAGAAGCCCAGCTTTATGAGTTGCTAGATATTCTCTCTGCCCAAACAAACCCCGAAAGCCCCGTTTCTTGGGACACGGAAACCACATCCTTGGAGCCGAGGGATGCTCAACTCGTTGGAATTGGCTGCTGTTGGGGCAGTGGGCGAAGCGAAATGGCCTACATTCCCGTGGGACATTCTGAGGGCGATCAACTACCTCTAGAAACCGTCCTGGAAGCGCTGCGGCCCATTTTAGAAAGTGCCGAATTTCCTAAGGCGCTGCAAAATGCCAAGTATGACCGTTTGGTGTTACGAAATCAGGGCATTCAACTGACGGGCGTTATCTTTGATACGATGCTTGCTAGCTATGTGCTAAATCCAGAATCTAGCCACAATTTAACCGATCTCAGCCTACGCCACCTCAACCGAGTGGCCCAGAGCTACGGGGATCTTGTACCTAAAGGCAAGACCATCGCGGATATTGCCATTCCTGCCGTGGCGGATTACTGTGGGGCTGATGTTTATACGACCTATTTGCTAGTACCAAAGCTAAGAGCAGAACTGGCGGAAAGGCCTCAACTTTACGGCTTATTTTCAGGCATTGAAATACCCCTAGAACCCGTGCTAGCCGAAATGGAAACTATCGGCGTACGGATAGATGCGGATTATCTAGAAAAATTCTCCAAAAAGCTAGAATTCGACCTAGCCGAGATTGAAAAAAAAGCCTACGAAGCCGCCAGGGAAACCTTCAATCTAGCTTCTCCCAAGCAGCTCAGTGAACTCTTTTTTGAAAAGCTAGGTCTAGACAAGAAAAAGTCTCGAAAAAACAAATCCGGCGGCTATTCTACCGATGCGGCTACGTTAGAAAAACTCCAGGGCGACCATGCCGTTGTGGATTTGGTGGTAGAACACCGCACTCTGGCTAAGCTCAAATCTACCTACGTGGATGCGTTGCCGCTACTAATTCGGCCCGATACCCACCGTGTCCACACCGACTTTAACCAGGCGGTAACGGCCACGGGGCGGCTGTCGTCGTCGAATCCAAACTTGCAAAATATTCCCATTCGTACGGCCTTTAGTCGGCAAATTCGGGCGGCGTTTATCCCATCTGAGGGCTGGCAGTTGGCGGCGGCAGATTATTCCCAAATTGAGCTACGGATTCTCGCCCACCTCAGCAGTGAACCTGTGCTGGTGGAAGCCTACAACAATAACGACGACGTTCACGCCCTCACTGCCAAACTGTTGCTAGAAAAAGATGATATTTCGACTGAGGAACGTCGTCTAGGAAAAATCATCAATTTTGGCGTTATCTACGGCATGGGTGCCTCCCGCTTTGCCCGCGAGGCTGGCGTGAACCGCACCGAGGCCAAAACCTTCATCGACCGCTACTATGAGCGCTACCCCAAAGTATTTGAATACCTACAACAAATGCAGCGGGAGGCCATCGCCAATGGCTATGTACAAACGATTTTTGGACGACGGCGCTACTTCAATTTCACCGACGGCAAACTGCGTTCCCTCCACGGCACCGACCCCGCCACCATCGACCTCGACAAGCTCCGCACCAACGGCTACGAAGCCGGACTACTCCGCGCCGCCGCCAATGCTCCTATTCAGGGCAGCAGTGCCGACATCATCAAAATTGCCATGATTCGCCTGCACGAACTCCTGAAGGACTACCGAGCCAACCTGCTCCTCCAAGTCCATGACGAACTGGTGTTTGAAATTCCCCCCGACGAGTGGGACGAACTGCAACCCAAAATCACCGCCACCATGGAATCCGCCGTTTCCCTAAAAGTGCCCCTCAAAGTGGACGCCCACGCTGGCCAAAACTGGATGGAGGCGAAGTAGAAAGCCCATAAAGTTAGCCCACACAGTTAACCGACATCAGCCCTATAGCTTTAGCTAAGCAAAGGAGCCTAGAACCACAGGTTTTGCAGCCGCCACAGATCGGCTAGCAATGCCCTGTTCGCTTGGATTAGCATCAATATGAACCACGAGGAAATTGGGAGAACCGAGCGGGACTTAATCAAGGGGGGACGTAGTAAAATTTAGATCGCTAGGCACTGGGGGGCTAGAACTCAGCGAGGGTGTAGCTCACGCTGTCGAGAACCGCTATGGGCATTCAATAAGTCAGTGCCTATCTTATCTTTTGGAAAGCGGGTAACGCGATTCGAACGCGCGACATTCACCTTGGCAAGGTGACGCTCTACCGCTGAGCTATACCCGCATGTAAAACCGAAAGGGTTGTTAAGAATTTCTTAAGCGCTTCGGTTTTGACCTTACCTAGAATCTCAAAAAGAAAGTGAAATGTCAACACCTTTTGAGATTTTTTTTGAGAGCCTCCCAACAGCTTCCGGGAACCCCCTACACAGCGTCGGAAATCATGGTCGAACTGGCTTCGACGACGGTGGCTCCGTGCCCAGGCAGCATGGCCCCAGCGGCTCCTGTGCCAGAGGCCCGACGAATCTGCTTCATCAGGCTGGCCATTTCTAGGGCGCTCATGGCATAGTCCCAACCATGGTTGGCCTTGATGCCC
>QLAH01000264.1_pt1 | contig 37120 bp, 25 predicted proteins | sample 4693081 | NCBI WGS metagenome assembly QLAH01 (sample SAMN09425401, study PRJNA476045) | Lake water metagenome, whole genome shotgun sequencing project. | reverse complement strand
CCAATAATTAAATAAAATTGAATTTGAGAAGGCAGAAAAAAGTGGTATCATAAATAGTATTAATAAATTGAATTGGCTTACAAATTTTGAAAACGCTCAATCAGAATACTCGACAAATAATAAACGGTTGCAACAACAAATAATTCTACTAAAACAATTCCTGCCAAACGCCAATAACGATATTGATCAATAATCACATTTGTTTGGCTCTTATCTCTCAGGTTTTTCATAAATCAAATTTAATTTTTCTTGCCTATATGATGCAAAAGCAAGCCTACCTCTAAAAAATTAGTGAATAAATAAATGACTCCAGTGCGGTGATTAAGAACATTATTCACCGCAAATTTTAAGGCGAAAATCGAAATTGCGGTAATTATTTGATATATTCACCGCAAATAATGCGGAAAATGTTGGTTTATATTCACCAATTACCTCACTGGCCAAAGTTTAGCTGGAACCAAGAAAGCTTAACTCCTTTGCTGACTTACATCAGAAATCGGCAGGGACGGTTGATGGGTAGAATGGAAGCGATGGGTTTTCAACTAAAAGCAGAGGCCAACCTTAAGACGCTTACATTGGATGTTTTGAAATCAAGTGAAATTGAAGGAGAACTTCTGGATGTAGAACAGGTGAGGTCTTCTATTGCCCGTAAACTGGGATTGGATATAGCTGGCTTGGTACCAACGGACCGCTATGTGGATGGTGTAGTTGAAATGTTGTTGGACGCTACCCAAAATTATCAGCATCCATTGTCTGCCGATAGGCTGTATGGTTGGCACGCGGCTCTTTTTCCAACGGGCAGAAGTGGCATGCATAAAATTACAGTTGGGGCCTGGCGAGATAATACTAAAGACGATCCAATGCAGGTAGTTTCTGGTGCATTGGGAAAAGAAAAAGTACATTTTGAAGCACCGAACGCAGACCGCCTCGAAGCAGAAATGAGGCAATTCATAGACTGGTTTAATGAGGACATGTATATGGACCCCGTTATAAAAGCGGCAGTGGCTCACTTATGGTTTATTACCATACATCCCTTTGATGATGGCAATGGCCGTATTGCTCGGGCTATTGCGGATATGCTGCTTTCACGTGCCGATGAATCTGCCCAAAGGTTTTACAGCATGAGTGCTCAGATACGAATAGAACGAAAGCAATATTACGAAATCCTAGAAAGCACACAGAAAGGTTCAATGGATATTACTGAATGGCTCACCTGGTTTTTACATTGCATTGATCACGCTCTTGAAGCTAACACTGAAATACTTTCAGGCGTATTAAAAAAAGCGCGTTTCTGGGAAAAACATGCGACTACTATTTTAAACATGCGACAGCAAAACATATTAAATATGTTACTAGATGGATTTGAAGGAAAACTGAATTCTTCGAAGTGGGCAAAGATTAATAAAACGTCTTCGGATACTGCATTGAGAGATATTCAGGATTTAATAAACAAAAACATTCTGGTTAAGGAAGTAGATGGAGGAAGGAGTACAAGTTATATATTGATAGAATGACAAATCTAATGAGCTAGCTCAAAAGTATTCATTGCCTTGCTTAGAACCTATTCTATTTTAGGTTGTTGATATGCTCTATTCAATTTTGAAAATTGCATCAGCAACCCATCAATATCGTCTGGATTAAACGAGACCTTAGAACCCAAGACCATGCGCCGCTTCAGGCTGCTGAGCAGGTGGGTTTGCCATATTTTATTATTTACATTTTTGAGCCCTCTATTATTCAATATCCAGATACAAGTGAGCGTCATCTGCAATTCCAATACCATTCTATCACCCAGCTAAATAAAAAGTTAGCCAACTACAATAGACAGGTCACTTTATTTTATGCAGAAGCGCTAGAAGCTTTTCAAGAGATCGCTGAACAATACAATATTCAAACCATATTTAGTTATCAAGAATCGGGCACACAAATCACTTACGATCGTGATAAAGAAGTGAAACAGTTTTGCAAGTCCAATCAGATTGAATGGAAAGAGTTTCAAAGAGATGGTATCATTAGAGGCATTCGCAATAGAAAAGATTGGGATAAAAAATGGTACGCCACCATGCATAGCCCCATTATTCAAAACAGTTTCAGCCAATCAACTTTACCTGTTTTTGAAACGCGTCAGCCCATCCCCCAAAAACTCAAACAAGTCATTAGTCAATACCCCGCTCAATTTCAACCTGCCGGGGAAGTCAATGCTTTCAAGTATCTCGAAAGCTTTATTGCAGAGCGAGGTTTGAACTATAGTAAGCATATCAGTAAACCATTAGAAAGTAGAAAAAGTTGCAGTCGTCTTTCACCCTATATCAGCTGGGGTAACTTCAGTATTAAACAGGCTTATCAAACTTTGAACGAAGCGCAAAAAAGCTCCAATTTTAATGGCCCTATTAAAAATGCGATTACAAGATTGAAATGGCATTGCCATTTTATTCAAAAATTTGAAGTGGAGGGAAACTATGAATTTCGCTGCATCAACAAAGGGTATGAATTGCTTGCACATCCTAAAAACGAATTATTTATTAAAGCTTGGGAGGAAGGAAAAACTGGTTTGCCATTAGTAGATGCTTGTATGCGTTGTTTGATTGCAACTGGCTGGATTAATTTTCGGATGCGTGCGATGCTGGTTTCTTTTTTATGTCATCATCTTTACCAAGATTGGAGAGAGGGCGTTCATCATGTAGCTAGACAATTTTTAGATTATGAACCAGGTATTCATTATCCTCAATTTCAAATGCAGGCAGGTACTACTGGAGTAAATACTATCCGAATTTATAATCCTGTTAAGCAATCCAGCGACCATGATCCCGAAGGAATTTTTATAAAGCAATGGATTCCTGAATTACAAAATGTACCCAATGCTTTTATTCATGAACCTCATAAGATGAGTTTGATGGAGCAGCAACTTTGTAATACCATCATTGGAAAAGACTATCCTTTTCCTATAGTTGATGTTACAGAAGCAGGCAAAACCGCAAGAGATAAAATTTGGAATCATCGCAAAGAAATACTAGTAAAACAAGAGAGTGCTCGAATTATTTTTACCCATACTAGAAATAAGTAGTCAGAAAGCTAAAACACGGGACATTTAAATTGTACCGCATTCCTGTCTTTATTGATGGTGTAGTGTAATGATATTTCATTCGAATATCGAAACTGTCCAGCGGTGATTCGATTACTGAAACTAATATCATTGGTATAACCCATACGCCAATTGTTCCATTCTAATCCTATATAGGGAATAAGTGATTGGTCGGTTCTATACCATGCACCTATATAGAGTTCAACATAACTTCTTAATGCATCTTTGATATAGTAGCTGTAAGCACCTCCAATCAATAATTGATTGAAATCTTTTTGTTGCTGAAAATGAAAGCTGGAATGAAAAGTGCCTGCAAATCCAATCGGCACCATCAATCCCCCATGAATAGATTTACGTAAGGGTGCAATAATGGTTTTGTCTCCAAACCCTTTCTGTGATTGAAGAATATTGTACAAGGACCCTCCAATATAATAACGATGCTCATTAGAGGGTGCATACTGATACATAAGCCCAGCATTTATATCAATAGAAGAATTTTGCAGTGCATTGTTCAACCACAAATCATTGCTGGCTCCAGATACACCACCAGGGGTAATTTGATCCTCAAAAATAGCATTACCCCTATTAAATCTTCGGTTACCATAACTGCCTTGAAACCCAGCTGTGATACTCCTTTTCTGCTCTCCATCAAAAGCTTTCAAATACGCAACTGAAACCCCTAAATAATTATTGGTTAATACTTTATTTCCTGTTTGATCAGAGAGCAATATTAAACCCATACTTAACTGATCGTATTCTTTGGTTTTCTTGGCCATCAAATTAAAATCAAGGGAAGCGGTATATGTATTATAAGCATTGTTGTAATCGGCATTTTGAGATCGAAAATTGCCAATAGCACGCATGGTACCATTAAAATTACCCGTTAAAGCAGGGTTCAAGGTTAAGGGAGATGAAAAAAATTGGGAAAAGCTCGGATCTTGTGCCTGAACTATACATACCAAAGAAAATGCCATCAAACAAGAAAGCAGTAAACGTTTTAATAGCTGAAATATAAGTACTGGCATCATCTTAATAGGGTAATATTTCCTTTGTATGTTTCTCTGCTTCCATCTTTTAATTCTATGATTAATTGATAGATATAGGTTCCTGCTTCTGCAGGCTTTCCGTTATAAGTTCCATCCCATCCATCTTTATAACTATTTGGTAAAGTCCCTCCTTTATTAAATACAGTTGCTCCCCAACGATTCATGATTCTGAATAATACTACATTGGTTACTTCTTTTCCAGCAATCACATAGAAAAAATCGTTTGTTCCATCACCATTAGGGGTAAATACATTTGGTAGCGACAAGTGTGCTGAGAAATAAGCATTTACCGAAACAGATGCGGTATCAGTACATCCATATTGACTGGAAGCAGTTGCCTGAACAATCGTTGAAGAGTTGGTTCTAATAGTAGGTGAAAAACAATCGGTACAATTGAGGGCATATTTAGGTGTCCACCTGATGCTGGTTACTGGTTCACCTAACTGTGCAATTGAAATGGGATAAGGATCTCCTCGCGGAATAGCAATTTGCGCAACTGGTAGCGTAATATCAAATACTTTGTAAAAAATATCAGTTTGATTATTATTGGTCACTTCTTCATAAATAGCTTGATCTGCATTGATGTAAGCATAAATATATGTTGCATTTTTTCTAGGAAATGCGTGTGAAATAGTAGCGCAACCATTGGTAAATTGAGTATTTGCTGGAATGATGGTTTCGTATAAAACAGTGGCATTGAGCGCTACACTAAGTGTATCATAATATTGGATTTTAACGTCTCTTGTTAATTTTTGAAAACCATTTCGCAAACAAACTTGGGTATTCACCAACACACTGTCATTTGTTTTATAACAAAAAATGGAGGGTGTTCCAATAGTAAGGTCATTTGGAAAAATATTAATGATAGCATTTACAGAGTCTTGACACCCATATTGGGTAAGAGTATTCACTTTTAAATAAGTGGTGTCTACAATTTGCATGGTAGGATTGGGACAATCCGAACAACTGAATGTTCCTACATTACTGGTCCAAGCAATGGAGCTTATAGGATCAGGCCCATATATTAGCCGGATATTTTGAACACTATTTACAAATACAGTTGTGTCTTTTGGTGTTATACTTCTCGTTGGTTGAAATAAAAATCTCGTAGTAACATTATTGAGCTTGCTAATTTCAGTTAAATTGTTTTCTTCATCAATGATCAAATAAATGGAGTCTTGTCTGTTTCTGTTGGTCTTCACAATATGTACAAAGTCGGCAGAACAATTTCCTAAAATATCATTGGGTAATTTGAATAAACTGTCTAGTTCTTCTCTTCCAGGTGTGGTGCTGTTTTTATCATAGAATCGAACGGTTGTACCTGCTGGTATTGTGTCAAATCCTGCACTGATTACTCTAAATGCAACTCGGATAGAATCATTTTTGTAACAATTAACCGATAATAAATTTAGGATTGCATCGCTGGTTCCGTTGAGTACGGTTAAAACATATACATTGGAAGTAGATACACAGGTTCCCTTTGTGGCTTTCAACCAGATACTGTATAATCCCTCAGCCGGAAAAGAATATTTTAAATCTTTTGCAGTGCTGATTAATTGAGTTGCACCAGCCGGGTTTCTAATATACCATTCAAAAAGTTCTCCATTATGCGAGTTGTTTTGAAAGGTAACAGAGTCTTCGTAAAGACCAACTCTAGACCCAATGATTCTTTTATCAGGAGAAAATCTAGCAATAGTTCCGCAGCTAACCAGTATATTGGCGAAATAGCTACTAGCGCAAGCATTGCTAGCACTGTAAGCAACTAATTTAACAGAAAAACTTCCAGCTGTAGAAAATAAATAATTGAGGTTGGTGCCAGTAGCTACCATGGTTTCCGCACCGGTGCTGTTGTTTTTAATCCACCATTCATACCGACTAGCCCCAGTAGATCGGTTGGTAAAATCAACTGATGTGCCTGTTATAGGGTATAGATTATTGGTTACTTCGTATAGGGCATTAATATTATCGGTACAAGGGGGATTGGCGCCATCGCTTATCAGTAAACTCCCCCCATTAAAAACCGCTAAGAAGGCCCGCATTCTTTCTCCTTGACCAGGCGTAAAAACAGTTGGGCAACTAGTTCCGTAATCCATGAAGTTGGAAATATTATCTGGAACATCAATCTTAAACGGACCAGAGAGGGTATCTGTTCCGCAAGAGTTTTCTGGATTTGTACAAGATGATCCAGTAGTACTTCTGTCAGGCGGCGTGTCGCAAACCAGATCACCGTCGGTGGTGCAATCATTATTTACACAATTGGTTCCTTGGAAAGTATGCAGTAAAGAAAGATAATGGCCCAGTTCGTGTGCAACCAATGGGGTAGATAATCCCGAAACTACTGCACCAACACCTGCAGATGCATATCCTCCGAAGCCCAGTCTGGTCCATTGACCACAACTAAAAGTACTGGGTTGAATTTCACCATTAATTTTTTTAACTACCCATACATTGGCATATCTAGAGGGGTCCCAGCGAATTTTTGCTTTTAAATCAGCATCTTCCAAGTCTACGTCTAAGGTATCATAAAATGATTTGATTCGATTGATGCCATTTGATTTTTCCCCAGTAGGCGCTCTTTGGGCCAATTTAAATTGAATGCGTGTATCTGCTCCTAAAGTATCAACGCCATATGCCCCTTGATGCGCAAAGGCTCTGTTCAAATCTTCTAAGCTGGCTATTACATCTGCGTCTGTAATATCAAAACTGTTTTCATCAATAATATGATATACTATAGGAATGTAAACAATGGCGGGAAGGCTACCAGTGTTCGTGTTCCTGATTCCAGTTGACTGATTGCGAATTTGTCCTTTAGAAATAGTATTGGCTCTGTCTTTAGCAATTTGTGCCCTAATAGCCAGATTTAATTTATCCTCTTCGGCTTTGAAAATTTTTGCTTTATTGGTATCGGCCCTACTTAAATCGAAACCACAATATACCTGTGCCTCTGTGGTATTGCTCGTTAAGTATGCAATCAATAAAATAATTATATACCAGCTATTTTTCATTGGATAGATTCTAAGGTAACTATTTTAAAGATGCTAATTTACCCAACTGCGCAGCTTAATTGATAAGCATGAAATACACTATTTAATAAACTCAAATTGACTAATTAATATTCATCTGAACGAATTAATTTTAATCCATGCAAAATACAGTTGTCATCACAGGAGCAGGCGTTTCAGTTGAGTCAGGCATTCAACCTTTCAGAGGGAAAAATGGACTTTGGAATGAGAATCCAACTGAAATGGCTAGCAATCGATTTTTCAGAAAAAATACCAGTGCATTTCTTCAATGGTATTACCATCGTTTTGTGAGTTGTAAAGACGCATTGCCCAATCGAGCGCATGAAATATTGGCCAAGCAAAATATAAAAGTGGTTACCCAGAATGTAGATAACCTCCATGTAAAAGCAGAACACCCAAGCAATCACCTTATTGAAATTCATGGCAATATCAATTTTAAAAGAAAGATCAATGCTGCATATATTGAGGAATTAGAATTGGCAAACTGGAATCAAGTAGATGAAAATAATTTGGAACAAGATTTATTTGATCTATTTAAAATAAGCAAAGAGGGAATCATTAGCGAAACCCAATCTTATAGGCCACATATTTTATTGTTCGATGAATACTATACAGAATTGTATCAATATGATAAAGCATTAGCCTGGATTGATGAAGCGGATACCATCATTTTTATGGGCACTTCAAATTCGGTGGGCTTTACTTATGGTGCATTACAAGTTGGTGTACATAACCGCAAAAAAGTAATTGTAGTTGACCCCAATCCAGCTCCTTCTTTTAACCACCCTGGTGTCGAAATTATTAAAGAGACTGCTATTGATTTTTGTTCTCGGTATTTTTAAATTCAATAACAGTGCCTTTGGAAACTACTGCAGTAAAATAACCATCTTTCAATTGCGGTGATTGTAATCCCCCCGTTGCCTTCCACTGCCAATTACGGTTCATTTTAATTTTTAAAGGTCCGTTCACAGTTGCCTTTACTTGAATCGTTTTTAATGAACCTTCTAGTCTTTCTGCGCTCACTAAAAAAGCACCTTCTGTTCTAAGTTGCGTAAATGAACAATTTTTCCAATTGGCCGGAATAGCGGGCATGATTTCTATAAAGCCGGCATGGGATTGAATTAACATGTCTTGTAAACCTGATGCGAAGGCAAAATTACCTTCTAATGTAAAAGGTCTGTACGTTGCATTTGCATACCCTTTTCCACTTTGGTCTCCATTTACATGAAAGCCGTTGGCTGCTAAACTAAATGCTTCAGTAAAAATTTGCAATGCCTTGACAGCATTTTCTCCATCTCCTAGATGCGCATATAAATTACCCTGCCATGCAAAAGAATAACCTACCCATCCGCTTGATCCAATAGAATCCAACTCTTTTAATGACTGCCTTATCAAGTTTTGATGGGTTTCTTTTTTATACAGACCCAATGGATAGATTGCCATTAAGTGCGAGAAATGCCTATGCGAAAAATCATAGGGTACGGAAGGAGCAACTGCTAATCCTCCTTGTTGGGTTAATGCCAATTCAGGAAAACTTTTTGCTAATTTATTCCAGCGCTCAGCATCGATAAATTTTCCCAACAACTTTGCCATATCCGATGCACGACCTACAGCATATTTCATTAAAGCCAAATCATAATTTGTATTTTGCTTAAACCAAGCTACTGCACTGTTGTCGTGAAACTCAGGACTTGAACTGAGCGGTAATTGCCTATAACCTTCCCTATTTATTCTGGTAATATTTTCTAAAAAAATAGCAACTTCTTTAAACCAAGGATATACTTTTTCTCGTAAGAAATTTTTATCCATACTGTATTTCCATTGTTGGTCATAATGATGCGCCAACCAACTACTAATGGTGGGAGAAAGCGCATACTGAATCCACCCACCCATTTCTGTTCCCTTCAAAGTAGTAACTCCAGGAACATTTAGTCCACTGGTGTTAAAGTAGGATTTAGTGTAAGCTTGATAAGTAGTTTTATTTTTCTCTAAATGATCTATGAACACAGTAGCTCCTTCTAAATCATTGGCACTGTAAAACGGCCAATAACTTAATTCGGTATTTAAATCGTGGTGAAAATCTCCTTTCCAAGGAGCAATTTTACCATTGTCAGCTGTCCAAACTGCTTGTAAAGAAATGGGTGGTGCGTTTTTGCGGGAGGCTGCACCCATTAAATAACGCGTGATATACCATTGTTTTTGCAATTGGGTATCAGGTATTTTAATGGTCGATTTTTTCCAATGATTGGCCCACCAATTTTGATGTTGTTTAAACGCATCATCAAATCCTTTATTTAAAGCCTGTTTAAGCGATAATGTATCTAATGTTTGAGGTTCATTTTGATCATTGGTTTGAATGGTCCAAACGATAGTTACTTCATTCCCTCTTTGATTCCACTGCATTGTAGATCGATAAGAAAAATCACCCCAACCTTTTTGCAAAAAACTCTTGTAATGGCTTCCAGAGTCAATGGTTGCTTTAGCATAACCCAATCTTCCTAAATCGTCTCCCCCTACTACATCTCCAACAGACACTATTTTGTTTTGATAAGGAGGAATAATCAAGTCTGCCGAAAATGGAGAGGATAAATTGCTCACTTTAATCCATCCTTTATTTTGATTGGCGTCTACAAAGCTCATGATATCTACCCCATTTTTTCCTTTGATTAGGACACTCGCAGTAAAAAGATCTAATATCACTTCAGGATTGGATCCCACCAATGAAAGCGGCAATTCAATAGCTGCACCAGGAATTTTTGTTGGGGCGGGTTCTCGATCATATGGATGATCCAATGCTTCTTGTACTTTTTTATAAGTACCAGCTTTCCAATTTTCTTCCACCCATTGATAACTAAAATGTGGTCCATGTAAATCTTTCATTGGGCGCTCGTCCCATAATTCAGCATGATCTAATGCAAACCGAATGCGTTCATTTTTGTTCCAAACAAGTGCACCCATTAAGCCATTTCCCAATGGCATACCTTCATCCCATCTTTTGGCTAAATCAGTTGCATGAACATATCTACTAGGTATTTGACTATAGGAAGGTTCAATCAATCCTAGAAAAGGAACCAGAATAATATATAGGAATTTCATATAGCAATATATCCTACTAAATTACGGATGAATCAAGCTCTGTTTTCATGCTTATTCTTTTTATCTTACAAGAATTATTTGATTCTCTTTTATAAACCCAGCTTTCATGAAACAAAAAATGCTCTTCTCATTGTTGGCTCTTTCCTTATTGAGTTCGCAAACAACAACAGCACAGATTACCAACACCGCAACTACAGTCAAAAGAAAACTACAACCAGCGGATGTGTATCGTTTGCAAACACTAGGGGATCCGCAAGTATCACCTGATGGAAATTGGGTTGCATATACTTTATCTTCTGTTGATTCTGTTCAAAACAAACGCAATACGGATATCTGGATGGTAAGTTGGGATGGTAAACAAAACATTCAATTAACCAATAGCCCCGATGCAGAATCACAACCAAGATGGAGCCCCGATGGTAAATATCTTTCATTTGTTGCTGCAAGAAATGGTGCAACGAATAGTCAAATTTGGTTACTAAATCGTTTGGGTGGTGAGGGATTACAACTGACGAATTTAAAGACAAGCCTAATGGATTATTCCTGGAGCCCAGACGGGAAAAAAATATTGATGACCATCAAAACGTCTGCTGATACTTCAAAGCCAAAAACACCCAAGCCTATTGTGATTGATCGTTATAAGTTTAAGCAAGATGTAGTGGGATATATTACGCAGCGGGATCCAATCCACCTATACCTCTTTGATGTTGCTACTAAGAAGACCGATACATTAACCAGCGGAGAGTTTGATCAACGTGGCGCCGTATTTAGCCCAGATGGAAAACAGATTGCTTTTGTGAGTAATACTACTGCTGATCCTGATAGAAATATCAATACCGATATTTTTGTGATGGAAGCAAAGCCCAAAGCACCCGCCAAAAAATTAACTCAGTGGTCAGGTTCCGATGATAGCCCTGTTTGGAGTCCTGATAATAAGACCATTGCATATTTAAGTTCTGCATCTGAAACATATACAGCATACCAAGAACAATACCTTACTGTAATTGATGCAAGTGGTGTTGGTGCTCCAAAGTATTTATCTAAAATAGTAGACAGACCAGTCAGCACCATTAAATTCAATAAAGATGGTTTACATGTTGCAGCTTTAATTTCTGATGACAGAGAAAGATATATTGGTCAATTCAATATTGCAACAGGCGCACTTACTAAAATTGCTGGAGGCAAAAGAAGTTATGGAGCACTTCAGGTTCATAGCAATAATAATTGGTTAGCGGCCATGAGCGAACCTCAATTACCAACTGAATTATACGCAGTTGAAAATGGTGTTCCAAGAAGATTAACCAAACACCAAGAGGAATTTGTTGCTCCGCTAGAACTCGCTTCTGTAGAGGGTTATACTTCAACAAGTTCAGATGGAACAAAAGTATCTAGCATTGCATTCAGACCTGCCAATATTCCTGTTACACAAAAATTACCTACGCTGTTTAATATACATGGTGGTCCTGTAGCACAAGATGAATATGGGTTTGATTTTACTCGCCAAATGCTTTCCGCTGCAGGTTATATGGTGGTAGCTGTAAACTATCGTGGTAGTAGTGGACGTGGTTGGGATTATTCAAAAACCATTAGTGCCGATTGGGGAAATAAAGAAGTAATTGATATTCAAGGTGCAGTAGATCATGCAGTAGAAAAAGGCTGGGCAGATAAAGATAAATTAGGTATTTGTGGTTGGAGTTATGGAGGAATTTTGACTAATTATTTAATTGCTTCCGACAATCGCTTTAAAGCTGCAAGTAGTGGTGCTGGTGTTTCAATGGTCTCTTCATTGTATGGAGTTGATCAATACATTAATCAATACGATAATGAGTTGGGAGTTCCTTGGAAAAATATTGATCGTTATTTAAAACTGTCTTATCCATTTTTAAAAGCAGACAAAATAAAAACACCTACACAGTTTATGGTAGGAGAAAAAGATTTTAATGTACCTGCTGTAGGAAGTGAGCAAATGTATCAAGCACTCCGTTCGTTAGGAACACCTAGTGAGCTTATTATTTACCCAGGACAGTTTCATGGTATTAGCACGCCTAGTTACGTGAAAGATCGTTTTGAAAGATATATTGGTTGGTTTAATAAATACCTTAAATAACAGATAATACTTTGTTTTTTGCAAGCAGGCATGCTCCTAGTATGCCTGCTCTTTCACCCAATTTAGAGAGTTTTAATTGCGTGTCTGAATTGACCAAGCTAAGGGAATATTTATTTATAGAACTTTTTGTCGGAAGCCTTAAATAGTCGCCTGATTCAGAAAGTGTACCTCCTAGGATAATGAGTTCTGGATTAAAGACATTGATTAACACAGCTAATCCTTTACCTAAATTTTCTCCAGTTTCTGCAAGCAGTTCAATGGTTAAAACATCTTCGTTTTGAGCTGCTTGAATAATATCTGTTAAGGTAATATCTTCTATTTTTTTATTTTTCTTGAGTACCGAAGAAGTATATCCTTGTTTAATTTTTTCTTTGAACTTTCTAATTAATGCGCTTCCTGAAGCTTCTGTTTCGAGGCATCCTTTTTTTCCGCAATGACAAATGATTTCATTATTAAAGAATGGAATATGACCGAACTCGCCACTAAATCCCGATTTTCCGTAATAGACTTTACCATCAATTAAAATACCCAAACCCACGCCATAGTCAACATTAACAAATAGTACATTCTTCTCGGTGTTCACTTCTCCGCTACAAAACTCTCCAAAAGCCATTGCCCTTGAATCGTTTTCTAAATAAGTTTTAATTCCAATTTGATCTTGAATGATTTTAGAAAGAGGTTCTTCTTGGAAATGGAAAAAACTATAACTATATCCTTTTGTATGGTTAATTCTTCCAGAAAGGTTAATACCTAAACTCAATATCTTTTCTTTTTTAACAGGGAGCTCTTTAATGAAGTTTTGTACAATATGAATCAATTGGCCTAATGATTCTGCTGTATTCTCAAGTTTAAAAGCTATTCGGTTTTTTTGGCTAACCAACTGTTTTTTAAAGTTGAGCAGCCCAATATTGATATAATATTTTTTTACATCTACCCCTAAGAAAAACCCTGCATCTCCTATTAATCCGTATAAATTGGCTTTTCTTCCGCCTGTTGAGTCAATTTTTCCATAGTCACTAATCAATCCTTCCTCAATCAATTCTGCAATTAAACTGGTTGTTTTAGGTACACTTATGTTCAACTCCTTACTTAATTCGGTGATAGAGGCGCTTTCTGAACTATCTAAGAAGTTGAAAATCAATTTCTTAAGTGTTTTATTTTTCAAGGCCACTCCTGAGGAGTTGTCGTCATTAAAAACATTATTTAGAATATGCTGGGGCTTGGCCATATTTTTTTTTGAACAAGTAAATATAAGAAACGGCATAAAACGCCCATATAAATAAAATAATTTAAAAAGTATTGGGAGTTTTATAAAATTTTTAAGATATTGTTCTAAGTTTTAACAAATCCATTAATAATTAATAAGGATTTAATGCAGCAAGCCATTTTAAATAAAGAGCCCAAAAATATGTTGAGGCATTATAGTGCCCTGTATAAAAGGGAGTTGTTGAATAATATTCTCCCTTTTTGGATGAATCACAGCAAGGATGAATTGAATGGTGGATACTTCACTTGCTTAGATCAAGCTGGAAAAGTTTATGATACCGACAAGTTCTTGTGGTTGCAAGGACGAGAAGTTTGGTGTTTTAGTTTTATGTATAATCATATTGAGCCAAATAAAGAGTGGTTGAATATGGCTTTACATGGAGCAGATTTCATGAAAAAATATGGAAGAGACGAATTGGGTAATTGGTACTTTTCTTTAACTGCCGAAGGAAAACCTCTGGTTCAACCTTATAATATTTTTAGCGATTGTTTTGCTACCATGGCTTTTGCTTCACTAGATAAAGCAATGCCAACAGATGAGTATAAGCAGATTGCAATAGATACTTTTAATAATATCATTAAAAGGAGAAACAATACAAAGGGGCTTTATAATAAGAGTTATCCTGGTACCCGGTCGTTGAAAAATTTTAGCCTACCAATGATACTTTGTAATCTCTCTTTAGAGTTAGAACATATTTTGGGTAAAGAAAAAGTGGATGAATTTATTCCTTCCATTATTCATGAAGTAATGGATGTTTTTTATCATCCTGATTTAGGTTTGGTTTTAGAAAATGTAAATGAAGATGGATCTTTTTGTGACAGTTTCGAAGGAAGATTACTCAATCCAGGACATGCTATTGAAGCCATGTGGTTTATCATGGATTTGGGTAAACGAATCAATGATGAGAAGCTGATTCAAAAAGCAAAAGATATTATGTTGCATACACTAGAATATGGATGGGATAAGGAATATGAAGGAATTTTTTACTTTTTGGATGTGAAAGGTTGCCCTCCGCAACAATTAGAATGGGACCAGAAATTATGGTGGGTACATGTAGAAGCCTTGGTTGCCTTAGCTAAGGGTTACGCTTTAACTGGAGATAAAAATTGCTTACGCTGGTTTGAAAAAGTGCATGAATACACTTGGAATAAATTTAAAGATGAAGAATACGGTGAATGGTTTGGTTATTTAAATAGAAGAGGTGAAGTATTGTTGCCATTAAAAGGCGGAAAATGGAAGGGTTGCTTTCATATTCCAAGGGCCTTGTATCAGGTTTATAAAACATTTGAAGCTATTTAAATTAATTACTGTGAAAAAACAATTTTATCATTTAGTCTGTCTGCTTTTTGTTGTAACAGCACAAGCTCAAACTAATTTAAAGACTGATGTATTAATTGTAGGGGCAAGTGCTAGTGGAATTGCAGCTGGATTACAGTCGGCAAGAATGGGAGTTAATACCATTATTGCAGAACCAACCACCTGGTTGGGTGGAATGATAACTGCTGCAGGGGTATGTGCGTTTGACGGTAATCACAATTTACCCTCTGGATTATTTGGGGAATTTAGAAATGCATTATATAAAGTATATGGTGGTCCATCAAAAGTGGCTACAGGATGGGTAAGTAATACTCAGTTTGAACCCCATGTAGGAGATAGTATTTTTAAATCGATGGTACTTCAAACCAAGAAACTTTCTGTAAAGTACCAGCTTCAATTCTTGAAAGTAATTAAACAAAATGGCGCAATAACTGGGGCCATATTTATTCAAAAGCCAACAAATAAAACAATCACCATACACGCAAAGCAAGTAATTGATGCAACAGAACTTGGGGATGTGTTGGCGAGTGCAGGTGTTCCTTATAGCTTAGGGATGGAAGCTAGTGCTGAAACAGGAGAGGATGTGCATGTTTCAGAAACCAATGATATAGTACAAGACATTACCTATGTGGCTATTTTAAAAGATTATGGAATGGGTAAGGATTGTACAATTGCAAAACCAGCAAACTATAATCCTGCTGAATTTGATGGGGCTTGCACAGATTATTATTTTAATAAAGCAAGACCAAAACCTAATGTAGACGCACAAAAAATGCTGAACTATGGTAAACTACCCAACCAAAAATACATGATTAATTGGCCTGGCAATGGCAACGATATTTATTTGAATGTAGTTGAAATGTCTGAAGCAGAAAGAGAAAAAGAATTGATAAAGGCTAAAGAGCAAACACTTAGATTTATTTACTTTATTCAACATCAATTAGGGTTTAAACATTTGGGCTTAGCAGACGATGAATATCCAACTAAAGATCGACTGCCATTGATTCCATACCATAGAGAAAGTAGAAGGGTAAAAGGTTTGGTAAGATTTGATGTAAGATATATTGCAAAGCCTTTTATTGCACCTATGCCTTTATATAGAACAGGTATTGCCGTTGGAGATTATCCAATTGATCATCATCATAAAAAAAATCCAAAAGCCCCTCAGCATTTAGACTTTTATCCTGTACCCTCTTTTAATCTTCCTTTGGGTTCATTAATTCCGCAAAACACAAAGGGGTTAATTATTGCTGAAAAAAGTATCAGTGTTTCAAATGTGGTGAATGGAACTACTCGTTTACAAGCAATTGCATTGTTGATTGGACAAGCTGCAGGAACCTTAGCAGCTATTTCTGTTCAACAAAATTTATCTGCACAAAAAGTTTCAGTGAGAAAAGTACAAACTGCTTTACTTGATAGTCGGGCATATATCATGCCCTATTTTGATGTACCAATTGATCATCCTCATTTTGTTGCAGCTCAAAAAATTGGAGCAACTGGAATTTTAAAAGGACAAGGCGTGCCGTACAACTGGGCCAATAGAACACTCTTTCATCCTGATTCATTGGTCAATCGTTCAGCACTTGTAAATGACTTAGCTGAATTCTGTAGTATTCAAAAAAATCAGGAGTCCAATTTATATTTATCAGAAGCTATTGATATCATTTATGAAATAGCAAAAAAGCATAAGCTAGATAAAAAAGATTCATCCTGGAATCTGTCAAATAAAGATCTACTAGCAGCGCAAATAAAACAGCAGTGGGATCAATGGAAGTTTGGCATATATAAAATAGAGAAGCCTCTTACAAGGATTCAATTTGCTCAACTATTAAATGCAACTGTTCAGCCTTTCGACTTGATACAAGTTGATCACAATGGAAAATTTAAATCTACATACTAACAAAACAAAACGTTTGCTTATGAAAAAAGTATCACTCTTGTGCTGTTATCTGCTATTGATCTTGAGCAGTGCAGTAGCGCAACAAATAAATGTTGCGGGGAGAGTAACCAGTGCCAGTTCTGGGAAGCCTGCAGAAGGTATTTCAGTAATGGTAAAAGGATCAAAGAAAGGCACCACCACTAATACAGCTGGTGCTTACTCTGTATCAGTAAATACAGGAGCTACACTTGTATTCTCTGGAGTTGGCTTTGCAACTCAAGAAGTAAAAGCAACAGGCAATACTTTAGATGTAGTGTTGCAAGTAACTGTTGGAGACATTGGTGAAGTAGTTGTGGTGGGTTATGGCTCACAGAAAAAAGCCAGCTTAACTGGATCGTTGGTTACTTTGAACAATAGTGCTTTAAACAAGCGCCAGGTATCAAGTACCAGTCAGGCTTTACAGGGCTTGGCTCCTGGTGTAACCGTTCAACAACAATCGGGTAGACCTGGTGCAGATGGAGCTAGTATAGTAGTAAGAGGACAGGGTTCAATTTCTGGAAGTAATGCGCCTTTAATTATTGTGGACGGATTAGCCGTTGGTTCGTTAGACCAAATTGATCCTAATGCTATTGAAAGTATCACTTTATTAAAAGACGCTGCTTCAACTGCTATTTATGGTAACCGTGCATCAGCGGGAGTAATTCTTGTAAAAACAAAAAGAGCTACTGAAAAGGGTTTACAAGTAAATTATAATGCTTTTGTAACAAAGCAACAAGCAACTTCAATTCCTAATAGAGTAAGTGCCATTGATCATATGTTATTGAGCAATGAGGCAGAAAAAAATCGTACTGGAAATCCAAATGCATCCGTATTTCCTCAGGCTTTGATAGATCGATACAGAACAACTCCGGCTAATAATTTAGACGTGATTGATACCGATTGGATAAAGGAACTTTTTACCAATTCTGGTTTAATGCAAAACCATAACGTACAGTTATCAACTTCTACAGATAAGATCAACTTGTTTTCTTCTTTTTCTTATTTAAAGCAAGAAGGTTTAATACCTAATAGTAGTTTTGAAAAGTATGATATTCGAATAAATCCTGAATTTAAAATCAATGATAAATTTTCATTAATTGGTATTTTGGGTTACAATAGTAATAGAACGGTTAATCCATCAACAGGTAGTGCTGAATTTATTATTCGTCAAGCTATAGGCTTACCTGCTATTGGTGGAGGCAGATTTGGTCCTGGTATGTACGGAAATGCTGCTCAATCAAACAATCGTAATCCATTGGCTATGGCAGAAGCAGCTGGTACATCTGTAGTTAATGGAAGTACTTTGCTAACAAGATTTGGATTTAACTATAAACCGATTAGTGGTTTAGAAATAGAAGCTTATTGGGGAAGACAAGTGTCTAATCCTTACACAAAAAGTTTTGTAAAAAATGCCGATATTTTCCAACCAAATATTGCTACTGGTGGATATACATTTGTGGGTACTTGGCCTGGAACAACCAGCTTATCTGAATCGTATACCAATAATGTGTATAAAACGTATTTAGGACAAGCAACTTATTCTAAACGTTTTGGAAATCATTCAATCAAAGTTTTAGTAGGAGGACAATCAGAGTTATTTACGAATTATTTCTTTGGTGCATCTAGAACAGGTTTTGTGAATCCTAATCAGCCATTCTTAAATTTAGGAAGTGGAGTAAGAGATAATAATGCTGGTGCATCTGAATTGGCATTAGCTGGCTTCTTTGCAAGAATTAACTACAGCTTTGACGATAAATACTATGTTGAGTTAAACGGAAGAAGAGATGGTACATCTCGTTTTTCTCAAGAAAGGAATAAGCAGTGGGGTAATTTTGGTGCAGTTTCTGCAGGATGGATATTTACCAAAGAATCATTTTTCAAAAGCATCTCTAACGTAGTCAGTTTTGGTAAATTAAGAGGATCATTTGGCGGTAATGGTAACCAGAATATTGGTAACAACTATGCTTATGATGCTTTCTATGCTCAATCCAATTATAACAACCCCAACAATGGTACCAATGCATATTTTGGTAACGTGACCACTTTGGGTGTAGCATTGTTACAATTTGCAAATCCAGATTTAAGCTGGGAAACATCTAGGCAATGGAACGTAGGTTTAGACCTTTCATTAGGCAAGCATTTCACCGTAACAGCAGATTACTATGTTAAGACACTAAGAAATATGTTGTTGCAAAGAACTTTACCACAATCTGCAGGGGGATTGGGTAATCCGTTTGTAAATGCGGGTAATATGGAAAATAGAGGATGGGAATTTACAGTGAACTATAAGAATAAAATAGGTAAGCTTGGTTTAGATGTAACTGCAATGATTTCAGATGTTAAAAATAATGTCTTGAACTTAGTTCCTGGTACTCCATTTATTGGAGATGGAATTAGAACAGCTCCTGGTCAGGCATTGGGTTCTTATTTTGGTTATATAGCCAATGGATTCTTTAGTGACTCAAATGATATTAAATCTGCACCAATCCAATTTGGAATTCCATGGAGTCCAACTACTGCAAACGGACCAAAACCTGGTGATATGAAATACAAAGATATCAGTGGACCAGACGGAAAACCAGATGGAAGAGTCGATAACTTTGATAGAACATTTATCGGAAATGCATTTCCAAGATACGAGTACAGTATTAATATTAATCTTACCTATGGAAATTTTGATTTGAATATTTTTGGTCAGGGAGTTGGACAGCGTAATAACTTTTTAAGTGGAACTGGTGCTGTACCATTTGCAAGTGCTGATTTTGCAGCTTCTTTATTAGACATTCATAAGGATTATTGGAGACCAGATAATCAAAATGCTACATTCCCTCGATTACTTCCATCGGGTTCTGGAGGAAACAACTATCTATTGAGTACTCAGTGGATTAGAAGCGCTGCTTATTTCAGAATTAAAAATATTAATCTAGGTTATACTTTACCACAAGAATTATTAAATAAGGTAAAAATAAAATCGCTTAGAGTATTTGTGAGTGCGGCAAACCTCATTACATTTTCCAGAGCGTGGAGAGGATTTGATCCTGAAATAAATAATGCCAATGCAGAGTTTTATCCTTTGATGCGTACTTATACTGCAGGTGTTAATGTTAACTTTTAATTGAACTCAACAAATTGAATACAATGAAAAAATATTTAATTATACCAACACTATTAGTAGCTTTTGCTATTAGTGGTTGTAATAAATTTTTGGATAGAAAACCACTGGATGCATCTTCTTCCTCTACTTTTTTATCCAATCAAGCAGAAATGGAACAAGGTCTTGTGGGCACTTATGCATCATCTATGTGGGTGATTGCCAACAATACACCTATGCATTTTGCCATTGAATCTAGTACTGATATGGCTATTAAACGCGGAGGAAATGCAGAAGATTTGATTGCAATGGGAGACGGTGGCCCATTCTTGGTAAACAATGCAATTTGTATATCAGCTTGGAACCAAGCGTATAGATTAGTACAGAGAGCCAACCAGCAAATTGTTGGCATGGAAAATGGTAAGGCAAATGTATCTCCCGTAGTTTTTAACAGAATTAAAGCGGAGGCACAAGTTTTACGTGCATGGGGATACTTCCATTTGATGACTTGGTTTGGTGATGTTCCTTATTATAGAGCAATGCCAACAGTAGAACAAGTTTTAAGCGCTAGAAGAACACCTGTTGCAACAATAGTTGCAGATTTGTATAAAGATTTAGATGAAGCAGTTGCTTCTTTTGAAGCAGCCGGAACTTCGCCTGTTCAAACAATCGGTAGAGTAAATAGAGGCGTTGCGCTAGGGCTAAAAGCGAAATTAGCATTGCTTATAAAGGATTTTAGAACTGCCGCTAATGCAACTAAAACAATCATTGATGGAGGCCAATATGGCTTAAATCCTCGATTTACCGACTTGTTTATGCTGAGTGGACAAACAGCGAATGCAGCTAGGGAAATTATGTTTGCACAAACCTATCCCACTGATGTAAATGAACCACAAAACTGGATGGCAGTTATTGGTGTACCACGTCAAGTAACCAATTCTCAGAGCAGTTTATTTCCTTCTCAGAATTTGGTTGATCAGTTTGAAGGAAGAGATGGATTACGCATAGATGCTTCAGCAGTATATGACCCTGCAAATCCAAGATTAAATAGAGACAATCGACTTAGATGGAGTATTTATATCCCAGGTGATACAATGGTTCACTTTGCCTCAAGAACACCTGCATTACCATACAACAACTTGAGAGAGCGTACGATTTTTAATATTTATTCAAATGTTCGTAGGAAATTCAATTGGAATACCAACAATTATGACAATGTAAATACCAATAACGATTGGGTTGGCGCACAAGCTGCTGGAATTCAGTGGCAGGTAAGCGCTACAGGTAATATTGGTGGCGTCGGTTATGTTTGGAGTAAATACAATGATTCTACTCAGTATACTTTTGAATCTCGTGTTGGATTTATTTTAATGCGCTATGCGGATATTTTATTAACATATGCTGAAGCTAAAACCGAATTGAATGAAGTTGATGCAACAGTTTTAACTGCTATCAATCAGGTAAGAGCAAGAGCTGGACAACCAGCAGCTGTATTGGGAAGTCAGGCTGCTATGCGCACTTTAATAAGAAGAGAAAGAGCAGTAGAATTTGCAGGTGAGGGGTTGCGTTTATTCGACTTAAGAAGATGGGATATTTATGCTAAAGCAAATAGTGGACCTGTTGTAGGATTATCTCTAGATCCTGCAGTACCAGCTGCTAGACCTAGTTTTGATGCAGATAATATTCCTGATTATTCAGCTAGTATTACCCAGCGAATCAGATTCAGAAATCAAATTCGCAACAACAGTAATGCAAAATATAAGCTGTGGCCCATACCACAATCAGAGATAGATAATAATCCAAATCTGACACAGAATCCAGGCTGGAACTAGTTTAATTGAGTTTTGGTTGTTAAGTTTAACAGTAAGCAGGCACTATGATTTCATAGATGCCTGCTTTAATTTAAAATAGTTCAAATGAAAGAACGCTTTCTTCAATTAGATGCTTTAAGAGGCTATGCAATTTTTACTATGATACTTTCGGGAAGCATAGCTTTTGGAAATGTTTTGCCAGCATGGATGTTTCATGCACAAGTTCCACCTCCGGCTCATCAGTTTAACCCGCAAATACCTGGTATAACTTGGGTAGACTTGGTTTTCCCGTTTTTTATTTTTTGTATGGGTGCTGCTGTGCCAATTGCATTTAATAAAAAGAAAGCTTCTATTTCAGATTTAAGTGTTATTTCTATTGCATTTCGTAGATATGTATTACTCATTTATTTTGCTTTATTACTTGAACATTTTAAAGCGAATAAGATTGCAGAAAATCCAACTCATTCTGTTTTGTTGTTTAGCATGGTTGGCTTTTTTTTATTGATGCTCTCTTTTACAAAATGGAGCAAAATATTTAGTGTAAAAACGGAGCAAATTTTAAATGCATCTGGATTTATAATCGGGATAATTCTACTATTCGTATTTCCATTTAATAAGGGGAAGGGCTTTAATATTGCAAACAGCGATATCATCATTGTTGTATTAGCGAATATGGCTTTATTTGGAATAATCATATGGTGGTTCACAAGGCAGAATGCACTATTGAGACTAGGCATATTACCTTTTATAATGGCAATCTTTCTGACCAGTAAAAATCCAAATTCATGGAATGAATGGATTTTTAATCTTACACCCGAGTCTGGTGTTTATCGATTTTATTTTTTAAAGTATTTATTTCTATTTATACCAGGAACAATTGTTGGGGAGTGGTTAATCAAGTCTAGTCAAATAACTCTTCCATTACTCAATCAAAAAAAGACATTAGACCTATTTGTTTATTCCTGTTTTGTTTTATTAGTAGGCAACTTGATTTTTTTATTTAATCGCTCATTAAATATCAATTTAATATTCACTATTCTTATGTTGCTATTAATAGTCCATTTATTTAATAAAACTTTTAATGAAACTCAGCTTTTTTTAAAAAACTGTGTATACGTTGGTGCATATTGTTTATTACTAGGTTTATTTTTTGAGTCGTTTGAGGGCGGAATAAAAAAAGATCCTTCCACTTATAGTTATTATTTTGTTACTGCTGGGTTTTCCTTTTTTAGCATAATCATCTTTTCATTAATTCCTCAGTATTCTTGGCTAAAAAGCATAAATCAATTTTTTACTTTAGTTGGCCAGAATCCAATGATGGCTTATGTTGTAGGGGCATTGTTTCTTATTCCATTAATGAAAATTACAGGCTTGTATCCTTATTGGAATTCAATGAATACCAATTGGTTCCTAGGTTTTATGAAAGGATTTATTTTTACTGTTATAGCATGTGGAATAACCATACCATTTACAAAAAAGGGACTGATTTGGAAAACTTAAGAACCAATATCTTAGGTAACCTTATTAGAATAAGTAAATCTTTATTCTATGATATAAGTCAAAGTACCTCCATTTATGATTTCACTATGTTTAATAAAATGCCGATTTAGTTTTTTCCCATTCCATAATACCGCTCTAATATATGCTTCTCGACTATTTGATTTTTGTACTACTTTGATCGTTATTTTTTTATGATTCGCCAAGTTGATACTAGCGTTTTTAATCAATGGAAAGCCAAAAACGTATTCACCCGAAGCAGGGTTCATGGGATATAAACCCAAACTGCTAAATATATACCAAGCGCTCATTTGACCACAATCATCATTCCCAATTAATCCATCCGGTCCTGTTTTGTAAAAACTATCAGCAACAGCTTTGATCCATTTGGCAGCTTTGTCGGGATATCCTAATGCGCTGTACATATAAATAATATGATGACTCGGTTCATTTCCATGCGCATATTGTCCAATTAATCCAGAAACATCTGCTGAAGCATTTTCTCCGTGTAAGATAGAAGGAGCACTAAATAAAGAGTCTAGTTTATTGGCCAATTTTTCTTTGCCTCCATATAATCCTGCTAATCCATTGATATCATGTGGAACGAAAAAGCTGTGTTGCCAAGCAGTTCCTTCTATATATTGACCTTCAAATCCATGTTCCGATAGAAGCGGGTCAAACGGTTCTATAAATTTTCCTTGACTGTTTTTGGCACGCATAAAGCCTGTTTCTTTATCAAATAAATTTTGATAAGATTTTGCTCTTTGCATCAATAACTCATAGTCTTTTGTCTTACCTAATTTTTTGGCTACCTGTGCAATACACCAATCATCATACGCGTATTCTAATGTAATTGTTACACTCCAACCATGTTTGTCTTGTGGTAGGTATCCATGCTTTATATAGTCTTGGGTACCTCTTTGTTTTTGATGAGCAGACTTCAACATTGCAGCATAAGCAGTATCAACATTAAAGCCTTTGATATCTTTTAAAATGGCATCAGCAATAACAGGGATAGCATGATATCCTGTCATTGTATTTGCTTCCCAGGTACTAATATCCCAAACGGGAAGCAATCCATTTTCTTTATAAAACTGCAACATACTATTAATGAACTCTGGCACCAATGTTGGTTGAGTAATAGTGAATAAGGGATTTAAAGCCCTGAATGTGTCCCAAAGAGAAAAAATGGTGTAACGTTTTTTCCCATTTGGCATTTGATTGATTTGTCCTTGCTGATTTTGATAGGTGCCATCTTGATCAGAATAAATCACAGGAGCCAAAGCAGATCTGTAAAGCGCTGTATAAAACTTAGTAGCCAAGGCTTTATCGTTCGTATTGATTTCAATTTTCTTCAATTCATTTTCCCACTTATTTTCGGCTTTTACAACAATAGCATCAAAAGACTGATTGTTTATTTCGTTAAGTGCAATTCCCGCTTTTTCAATACTAACACTGCTAATTCCAGTTTTAACAGTAACTTTTTGATTGGCTGATTCAAAGGCTAAAAGTAATTTAACGGTCTTACTTTGACCAACACGATTGTTTTCAGTAGCGTCAATAAATCGATAGGATTTTATTTTTGAGGAAAACACAGCGGTGAAATAGACTCGTTGATTTTTGGCCCATCCCGTAGAATACCGATAGCCCCCGATGGTTGAATCGTTGATTATTTTGATTAATCCATCGGTTGGCTGATCCCAATTTATTTTAAATCCCATATCAAAACGAAGCCAAGCATTTTTAGATGGAAAGCTGTATTGATGAAATCCGGTTCTTTCTGTAGCAGTAAGCTCACATAATATTCCGTTATCTAATTTAACTGCATAATAGCCTGGATAAGCGCTTTCATTTTTATGTTTAAAAGAGTGTTTAATAACCGATTGATTTGCACCAATTGAATCAACCAATGGTAGTACAGATATATCACACCAATCACCAATACCTGTCCCATTTAAATGCGTATGACTGAAGCCGGCAATGGTATTGCTACTGTAATGATAGCCGCTGCACCAATCCCATCCCTCATCACCGTTATCTGGGCTTAATTGAACCATACCGAAAGGAACTGTTGCACCAGGATAAACATGTCCATGGCCTCCAGTACCTAAAAAGGGGTCAACAAAACGGCTCTTTTTTTGAGCGTTGCTTAGCGAAGCTATTCCCAATAAAGAAAAAAGTATAAATGTTTTTTTCATAGTTTATTTAATAAAGGGGTAAAGGCCTTGGTACCAAGTTAATTTATCTTTTAAGCCCTCATAAAAGAAGAAAACTTCTCCTTTATACCCTCTATTTCTATTGCTTTGAATAAACTGAGACATTAATGCATCTGATTGTATGGTGCTTCCAGACTTAACCAACACACCTGGATAAAATGGAACCGCAGGGTTTCTGTAAAAACCTCTTTGTTGATTTAAAGAATTGTCATAGTCTGTTATATTGTAACGATAAATTTGCGGGATTACTGCATCAACCCAAGCACTATCAACCCAAGTTGGCCAATCTTGTAAATACTCGTTATACCCAAATGGATGTGGGCTTGGGGACATTGTAAATTGTATGGAAGGTTTTAAGGTTTTCACTTCTGTTCTAAGCCTTTTTAGAAATAGATTAAGCTTATTTGCTCTCCATCTTAACCAGCCTGCATCATTGGAGGCAGGTGGAGGTTCTGCTCCACCATTTTCTGATTTATAAAGGTTAACGGTATAAGGGTCATAACCACCAGTTGGTGGCATGGCTGGTAATCTATCATCTCCTTGCACTCCGTCTACTTCATATTTACTAACTACTTCTTTAAATAGATCGATCATAAATTGTTGCACTTCAGGATGTAATCCGTTTAGCCAATCAAAGCCGTTTTTTACTACTAGTCTTCCGTTTATATCTTTTGCTGCCCAATCTGGTTTAGCAGCAACAATAGAGCCACCATTTGCTGAAAAGGAAGCGGCAAACCCATATTCAAACCAAGCATGAACTTTAATTCCAACTGCTTTTCCTTCTTCAATACATTCTTGTAAAGGATCTCTACCTGCAAACCTTTCTAGCTGTCTAATGCCATTTAGGTTTTGCATAACGGTACTTGGAAAAATAGTTCTACCGTTATTATATACCACAATAAAAACATGATTGATACCTGCAGTTTTGCAGTTGCTAATCATTTGCTTTATATTGTTTCTGCTATCTAGTGCAGTGCTTGCTGTTGTGGTTACCCATACCCCTCTCATGGCATTTGGGTCCCAAAAAGGCACTGGATTGGGGTTTGGATTTGGAGCTGGACTTGGTGAGGTTGATTTTTTTCCACAGGAAGACATGGTATTAATAACTAAAAAGGTAATTCCGATGAATAAGCTTTTCATGATTGTAAGATTGAGCGGCATAAAAAAGGAGTTGAAATTGATTAGCTAACTTAATTAAAAATTTTATAAATTGAATTATAGTTTTTAATATTTTTAATTAATTATGCCGCAAACAACTTCTAAGAAATCTCCCATTTATTGGGTTCCCAGCACTTGGTTTGCAATGGGATTGCCTTTTGTGGCACTTTCTGCAGCAAGCGCTATCCTATATAAGAACATGGGTATAGGCGATGCTCAAATTGCTTTTTGGACTTCATTAATTATGTTGCCATGGACTTTAAAGCCGCTATGGGGACCATTTTTGGAAATGTTTAAAACCAAAAAATTCTTTGTTTATACTACTCAAATATTCACGGGTATTTTGTTTTCATTCGCTGCTATAAGTTTACAATCTTCTCATTTTTTCAGTATCTCCATCGGCATTTTTGCCATTATTGCTTTCAGTGGTGCTACCCATGATATGGCTGCAGATGGGGTTTATTTGAATGAATTGAGTAAGGCTGATCAGGCAAAATTTGTGGGCTGGCAAGGAGCTTTTTATAATATGGCCAAGGTTTTATCTGGAGGTCTATTAGTGTATTTAGCTGGGGAATTAGAAAAAATTTATGGCGTTGCAAATGCTTGGATGGTTGTATTGTTGGTGTATGCAGTTGTTATGCTGCTATTGGGGTTTTATAATATGAAAATGCTTCCTACCGGAGGGGAAACAAAACAAGTTGATTCATCATCAGCAGCTTTTGCAACATTAAAGGATGTGATTGTTACCTTCTTTCAAAAGAAGAATATTTGGTTTGGCTTGGCTTTTATTGTCTTTTACAGATTTGCAGAAGGTCAGGCAATAAAAATTACTCCACTATTTTTTAAAGCAGCTAGAGCTGATGGGGGATTGGGTTTAACAACATCAGAAATAGGGTTAGTTTATGGTGTATTTGGTGCAATTGCATTTGTGTTGGGATCTATTGCAGCTGGGTACTATGCTTCAAACAAAGGACTTACTAGAAAAACGTTAATGGTGCTCTGTGCTTTCTTTAATGTTCCTTTTTTAGCCTATGCGTTTTTGGCTTATGCATTACCTTCTAATTTATATATTATTAGTGGAGCTGTTGCTATAGAGTATTTTGGTTATGGGTTTGGTTTTGTTGGTTTGATAATATTCATAATGCAACAGATTGCGCCTGGAAAATACAAAATGGCACACTATGCATTTGCGGGAGGCCTTATGAACCTTGGGTTTATGATCCCCTCAATGGTAAGTGGTTACCTCAGTGATTTTTTAGGATATAAAGAATTCTTTCTTTGGGTACTGGTTTCAACAATCCCCGCTTTTTTAGTAAGTTGGTTGGTACCCTTAAGAAAAATTGAAGAAGATAAAGAATAATAATATGCTGATTACTGGAACATTTATTGATGAAATAAGCCATGATATTCCTCATCAAAATTGGGGTGCAGAAGAATGGGACAGAGATTTTCAATACATGAAAGCTGCTGGAATAGACACTGTAATAATGATTAGATGTGGGTATAGAAGGTTCATTACTTATCATTCAGATTATCTTGTTCAAGCTCATGGATGCTATCAACCCAGTATAGACCTTGTAGATTTATACTTGACATTAGCAGAAAAGTACCAAATGAAATTTTATTTTGGTTTGTACGATAGTGGAATTTATTGGGATACAGGTGATTTGCAAGTTGAAATAGATTCCAATAAATATGTTATTGAAGAAGTTTGGAAAAAATACGGACATCGAAAAGCATTTAGTGGCTGGTATTTGAGTACAGAAATAAGTCGTAAAACCAAAGGAGCAATAGAGGCTTTTAGCAGTTTGGGTAATATGTGTAAAGGAATAAGCAATCAACTGCCCGTTTTTATTTCACCTTGGATTGATGGTAAAAAAGCAGTGATGGCTGCTTCTGGAAATTTATCAAAATCGGATGCGGTTTCGGTAAAAGAACATGAGGCAGAATGGGATGAAATATTTCAAGGGATCCATCAATCTATTGATGCTGTTGCCTTTCAGGACGGCCATATAGATTATCATGAGCTGACCGATTTTTTTTCTATCAATAAAAAGTTAGCCGATAAATATGGTTTATCATGCTGGACCAATGCTGAGTCTTTTGACCGAGACATGCCCATTAAGTTTCTACCCATCAAGTTTGACAAGTTGCGTCTTAAGTTAGAAGCTGCAGCAAAAGCTGGATACGATAAAGCAATCACGTTTGAATTTTCGCATTTCATGAGCCCTCAATCGGCCTATATTCAAGCGAATCATTTATATAATCGTTACATGGAGTTCAAAGCCAATCTCTAATAACAATGAAAAGAATTATCCTACTTTATCTTTTTAGCAGCTTGTATTTTATAAGTTATTCGCAGCAAGCTCCATTGGTTCAAATGAGAGGAACATGGATCACCAATGTAGCAAGTGATGCAATGTTAACACCTGAAAATGTAAAAGCTTCAGTTGCCAATTGTAAGCGCAATGGACTCACAGATATATTTGTTGTAGTTTGGAATAATGGGTTAACCATGTATCCAAGCGAAGTCCTTAAAAAGCATATTGGTATTTTGCAAGACCCTATTTATAAAGGGTTTGATCCAATTAAAGCTTATGTAGAAGAAGGACATAAAGCGGGCTTGAGGGTGCATGCATGGTTTGAATTTGGTGCAGCCTATGCTTATAAAGACAGTTCATTAAATAAATGGTTAGCAACGTATCCGCATTGGGCAGGTAGAAATAAAAAAGGAACCTTATTAAAGAAGAATGAATTTTATTGGTGGAATGCAATGCATCCTGAAGTGCAAAATTTTTTAACTGATTTAATTCTTGAAGTGGTTAAAAAATATGCAGTAGATGGAGTACAAGGGGATGATCGTTTACCAGCGATGCCTGGAGAAGGCGGCTACGATGATTATTCAGTAAATCTCTATAAACAACAGCACAATGGTTCATTGCCACCATTAAATGAAAAAGACCCTGCATTTATTCAATGGAAGGCCGATCAATTGAGTGCTTTTGGAAAAAATATTTATCAGGCAGTAAAAAAACAAAGGTCTAATTGTTGGGTAACTTGGGCTCCTAGTATTTATCCATGGAGTAAAGAGCAATACCTACAAGATTGGCCAGCTTGGATAAATGGCGGTTATGCAGATTATATACTTCCACAATTGTATCGTTACAATTTAACCGCTTATGAAAAAATTTTGAAAGAGCTGTCTAATCAAGTATCACCAACGCTTAAAAAGAGAGTATTTCCTGGAGTACTCACTTCTTTAGGAGATGGCTATAGGGTTGATCCTACTTTATTACAACAGATGATACAACTCAATAGAGCAAACGGTTTCGAGGGGGAAGTGTTTTTTTACTATGAAACAATTAAGGAATCAAAAACAGCTATTTATCAATAAAGAAACTTTTATTGAATAACCAGTTTCTTTAAATAATAACCCGCTGCATCAACCATTGGAAGGGAATTGCTTTTTACCGTTATGCCATCTTTACCCAATATCATTCTAGTGGCTTTACCATTAAGGGTAATCTCAAAAGGCAAATCCATAAAGTAGTTCAGGGGTTTAATTTGGTATTGTTGATAACCCGTTTCTTTAATCGATACTTCAATTAGTTGTGTAGTTCTTAAATGAAAATCAAAAAAGGGTTTTAGTGAATAGCCAGCTGCTTTACTAAATAATTGTTCTACATCAGTAGTAGTAACAGTATTATCATATGTATAAGCAGGGTCTGTTGCCAATTGTTTCAATGTTTTCAAAAACAACTCGTCGCCTAAAACATAACGCAAGCTGTGCATGAAGAAAGAACCCTTTGTATAAATATCGCTACCAGCATAGGTTTCATCTTCTGATAATTCTTCCCCGCCCACCAATGGTTTTCTATAACGGATTCCTCTTTTGTGCGCAGCAATAATTTTATTGTATTCTTCCTGACCGCCTAGTTCATACATGGCCAGCGCTTCTGCATAAGTACCAATTCCTTCCTGAATCCACATATGCGCCCAATCTCTATTGGTTACTTTATTGGCCCACCATTCGTGCGCGTATTCATGAAATAAGTTAGCGGAGTATTCTTGTCCACCAACTGTAGTGAAAATAAATTTATTGTCGAAAGTAATCATGGTTTGGTGTTCCATACCTGAATTAGGAACAGCGGCAATGCCAATTTTTTCTTTGTACCAAGGGTATTCTCCAAAGTATTTTTCTAAAATTTTGCTATCGCGTTTTTTTGCTTCAATTACTCTTTTTGCTTGGGCCGAATCTTCTTCTAAAATATAATATTCAATAGGAACAATATTATTGTTAATGGTCGTATAGCTGTCTTTAAAAACCCGATACTTTCCAATATTAAATAGAATACAATAATTGCTGATGGTATAATTGGTCTTCCAAGAAAAAGTAGACTTGTTTTTCTTGGTAACGGTTTTTTGTAATAAGCCAGGTCCCGCAACCGATAAGCCGGCAGGTATAGTGATATTCATTTCAACCCCTTCATTTGGTTCATCACTAGGATGGTCTTTGCAAGGGAAATACATTCTGCCCCCTTCTTTTTGAATATTAATAGAAACCCAATCATTACCAGAGCGGTCTTTTGACCAAGTAAAACCGCCTAGCCAAGGAGGTCTTACTGCTTCAGGAGGATTTCCAGCATACACAATGAGTACGGAATGATTTCCAGCAGGAAATTGGTTGTTAGTCGAAAATGGTTTAACCCCATCACCCCCAGTTCCTTTAATAAAAATCTTCTCTTCTTTATGATCAAAGGAAACCGCTTTTCCATCCACTTTGATGGATTCAATATTATAGTGCTGAATAAAATCTAAAAGAATGGTATCGGCAGCATTTTTTAATTGCAGGTTTACCGTTGTATTTCCTTTAATGAATTTATTGGCTATGTCTACGTCTAAGTTGAGGATATACTTACGAATGTCCATATTCGCCTGAACAGGCTTAAGTTTCCCGCCCGACGAAAGCTTACCAATATCGGTTTTCTGCCCAAGCGCGTTTGGTGAAGCGCAGAAAAGGGCAGTCCCCATCAAACCAGCTGCTGCAATCAATCGAAGATTCTTAGCGTATAACATGGTAATAATTATTGAATGATTCTAATTTTAATATTTCTAAAAGATACACCTTTTGCCCAATCTTGTAAACCAATATGACCTTTTGTTGATTTGCTAAAATCGGAAAATATAGCAGCTTTGCTATTTGCTACCAAGCCCTTCCAACGCTCAGAACCAATTTGTTCTTCAGCGGTCATGATCCCATTGAGCCAAAAATTGATTTTTCCATTCACTTGCATTATTCTACTGGTATTCCATTCCCCCGCAGGTTTGGGTTCAACAGGGTTTTTAAGGGGAGCTAAGCCGTAGAGTGCGCCAGCCCCCTTTTTTCCACCATCGAGGTAGCCAACTTGCATATTCGCGTTGTCTAATAACTGGTATTCAGGACCAGTAGCCCATGTAGCCATATAACTGGTATCGTCTTGCACATTAATAAACACGCCGCTATTCCCTTCACGCGCAATCTTCCAATCAAAAACCAATTCATAGTTTTCAAACACTTCATCGGTTACAATATCCCCATGTGTGCCGGTTGTATCTGAACTAGCTGTGGTTAATTCTCCATTTACAGCTTTCCAAGCATGTTTCATGGCGGGTTTGCTAAACATATGCCAGCCATTCGTGGTTTTTCCATCAAATAGTAAAACCCAGCCAGCAGCTTTTTCATTGCTCGATAAAGTATTGTGTGTACCCAATTTTTTCTTGTAGAAGTAGGATACGGTTAAGAATAAGAAAACAAAAGCTAATGAAATCAGTACAGCAGCCCTTAAGCGGTTTTTATTATTCATGGCAAACATTAGTTTACTTAAGGGGAAGTTAACATAGTTTCAAATAAAAATCTAGATTCACCGATTAATCTATATAATTGTTCCCTATATACCTAAAAACTATAAATTAATAAGATGTTGGGTATAATTAAATAATCTTGTTTAATTTTACAGTACCCCCGAAACCATTAAATAAAAGTATTATGATAGATCAAAGCCAGGTATTAATTACCTTACCCGATGGGGTTTTTATGGAAGGTCATTTTAAGACCAAACATTCTTTAAAGATTGAAAGTAGCATTAACGGAACACTTTTATCGAAGCAAAAAGTAATTTTAGAGTCTAACTCTGTGTTTAACGGAGATTTGATTTGCTCTGAACTAGTGCTATCAGGAAAATTTAGTGGCAACATTTTTTGCACCGGAAAAGTGCAAGTAAAACAAGGTTGTCAAATTTCTGGTAGGGTATATACATATCGTTTTGAAAACGATGAAATGACCAACTTAGATTGTATTATCAGCGTACCAGATACGAATACGATTAATAAAATCAAGGAAATCATAGAAGCGATAGATGTAGATCAAAAGCTTAGCTCTGATCCTAATTTACCAAGCTTGATTAAAATTTACGAAGACAATTTAGCCGCAAAGGAAAAAGTTAAATTGACGGAATTAATAAAGGAACCAACAAAGCCAATTCCTTCAGCTACAAACGGAACTCATGCACCTTCTAGCAACGGAATTCCAACTGCTGCTTCTAAATAGTTTATTCTTTAAATAATGAAAAAACTGTCTCAAAAGGACAGTTTTTTTTATGCCTATACTTAACCTTAGGGTAATGATTCCTTAACGTACAGGTAATATTGTAGTGGGAGATTTGTGAAACACTACCCATGGAAAAACGCTCGGTGAACGTAGTAGTAATCAGCGATTTGCATTTAGGAACATATGGTTGTCATGCAATAGAAATAGTCAACTACTTAAAAAGCATCACTCCTCAAATTTTAATATTAAACGGCGACATCATAGATGGTTGGCAGTTTAGCAAAAGGTATTTTCCTGCAAGCCACTTGCAAGTGATTAAAGAAATCATGAACCTAGTAAGCAATGGTACCAGGGTTATTTATATAACTGGAAACCACGATGAAATGCTGAGAAGATACAGCGATGTAGAAATTGGCAATTTTAAACTGACTGATAAAGTAGTCATGGAGATTGATGGAAAAATGACTTGGATTTTTCATGGTGATGTATTTGATGCAACCACCAAAGGAAGTGCCAAAATGTTGGCAAAGCTAGGTGGACATGGATACGACTTACTTATTTTATTGAACCGATTCATTAATTACTTTCTAAAAATTGCGGGGAAGGAAAAAATGAGTTTAAGTAAAAAAGTAAAAGACAGCGTAAAACAGGCCGTTTCTTGGATTGGAAATTTTGAACAAACAGCGGCAGAACTGGCTATCTCTAAAAAATATGATTATGTAATATGTGGTCATATACATCAACCACAAGTAAGAACAGTAGAAACAGCAGAAGGTAAAGTGGTGTATATGAATAGCGGAGACTGGATTGAAAATTTAACTGCTTTAGAATATGCAGATCATGCATGGTCCATTTACCAATATGACCCCAAGACATTTACAAAAGAAGTTAACGCTACAAAGCTTAACGAGTCTAAGCAGCCTGCATTTAATGTTATTACAGACGAAGTAACCCTGTTTCTAAACTCATTAATACTACAAGCATGAAAATATTTTATGCAGTACAAGCCACAGGCAATGGGCATATTGCACGTGCAAAAGAATTAGTTCCTTATTTACAACGCTATGGTCAGGTTGATGTTTTTTTGAGTGGGAATAATAGCAATTTAAAAGTTGACCTACCAGTAAAATACCAAAGTAATGGACTTAGTTTGTTTTACGGTAATAAAGGGGGATTGGATTATTGGAAGATGGCTCAAGAATTGTCCTTTTTCAATATCATAAAAGAAGCAAGGGCGTTGCCAGTAGATCAATACGATTTAGTAGTGAATGATTTTGAAAGCATTACCGCCTTGGCTTGTAAAATTAAACGGGTTCCTTCAATAGGGTTTGGTCATCAAGCAAGTTTTAAAAGTAAATCAACGCCAAGACCAACTAAAAAGGATTGGATGGGTGAGTTTATTTTAAACAACTATGCAAGTGCAACTCAATATATTGGACTGCATTTTGAGCAGTACGACCATTTCATTTATTCCCCTATTATAAAAGAGCAAGTTTTAGCAGCAAATCCTACCAATCAAGGGCATATATCGGTTTATCTTTCGCATTATAGTGATGAAGTAGTAGCTAGTTATCTAAATCAACTACCTAATCAATTGTTTCATTTATTTAGTAAACGAGCGAAAACAGTTCATCGGCTGGCTAATATTATTTACATGCCAATCAATAATGCCTTGTTTACAGAAAGCATGATAAATGCAACAGGGGTTATAACAGGTGCGGGTTTTGAAACACCTGCAGAAGCACTGTATTTAAATAAAAAATTACTTTGTATTCCTATAAGAGGACAATATGAGCAATTGTGTAATGCTGCTGCACTCAAAAATTTTGGTGTGCCCATCATCCCAAATTTAAATCTAGACTTTACCAAGCATGTTGAAAATTGGTTGAATGAAACTACCCAAAAGAAACTTATATTAAGCTCTAATACCGCTACTATTGTAGAAAAACTCATGGAGGAAGCCGATTCATTACAAGCGCAGGAAGAAATGTTTAATGAATATGAACTCGATCATCTTTCCTTAAAATTTCGCTAATTGACTAAAGAAGCTATATTAAAAGCCAGTGATTTTGGGGATGATTTTTTATGGGGTGTTGTTATAGCCGCAGCTCAAAATGAAGGCGCCTATAAAACAGATGGAAGAGGTCTTTCTATTTGGGATCAATTTGCTAACAAGCAAGGAAAAATAAAGGGAAGTGCAACACCAACCGTGGCTTGTGATTTCTATCATCGGTACAAAGATGATTTGTTATTAGTAAAAGCATTAGGCTTTAAAGTATTTCGTTTTTCTATTTCTTGGAGTAGAATTTTACCCTTGGGGACAGGAAAAATAAATCAAGAGGGTATTCAGTTTTATCATCGTTTAATAGATGAGTGTATCAATTTAGATTTGATACCCTATGTAACACTCTATCATTGGGACTTACCAGCAGCGCTTGAAAAAGAAGGTGGTTGGACTTCTACTCATTTATTAAAATGGTTTTCACGCTACGTTCAAGTGTGCACGCAAGAATATGGTGATAAAGTAAAGAACTGGATTGTGCTAAATGAGCCAATGGGCTTTACCTCATTAGGCTATATGATTGGAAAACATGCTCCCGGTAAAATAGGGCTTAGTAATTTTTTACCAGCAGTGCACAATGCGGTGATGGCACAAGCAGAAGGAGGAAGAATCATTCGAGCCAATGTGCCCCATGCAAATATTGGAACAAGCTTCTCTTGTAGTGAAATCATACCTGCAACACAAAATAAAAAAGACCTTGATGCTGCTAAAAGAATTGACATTTTATTGAACAGGCTATTTATAGAACCCAGCTTAGGAATGGGTTACCCATCGGATGGATTTGCATTGATGGATAAATTGTATTTGCACAATAAAGCCTGGAAGTTTACGGAAAGAATGAAATTCGATTTTGATTTTATTGGAGTGCAAAATTATTTTCCTGTTGTAGTAAAATACAATGCTGTAATTCCGATTATTCAAGCAGCTGATATTAGTGCCAAATCTAGAAAAGCAATAGCAACCGATATGGGATGGGAAGTAAGCCCTGATGGATTTTATAATATCATTCAACAGTTTGCGGCCTATCCTGGCGTTAAAAAAATAATTATTTCTGAAAACGGTGCATTTTATAAAGACAAGCTAATGAATGGCGTAATTAATGACACTAAACGCATTCAATATTTTCAACAATATTTAGCAGCTCTGCTAAAAGCAAAAAATAACGGAGTGAATATTGGGGGTTATTTTGCTTGGACCTTGATGGATAATTTTGAATGGTCCGAAGGATATCATGCTCGATTTGGTTTAGTACATGTAGATTTTAAAACACAGCTCAGAACAGTAAAACAATCTGGGCATTGGTTCAGACAATTTCTTGCACAATAAAGTTGTAAATTGGTTGCATGAAAACCAATGCAAAAAACCAATTACTTTTATTTGTTGCAAGCATACTGTTTGTTTTTACTACAGCAAAAAGTCAATCTACTAACCCAAAAGAAAAATCCAATTTATATTATATCACTGCTAGTAAAGTATTTGATGGAGAAAATTTGCAGCCCAACTGGGCAGTGATTGTTAAAGACAATATTATTTCTGCAGCAGGTCCTAAAGAAAAATTAGCAATTCCTCCAAATGCAGTGATAGTTAATTATCCAAATGCCACTTTAACACCAGGTTTAATTGAAGGGCATTCACATATACTATTATATCCTTACAATATAACAGACTGGGATACACAAGTATCTAAAGAGTCGGATGCTTATAGAACAGTAAGAGCTACTGTGCATGTAAAGAAAATATTGTTAGCGGGTTTTACAACAGTAAGAGACTTAGGATCGGAAGGAGCTGGTTATTCGGATGTGGCAATAAAAAGAGCTATAGATGATGGCATCATTCCTGGTCC
>QLAH01000263.1_pt1 | contig 37253 bp, 45 predicted proteins | sample 4693081 | NCBI WGS metagenome assembly QLAH01 (sample SAMN09425401, study PRJNA476045) | Lake water metagenome, whole genome shotgun sequencing project. | reverse complement strand
CGACGATGCCGTCGAGGTCGCGGCACGCAACAAGGTGCGAAAGCTCGAGCTCAAGGAGCGCTCGCGGGGCAAACTCTGAGCAAGACGCCCCCCTCCCATCCTCCCACATGAAGGGGGAGGTGAAGAGGCGCTCGCTGACGCGGAGTGTTCCACAACGTGGCACCTCCCCCTTCATGTGGGAGGATGGGAGGGGGCCGTCCCGGCTAGTTCAGAACTACCCTTGCCCGCAGCCCCTCATCGCCATATCCAGTACCAATCGCCCCTTTCCGTAGCCGGATCGATCCATGGACCTCGACCAGATCCGCACCTTCGACCGGATCGCGCAGGACCGCTCGTTCACAAAGGCCGCCGCCAAGCTGAACGTCACACAGGCGACGGTCTCGATGCGCATGCGGGCGCTCGAGGAACTGCTCGGCGTCACCCTGTTCCACCGCGGCCGCACCATCACGCTGACCGACCAGGGCATGACCTTCCTGCCCTATGCGCGCCGCATCCTCGGGGCCGCGCAGGAGGCCAAGGAAGCCCTGCGCCGCTCCGAGCGCGGCCGTGTGTCGATCGGTTCGCTGCGCTCGCTGGTGACGCCGCTGATCACCGAATCGCTGCTGCGCTTTCAGGCGAAATACCCGTCGGTCGACGTGGTGATCCACGAAGGCCGGCAGAGCCAGATCGCCACCATGCTGCACGAGCGCGAGATCGAACTCGGCATCCTCTGCTGGCCAAATCTCGACCCACTGGTCACCGACCTCGAGCCGCTGCTGGTGATGCGTGAGCGGGTGCCGCTCGTCGCCACCCCGGCGATCGTCGCCGAACTCGGGCCCAGTCCCCGCATCGACGACGTGCTGAAGCGCGTGCCGCGGCTGATTTCCATCCCGTGGTGGCAGGTCTATCCCGATCCCGCCGTCGCGCTGTTCCGCCGCGCCACGGTGTCGGTGGAGCTGCCCACCGGCCCGGCGCGCCGCCTTGCTACCAAGGGCGAAGGCGTCGGCTTCTTCGTGATGAGCGCGGTGGCGGGAGACATCGCCGAGGGCCGGCTGGCCGAACTCCGCCCCGTCGACGTCGATCCCATCCACCGCGACATCGCCATGGTGGTGCGGCACCAGGGCGTCCTCGACCGCGAGATGCTGCGCGACTTCGCCGTCGAGATCGCCGCTGAGTGTTGGTCGGCCGGTACCATCCTCGAAAGCACCATCCTGCCGAGGGTCGCCACCGCCTGAGGTTGCAAGTGGCTGCCTATGCTGCACATTCGCCCGAGGCAGCAATTCTTCCTCTAGTGTGCCGGCTGATGACCTGAGGAGACCGACTTGATCAGACCCGCAATCGCTTTTGCCCTAGCCCTCGTTGCCGCGCCTGCGCTGGCACAGGATTGCAGCAAGACATCCGAAGGCACCGCCGCGCTCGCCAACTATCCGGCGGTCCGTGCCTTCTACGATTCGATGACGCTCGGCGACGTCGACCTCGTCGATTGCGCCGTCGGCGCGGAGTGGCTGAACAACCCGGCAGCCCCTGGCACGCCAAAAGGCCCCGAAGGGTTCAAGCCCGCCGTGTACGGTCTGAAGATGCTGTTCAGCCAGTACGCGTTCACCACCGAGGACGTGGTGGCAAGCGGCGGCAAGGTGGTGGTGCGCAGCACCGTTACCGCCAAGCAGATCGCGCCGTTCCTCGGCGTCCCGCCCAGCGACACGGTGGTGAAGTTCCAGACCATCGACATCCACCAGCTCGGGGCGGACGGCAAGCTGGCACAGAGCTGGCACGTCGAGGACTGGCTGAGCTACCTGATGATGCAGGGCGCCCTGCCGCTCAAGGCGGAATGACCAGCGCCGCTAGGCCGCCACGCCAGCCTCGCGGGCGGCCGCAAGGTAGCCTCGGCTGATGCCGAGGCGCCGTCCGTCGGGCAGTTCGACCTGCGGCTTGCCGTCAATTCTTGCAACATTGGCGATCGCCTGAAGCGCGACCCAGTGTGAGCGGTGAATCTGCACACCCTGGGTTTCGCCGACCTCGCGGATGGCGTCGCTCAGCCGCATCAGCACCAGTGTGCGGCCCCGCTCGGTGACGATCTCCACATAGTGGTCCTGCACCACCAGCGCCCAGAGCGCGCCGCGCGCCGCCTGCGGCACCCTGTCGAGAATCGGGGGCGCCTGCGGCGGTTGCGGGGCACTCACCGGGTTCGATCGCGCTGAGTGCCCATGGATCTCGCCGATCGCGATCACGCCCATGCCGATCAGCGTGCATTGCAGCCAGAGCCCGAACGGCGGCAGGCCCGTTGTCCCGAGGGCCACGAAGTTGACCGCCATTACCGCCAGGGTGACCGGCACGCCGGTGACGGCACCGAACAGCACCACCCGGACCCAGCGGTTCCGCACCGTCAGCCCAAAGACCTGCTCCAAAACGACGCCCACGGCAAAGCCCAGGCCATAGGTGGAGAGGGCGATCGCCGCCCAGTAGACGAGGCGAGGACCGGTCTCCAGCAGTTCGAACGTACCGAACGGCCCGGCAATCCCCAGAAGCAGCGCCACGACCGTGATGCTCGCCAGCACGCGCCCATCGCTGAAATGCTTCCGCATTTCGCGAAGCGCCAGATGCAGGGGGTGGCCGCTCACGTAGTTTTCCTGCGCCTCGCGCATCACTGGTTGCCCGCGAAAGCTAGTCGGGCGACAGGCCGGCGGCAACCCACCCTCCCCTTTCGAGGCCACGATGTCGCTTACCCCTCTCTTCGACGCCCCGGTCGCGGTCCAGGTCCACGCCGTCGCTGCCCTCGCCGCGCTGCTGCTGGGCGCCCTGGTCCTTTTTCGCCCGAAGGGCACGCCGCCGCACCGGGCCATGGGCCGCGTATGGGTGGTGCTCATGCTTGTTGCCGCTACCTCGTCGCTCTTCATCAACGAGATCCGGTTGATCGGACCGTTCTCGCCCATCCACATCTTCTCGGTGGTCACCTTCATCGGGCTGGCGCAGGGCCTGTCGGCGATCCGCCGGGGCAATGTGCGGGCGCACCGGGCTGCGATGCAGAGCCTCTACTTCTTCTCGCTCATCATTGCGGGCGCGTTCACGCTGTTGCCGGGCCGACGGATGCACGATGTCCTGTTCGGAGCCGGTGCAGGCTGGCCACCGTCGCTGATCGTCATCGCGCTCGCCCTCTCGGTATCGCTGGCGGCCTGGTTCCAGCTCAGGCGCCGGGCGGCCTGACTCACATCGCCAGAAGCCTCGACAGTCCGGAACGCCCGCGCTAGAAGCGGCAAGCCCTTCAAGACCCGCTGCGGAGCCTGCCGACATGGACGCCAACAACCTCGTGACGATCTTCGGGGGCTCGGGCTTTGTCGGCACGCAGATCGTGCAATTGCTGGCGCGCGCCGGATACCGGGTACGCGTCGCGGTGCGCCGGCCGGACCTCGCGGGCCACGTCAAGCCGCTCGGCGCTGTCGGGCAGGTGATGCCGATCCAGGCCAATGTCCGCAACCTCGAATCGGTGCAGCGCGCCGTCAAGGGCGCCGGCGCGGTGATCAACCTCGTCGGCATCGGCTACGAGAGCGGCCGCCAGCGCTTCCGCGCCGTGCAGACCATGGGCGCCCGCAACATCGCAGAGGCCTCGAAACAGGCGGGCGTCACCACCCTCGTTCATATGTCGGCACTGGGCGCCGATCCCCAGAGCCCGACCCCCTACGCGCGCAGCAAGGGGCTTGGCGAGACCGAAGTATTCGCAGCCTTCAAGGACGCCATCGTCATCCGCCCGTCGATCATCTTCGGGCCGGGCGACATGTTCTTCAACCGGCTGGCCTCCATGGCCCGGATGCTGCCGGTGCTGCCGGTCATCGGCGCCAAGTCCCGGTTCCAGCCGATCTATGTCGGCGACGTGGCGGCAGCCTTCGTCGCTGCCGTCGAAGGCAAGGTCAAGGCCGGCCGCGTCTACGAGATCGGCGGCCCCGAGACGGCAACCCAGCTCGAGCTGATGCAGCGCGTGCTTGCCGAAACCCACCGCCGCAACCCGCTGCTGCCGGTGCCGGCCGCGATCGGCAAGCTGCTGGCCCTGCCCTTCGCCTTCCTGCCCTGGGCGCCGCTGATTACTGCCGACCAGGTCGATCTGCTGCAGCTCGACAACGTCGTCTCGGCAGAGGCCTTGAAGGAGAAGCGCACCCTCGCTGCCTTCGGCGTCACGCCCACCGCGATGGACCCCATCCTCGAGAGCTACCTGTGGCGCTTCATGCGCAACGGCCAGTTCGACCGGCAAGCAGCCTGAACGCACTGCTTGCGAATGGTTAGCGAAGCCTTGCGGCGAAGCGGCGATTTTGCGCGACCTCAGAACGAAACGGTGAGCCTTTTTCGGTAAGCCTTGAGCATGGGCAGGAAGCCCGCGCCTCGCTTACCAAGAAGAGACTCCCCTTGCTGCGGCGGACCGAACGCATTGTCCTCAACGAGGACGAAGACATCCCAGACTCGCCCTTCGTGGCCGAGCCCGCGATTGCCACCGGCCCGGTCCCGGACCGGCGCAACCTCGAGCAGTGGCTCAACGAAGTCGAGCGCGCTGCCGCCACGCCCAAGGGCGAAAAGAAGGGGCTCGATGCCCTGCGCGCCGAAGTGCAGCGCACGCTCGTGACCAGCGACGGCGACGTCATCTCCGGCCCGGGCCAGTTCTGGCGCACCATGCTGAAGCCGTCGCGCCTGGCGCTGCTGGCGATCGCCCTCATTGCCGGCGGCGTTGCAGCCTATTTCGCAGCGAGCCTCGACCAGGGCACGCCCGCTCCCGAGCCGGTCATCGAGATCGCCGAGCCGGTGGCGCCCCCGCCGCCGCCACCCGCGCCGGTGATGCAGATCCTCGTTGCCAGCACGCCGATCGCCATGGGTGGCCGGCTCTCCGCCGCCACGGTGGAGTGGAAAAACTGGCCGACTGACGCGATGCGCGACGACTACATCACCAACGAGGCAGTGCCCGCCGCCATCGACGAGATGGCCGGTTCGATCGCCCGCTTCGAGTTCTTCCCCGGCGAGCCGATCCGCGCCCAGAAGCTGGTGGCGCCGGGCGATGGCTACCTGTCTGCCGTGCTGGCGCCGGGTGAACTGGGTGTTTCCATCCAGGTGCAGGCCGATGTGGCGGCTGGCGGTTTCATCCAGCCCAACGACCATGTCGATGTGCTGCTGACCCAGGCCGTGGCCGGCCGGCAGGTGGCGCAGACCGTGCTCAGCAACGTGCGCGTGCTCGCCATCGCGCACCGCCTCGGCGAAGTCGGCGTGCCGCCCACTGCTGAAGGCGACGAGGAGTCCAACCCGGACGAGCCAAGTGACGAGGGCACCGCCCCCGCCACCTTCTCGGATGGGGTCATTGCCACGCTGGCGCTCGACAGCGACCAGGCGAAGATCATCACCTCGGCCCGCAATTCCGGCTCGCTCAGCCTCATATTGCGCTCGATCAGCGACTTTTCGGCGCCGAGGGCCACGGATTTCGAGCAGCAGAACGCCAACCAGCAGATCCGGCTGACCAGCCCGTTCTGGACAAACTGAACGGTCCCTGCAGGACAGCCGGGACCCTTGCGTTAAGCCGGCATTGACCATGGGTTGCTATCGTTGGCAGCAGTCCCGACTGAGTGAAGAGTACCGAACTTGACCCTGCGCCGCCTCCACCTCGAACCTGCCCAGGGTGGCGTCCAGTTGCTCACGCTGCTGCTGGCGCTGCTGATGTTCGGCTTCGCTGCTCCGGCACTGGCCCAGACGGTGACCTACGATCTCAACACCACATCGGTGATGCGCATCAACCTGCCGATGTCGCAGGCGGTGACGGTGGTGATCTCCGAGCCCGTCGGCAAGGTCGTCGCGGCTGATCCGCTGATCGCCGACGCCCAGCCCATCACCGATCGGTCGATCTACCTCGTTGGTCGCGGCTTCGGCACGACCACGGTCAACCTCTACTCGGCCGAGGGCAAACCGGTGGGCCTGCTGGCCGTCGAAGTCGGCGCCGATACGGCCGACATGGCGCGCTCGATCCGTGCCGGCGTGCCATCGGCCGATATCAAGGTTTCGACCATCAACGGCCGGGTCAAGCTCAGCGGCAGCGTCACCGACGCGGTCACCATGGACAAGGTGCTGGCCATCGTCGCCCAGTATGGCAGTCCGCAGATCATCAACACGATCACGCTGACCGGCGGGCAGCAGGTCAACCTCGAGGTCCGCATTCTCGAGGCCCAGCGCGACGCGGGGCGCGATCTCGGCATCGCCTGGAGCGGCGAAGTCGGCGGCGTCGGCGTCAACGTCAACAACACCGCGGATAAGTCGTTCTCGCAGTTCATGACCAGCGTGATCTCCGGCGGCATCAGCCTCAATGCAACGATCAATGCCCTCGAAAGCAAGGCGCTGGTGCGGACGCTGGCCGAGCCGAACCTCACCACGCTCTCGGGCGTCAAGGCGAGCTTCCTCGCCGGCGGCGAAGTGCCGATCCGCACCGCCGACCAGAACGGCAATGTTGGCCTGCAGTATCGCCAGTTCGGCGTGCTGCTGGGCTTCACCCCGGTGGTGCTCGATGGCGGCCGCATCCAGATTCACCTGCAGCCTGAAGTCAGCGGCCTCAACGGCTTCACCGCCGGCAACGACCCGATCTTCAACACCCGCACCCTCGATGCGACGGTGGAACTGCGCGACGGACAGAGCTTCGCTGTCGCCGGCCTGCTGCAGAACGACTCCAAGCTGAGCCAGGACCAGTTGCCGTGGATCGGCGATGTGCCGATCCTCGGCTCGCTGTTCAAGTCGTCCAGCTACCAGAAGCACGATACCGAACTGGTGGTCATCGTCACGCCGCGGCTGGTGCAGCCGCTGACGCCCGGGCAGGTCCCGGCATCGCCGCTCGACCAGACGCGGCCCGCCAACGACGTCGAGTTCTTCGCGCTCGGCCAGATGGAAGTCACGCCCAAGATGCTGAAGAACTTCCAGACCGGCGAGGGCGTGATCGGCCCCTACGGCTACATCATCGATCTGGGAGACGGCAATTGACCCGGCTGGCGCTGATCCTCTGCGGCACTGCGGCGGCCCTCGCGCTCGGCGGGTGCACCTACGACTACCTGCAGCGCACCGACAAGGTCGGCTACAGCGCCGGCGATGCGGTCAAGGCCAACCTCGAGGCGCAGACCACCGATCCGGCCCGCGATTCCGCCTACTCGACCAAGGGGCTGGGCAAGAACGGCTATGTCGAGCCGAAGCCTCCGACCGGCGGCATGGAAGCAGCCCCAGCCGCGCCGTAGGGCCTGCCTGAATTCTCATCCCCGCGACTGTGCTCCCCTTGCGGGGAGCCCTATGCCTTGTTGGCAGCGGCGGCGTTCTGCAGGATCTGGATGTTGTTGGCGACCACGATGTTTTCGGGGTCGAGGGCGCGGGCCTTCTTGAAGTTGGTCAGCGCCGCCGTGACGTTGCCGCGCAGCATGTAGGAATAGCCCACATTGTTGTAGTACTGCGCCGAGCCGCCGGTAATGCCGTAGAGAGAGGCATAGACGCGGTCCGAGAGGTCGAAGCGCCCCAGCCGGTCATACGAGGCGCTGAGGCCCACATAGGCTTCGGCGTTCTTGGGGTTGAGCTCCACCGCGCGCTTGTAGAGCGCCGCCGAATGGCCGAAGTCGTTGTTGCGGAAATGGCCGCGTGCTTCGCGCAGGGCCCGGTCGGCGGTATAGTCGCCGATGCCGTCGATCTCGGCGACCTGCAGCTTGTTGTTGCCGAAGCTACTCATCCCGGTCAGGCCGCCGGCCGAACTGCAGGCTGAGAGCGGCAAGGCCACCAGCGCCAGTGCGATAAAGCCAAGACGCAGTCCGCGAGTGCGCTTCATTCGGTATGCCCCCATGCCGCGAGGTCAATTCCCGACCTCAGCACAACAAGCCTAAGCGGCGGTGCGGTAAGGTTCGTTAACGGCGTCGCCCAAGACGTTGGCAGCGTTAATGCGCAGTTAGCGGGACCGGCTGCTCGGTGACATACTCGAACAGCACCTTTCGTACCGCCGGCTCGTCCTCGGCTGCCAAGGCGGCTTCAAGCCTCTGCAGCGCCGCGTCGAGGTCGGCGGTGCCGCGCGCCGCCGACGGCGAGCGGAAGATGCGCGGCTGCGCCGTGCGGGTCGCGTGCGCCGGGTCGTAGAACAGCTCCTCGTAGAGCTTCTCGCCCGGCCTCGTGCCGGTGACGGCGATCTCGATGTCGCCGCCGGGATGCTGCGGCGACCGTTCGGTGAGGCCGGCAAGGCGGATCATGTTTTCGGCCAGGTCGCGGATGCGGATCGGTTCGCCCATGTCGAGCAGGAAGATGTCGCCACCCTCGCTCAGCGCACCGGCCTGCACGATCAGCTCGGCCGCCTCGTGGATCGACATGAAATAGCGGGTCATCCGCTCATCGGTCAGCGTCACCGGCCCGCCCGCCGCGATCTGCTCGCGGAACAGCGGCACCACCGAGCCGTTTGAGCCCAGCACATTGCCGAAGCGCACGGCGCAGAAGCGCTGCCGGGCCGGATCGCCCTGTTCGCCATAATGGCGAACGATCAGTTCGGCCCAGCGCTTGGTAGCGCCCATCACCGACGTCGGACGCACGGCCTTGTCGGTCGAGATCAGCACGAAGCGCTCGACCCCGGCATCACGCGCCGCCTCGACCAGCACCCGGGTGCCGATCACGTTGTTGCGCACGCCTTCGAGGGCGTTGCTCTCGACCAGCGGCACATGCTTGTGCGCGGCGGTGTGAAAGATCACCTGCACGCCATGTGCCAGCAGCGTGCGCCGGACCAGCGCCGCATCGCCGACCGAACCGAGCACCGGCACCACCACCGTGCCGTTGGCGAGTTTCAGCGTCCGCTCGATCTCGTAAAGCGCGAACTCGTTGGCTTCCAGCAGCACGAGCTTTCTGGGATGCCACTTGGCGATCAGCCGGGTCAGTTCCGACCCAATCGAGCCGCCGGCGCCGGTGACCATGATGGTACGGCCCGCCAGCATCTGCTCGAGCAGGCCCGGATCAGCCGGGGCAGCCGAGCGGCCCAGCAGGTCGTCGATGTCGATGGCCCGCAACTGGTTCACCAGGTACTTGCCCGAGGCCAGGTCGGAAATCGACGGCAGGGTGCGGATTTTCACCGGGTGGCGGCTCAGTTGCTCGATGATGCGGCTGCGGGTCGGCGCATCGGCTGCCGGCAGCGACAGGATCACCTCGCGCACGCCCCGGTTGCGCACCAGTTCCGCCAGCCCGTCGGGGGGATAGACCCGGTAGCCGGCGACGTCGCGCCCCCATAGCGAGGGGTCGTCGTCGATGAAGGCGGCGACGTAGTTGCGGCCCTGCGTCCGCAGTGCCTCGGCCAGTTGCGTGCCGGATCGACCGGCGCCGTAGATCACCACGCCCGAGCCGCGGCCAAGGCTCTGCTCGGGCAGCGACAGCAGTGCCTTGGCGATGTAGCGGGCACCACCGATCATCAGCGTGCCGAAGATGAAATAGAACAGCGGCACCGTGCGAGGGAAAACGGCAAACCGCGTCGCTTCGGCGAAGTAGAGCGCCACCACCCAGAGCAGCGTCGCCAGCGTCATCGCCTGGATGACGGTGATGAAGGCGCGCTCCGGCAGGTAGCGGATCACCGCGCGATACAACCCCATCCGCACGAAGACCGGGATCGCGATGAACGGCGCCGCAACCATCAGCAGCCAGTGATACCATGTCGGACTGAACGACCCGCCCAGCCGGATGGTGAAACTGAGCCACAGGGCCACGAACAGCGCGAGAACGTCGAAGCCGATCAGGATGGCGCGCTTGGCCCCGCGCGACAGACCGCTCAGCCGGTCCCTCACCTTACTCAGCATGATTTACGCAAACCCGATCTGCCGTGACGCCGTCGGCGGGCTATGTAGCCAAACTGCCGTGGCCTTTCCAACGCCTTTATGCTGTGGCATCAGAACGGCAGTATTGATCCGGGACAACCACATGACCATCCGTCTCCATCGCGGCGACCTGCCCGACCTTTCGCGCTACGGCAAGGAGGTGGCGATCGACACCGAGACGATGGGCCTCAACCCGCATCGCGACCGGCTCTGCGTGGTCCAGCTGTCGCCCGGTGACGGCAGTGCCGACGTGGTGCAGATTCCGGCGGGCCTCAACGAAGCCCCGAACCTGGTGAAGCTGCTGGGTGATCCGAACGTCACCAAGATCTTCCACTATGCGCGCTTCGACGTCGCGGTGCTGAAGAACCGGTTCGGCGTCATCACCGGCCCGGTCTACTGCACCAAGATCGCGTCGAAGCTCTGCCGCACCTATACGGACCGGCACGGCCTCAAGGATATCGTCAAGGAACTGCTGAACATCGACCTCTCCAAGCAGCAGCAGAGCTCCGACTGGGGCGCCGAGAAGATTTCCGACGCGCAGCTCGAGTACGCCGCGTCCGACGTGCTCTACCTGCACGACCTGAAGCGCCACCTCGACCGCATGCTGAAGCGCGAGGGCCGGCTGGAGCTGGCGCAGGCCTGCTTCGACTTCCTCAAGCACCGGATCGATCTCGACCTGATGGGCTGGGACGAGACGGACATCTTCGCGCACAGCTGATGGCGGGCCTTGCCGTCGCGCCCGATCCGGTTCGCGAACGTCTCTACGCGGCGCTGACGCGGCGCAACCGGCTGGTCGCCGTGCTGCGCGTCGCGGTGCCCGTCGTGGGGGCCATCGTGCTGGCGGTCGTGCTCGGCGGCATCATGCTCGACAACCTGCGCGAGCAGTTCGGCTTCGCATCGATCCGGATCGACCGCGACAACCTGGTGGTGGAATCCCCAAGGGTGACGGCCATCGGCGACGATGGCACGCTCTATGCCGCGACCGCCGGAATGGCCAAGGTGCGGATCGGCAGCACGGATCTCGTGGACATGACCGACGCGGTGTTCAGCATGACCTCGACGCTCGGCGTGACCTTCAGCGCCGCGGCCCCCGCCGCAGCGCTGCAGACGAGCGTGCAGACCCTCACCGTGCCCGGCACGCTGGGGGTGAAGAGCGATGACGGCCTCCACGGGACGTTCGAGGACTTCTTCGGCGACATGCTCAACTATGCCATGGTGGCGCACGGCGCCGTCGACCTGACCTTTCCGGCCGGCATGCAGGTGCAGTCCGAGGGCATGACCTATGACGGCAACAGCCAGCTGTGGACGTTTACCCGCGCCACCGTCACCCTTCCCGACACGCCGGGCGGCGCCATCGAGGATGCCCCACCTGTGATGGAGCTTGTGCAATGAGGTTCCTGCTCGCCCTGCTGCTGGCCCTTTGCAGCCTTGCGCTGCCGGCGCTCGCTGCCGGCACGCCGGTGAAGATCACCGCCGACAGCTTCGTCATCGACCAGTCGACCAACAAGGCGACCTTCAGCGGCGCTGTGGTCATCACCCGCGGCTCGATGACCATGTGGGCCGACAAGGCTGTGGTGAACTACGGCACTGGCGGCGAGGGAGACATCGACGGGCTCGACGCCACCGGCAATGTGCGGATCAAGACCACCGGGCAGGAAGCCACCGGCAGCCGCGCCGTCTTCACTCCCGACAACTCAACCGTCCGGCTTTCGGGCAACGTCCGGGTGCAGAACGCCACCGGCACGATGAGCGGGCCGGAGCTTACCATCAACCTCGCCAGCAACACCTCGGTGTTCAAGGGTAGCGAAGGGGGCCGGGTCACCGGCGTCTTCACCCCGCAATGAATGCGCCCGTCGCTCCTGCCGCCCAGAAGCAGCCGGTGGACCAGACAGGCTGGCTGGTCGCGCTGGGCCTGAAGAAGAGCTTTGGCAAGCGCCCGGTGGTGGGCAACGTGTCGATCGCGGTGCGGCGCGGCGAGGCTGTCGGACTGCTCGGCCCCAACGGCGCCGGCAAGACCACCGTCTTCACCATGATCATGGGGTTGGTGAAGCCCGATGCCGGCAAGATCCTGCTCGACGGCCGCGCCATCACCGACCTGCCGCTGTTCCAGCGCGGGCGGCTGGGCATAGGCTACCTGCCGCAGGAGCCATCGATCTTTCGCGGCCTCAGCGTCGAAGGCAACATCCTCGCCGTGCTCGAGGGCCATATCCCGAAGCGGCGCGACCGGATGGCCCGGCTAGCCGCCCTCCTCGACGAGTTCGGCATCGGCCATATCGCCAAATCGAACGCCATGGCGCTCTCGGGCGGCGAGCGGCGGCGCGTCGAGATCGCCCGCGCCGTGGCCACCGACCCGGTCTTCATGCTGCTCGACGAACCCTTCGCCGGCGTCGATCCGATCGCGGTCGCGGAAGTGAAGACGCTGGTGAAGCACCTCACCACCCGCGGTATCGGCGTGCTCATCACCGACCACTCGGTGCGCGAGACCCTGTCGCTCGTCGATCGCGCCTACCTGATCCACGAAGGCCATGTGATGATCCAGGGGCGCCCCGAGGTCATCGCCGCCGATCCCGAGGCGCGCCGGGTGTATCTGGGGGAATCGTTCGAGGTCTAGGCGTTTCGCGCCAACCCTCTCGTTTTCCCGCAGCATCTTAACCACTCTTGGCACGCTTCTTGCCAGCGCTTCTTGCCCTTGCGGCGCCGATGCGTCATGGTCCCGCCGGGCGCCTGATTTGTAAGCCGGGAGTAATCGAGGGATGGCATTGTCGCCGCGGCTGGAGGTCAAGCAGGGCCTCGGCCTGACGCTGACCCCGCAGTTGATGCAGTCGATCCGGCTGCTGCAGCTCAGCCACCTGGAGCTCAGCGCCTTCGTCGATGCCGAACTGCTGCGCAACCCGCTGCTCGAGCGCGAGGACGGCAGCGAGCCCAATGGTGAAGAGCCGCCGGAGCTGCCCGAGCGGGCCACCGAACTCAATGCTTCCGAAGACACTGTCGATTTTTCCGACCGCATCCAGTCGGCCGACTCGATCGCCAACGGCTACGATACCGAGGTCGAGAACGTCTTCCCCGAGCAGGCGGCGCAGGACCGGCTGAACGACCTGCCGCAGTGGGCCGAGGGCAGCGGCAGCGGCGAGGAGGCGCCCGACCTCGACCAGTTCGTCGCGGCGCGGCTGAGTCTCTCCGAACACCTCGAGGCGCAGGTCTCGCTGCTGCTGAGCGATCCGGCCGAACGGCTGATCGCGCAGTTCCTGATCGATGGCCTCAACGAGGCCGGCTACCTCTCGGTCGAGCTCGAGGCGATCGCCGAGCAGCTCGGCGCCCCGCTGGCCGCCGTCGAGGCCGTGCTGGAGAAGCTGCATGGCTGCGAACCGGTCGGCCTGTTTGCCCGCGACGTGAAGGAGTGCCTGGCGCTGCAACTGCGCGAGCGCGACCGGCTCGACCCGATGATGGCGCGGCTGCTCGACAACCTCCACCTCATCGCCGAGCACGACATGGCCGGCCTCGTCCGCGCCGTCGGCTGCGATCGCGAGGATCTTGCCGACATGCTTGGCGAACTCAGGGAACTCGATCCCAAGCCCGGCCGGGCTTTCGAGCGCGGTCCGGTGGAATCCGTAGTGCCCGACGTGTTCGTCCGCGAGGCGCCGCTCGGCGGCTGGCAGATCGAACTCAACACCGAGGTATTGCCGCGCGTGCTGATCAACCGGCAGTACTATGCCTCCGTCACCAGGAAGACCCGCGACGCCACCGAGAAGACCTTCCTCACCGATTGCCTTGCCACCGCCAACTGGCTGGCAAAAAGCCTCGACCAGCGGGCGCAGACCATCCTGAAGGTCGCCGCCGATATCGTGAAGCAGCAGGATGGGTTCCTCGTCCACGGCATCACCCATCTGAGGCCGATGACGCTCAAGGCCGTGGCCGATGCCATCGAGATGCACGAATCGACGGTCAGCCGCGTCACCTCGAACAAGTACATGATGACGCCGCGCGGGCTGTTCGAGATGAAGTACTTCTTCACCACGGCGCTCGGCTCATCGACCGGCGAGGCTGATCACTCGGCGGAGGCGGTGCGGCACCGCATCAGGCAGATCATCGAGGCCGAGACGCCGGCCGAAATCCTCTCTGACGACACCATCGCCGAGATGCTGCAGAAGGAACGCGGCATCGAGGTGGCGCGGCGCACCGTGGCCAAGTACCGCGAGGGCATGAACATCCCCTCCTCGGTGATCCGCCGCCGCCAGAAGCGTTCGCTGGCCGGGGCGCGCTAGGGGGGTTTCGCGCCGCCCCTTATCCCCAGTTCCCTAAAATTCTTGTTCCAAATCAATGAACCAGCGCAACTTTGCGTGCATTGCCCCGGAGGGAGAGCGGGTCTAGACTCGCTCTACCGGATGGCGAGGCCGGTTGGCAGGCCGCGACGTCCGGCCCGATGCTAACCAACCAAAAGAGAAGTCCATGACTCTACGCGTCTCGGGGAAGAACATGGATGTAGGCGATGCCCTGCGTTCGAAGGCAACCGACCACTTCGACACCGTGGTCAAAAAGTATTTCGATGGCAACTATAGCGGGCACCTGACGCTCGAGCCGGAGGGATCCGGATTTTCGGCGCTGTGCATGGTGCATCTCGACTCAGGCGCCACGCTGCAGTCGAGCGGCTACGGCCATGACGCCATCCTCGCCTACGAGAAGATGGCCGATACCATCGAGCAGCGCCTGCGCCGCTACAACAAGAAGCTCAAGACGCATCGCCGCCACGCCGGCAGCGAAACCGAGCAGGCACCAGCCTATGTGCTTGGCGCACCCGACGATTCCGACGAGCTGGCGGAGGACTACTCGCCGCCGGTGATCGCTGAGTCCACCTCGTCGCTGCGGCAGATGTCGGTCGGCGAAGCGGTGATGCAGCTCGACCTTACACAGGCCGAAGTGGTGGTATTCCGCCATGCTGGACACGGTGGACTAAATGTGGTCTACCGCCGCGCCGACGGCAATATTGGCTGGATCGATCCCGCTCTGCGGGCCAACTGAGGCTAAAGCGATCTCCCGTTCCGGCGCTTCTACCACAAGGCGATACTGATGGAATTGGCCGACATCCTCTCCGAGGAGTCCGTTATTGTTTGCTCTGGCCTCAAGACCAAGTCGGACGTTCTGCGAAAGCTCGCCGAACGCGCGGCAGACGTCACCAGGGGAGATGCCGGTCAGATCTTCGAGGCGTTGAGCGACCGTGAGGCGCTGGGCTCCACCGGGCTGGGCAATGGCATCGCCATTCCGCACGGCAAGCTGGCTGGGCTGTCTGGCGTCGCCGCGGTGTTCATGCGCCTCGACGCTCCAATCGAGTTCGAGGCAGTGGACGATCAGCCGGTCGATCTGATGATGATGCTGCTCGCCCCGGTCGGGGCGGGCGCCGATCACCTCAAGGCGCTGGCCCGCGTAGCGCGCCTGCTGCGCAGCGAAAGCACGGTCGAGGCGCTGCGACGCGCCGACGATGCGAGCGAAATCTACGCCATCCTCACCCAGCCGATCCAGGCCACTAAGGCAGCGTAGCCGGCCGCATGCCGACCTCAGCCAGGTTGTGAGCGCCCTCTGGCGCTCACCCGATTTCTACTGGGCTCAGTGCAGCGTGACGATGCCGAAGGGCTGGCCCTGCAGCCATTCGGCTACGGCTTCCTGGCTGTCGCCGATCATCAGCGGCTGGCCATCGGCCGACACCACCAGATGGTAGTCCTCGTCGAGGGAGAATTCCGTGCCGGGCAGCACGCTGCCCAGTTCATCGCCCTTGAGCTGCTTGACATAGACCACCGCATTGCCACCAAGCGCCTGGAACTGCTCGGCACTGAGGTTGCGGAGGGGATTGTCGATGATCTCGCGGTTCTCTTGCATTCGTGTTCCCCTTTCTTAGGCAGAACGGATGTCGATGCGACGGGCGACCTTTTCCGACCTTGGACGGACAACTGCGATAGAAAGCATGCCGTTCCGCAGAAGCGCATCCTTGACCACCATTCCGTCGGCCAGCAGGAAGGAGCGCTGGAACTGCCGCGCGGCAATGCCGCGATGCAGGTATTCACGAGCCGGGTCGTCTTTTTGCCGGCCGCGGACCAGTAGCTGGTTGTCTTCCGTCATCACCTCGAGATCGCCTTCGGCAAAGCCGGCAACCGCGATGGAAATCAGGAACGTCTCGGCACCCTCGGCATCGAGCGTCCGCTCGATATTGTATGGCGGATAGCCATCGGCCGCCTTGGTGAGGCGATCGACCCGCTCCTCGAAGGCATCAAAGCCCAGAAGAAACGGCGCCGAGAACATGGAGACGCGTGACATCCCAACCGTCCTTCATAAGCAACGTCGCAGATCGGCCCGAGTTTCAGTGGCACCGATCCATGCCCGTGATATGGGACAATGACGCACCCCGTTCAAGGTCGCCAGGCCGTCTGGGGAGGCGGCAAGGGGCTTGCGGCAATTCATGAACGACAATCGTGTAGCAGTCATCATCCCGGCCTTTCGGGCGGAGGCACTGATCGGGCAGGCTGTGCGCAGCCTGCTCGCGCAGACCCATGCGGACTGGGAGGCGTGGATCATCGCCGATGACGCGCAGGACTACGAAACAGTCCTCGCCGCGCAGGGTCTTCGCGACAGGCGCTTCCGTTTCCTCTCCTCCGGCCAGGTCGGCACTGGCGCATCACGCACCCGCAATCTGGCGCTCGACCGCATCGAAACGCCCTTCGCCGCAATCCTCGATGCGGACGACCGGATGAAGCCCGAGAAGCTGCAGCGGGCGGTGGCCCGGCTCGCCGATCACCCGATCGTATCGGTGGCCCTCGATGTGATGAACGAGAGCTACGAGCGCCTGCGGCTGGTCGGCACCGGCCCGGATCGGCCGCTGTCGCCCGGTGCCTACAAGTTCACCTCGCTGTCGATGGATTCGATGATCGTCTGGGACCGGCGCCGGACCGACGCCCGCTACGACATCACTCTCTCCAACATGACCGACCTCGAACTGCTGCTGCAGCTCTGGCAGACGGCGCCTGGCACTTTCCAACTCGGCACGCCGCAGCACGACTATGTGAAGATGACCCGCTCGATGAGCAACGGCGAGGGCGTCACCGAGGGGATGATCCGCTCGAAAACCACGATGCTCGAGAGGCTTGAGCAGGGCCACTATCGGCTCGACGGCCAGGCGGTGGACGGGCTGGCGGCATTCCTTCGCATTTCACTCGCAGCGGAAGCGGCCTACCCGCTGGCCCTGCGCGAAAAGCCAGGGCTATTGTTCGAGGACCACCTCGAACCGATGCTGCGGGCGTACGAAGCGGAGAACGGGCTGGGCTGATGCTCGGCAGAGCGCCCCCTCCACCACGCATCTGTCGATGCGCGGTCCCCCTCCCCCGCGGCTGCGCCGCAGTGGAGGAGCAAGGCAGGCTCAGCGCCTCAACAACGGCAAACACCGACGTCCCGATGCTCCTCCACCGCTCTAGCGGGGGAGGGGGACCAGCCGAAGGCTGGTGGAGGGGGCGTTCGACCCCGCCCTAGTTTCCCCGCGCCTTCTCCACCTCGACCGCAAACGGCACGGCCGGCTGGGCTCCCGGCTTCAGGCACGCCAGGCTTGCCGCCACCGCCGCGCGCCGCATCGCCTCCTCGAGCGAGAGCCCGCGGTCCAGTCCCGCCGCGAGATAGCCGCAGAACGTGTCGCCCGCGCCTACTGTATCGACCGGCTCCACCTTCAGCGCCGGTACTGCGAAGCTTCCCTCGGGCGTTGCGGCCCGCGCCCCGTCGCCGCCCAGCGTCACGATCACGGTCTGGTTCTGCGCCCGCGCCCAATCCGCCATTGCCGCATCGAGCCGATCGAGCCCGGCGCCGGTCAGCAGCTGAAACTCCGTCTCGTTGGCAATCACGATCGACGCGCGCTCGGCCACCCCCTTGGTCGTCGGCAGGAACGGCGCGGTGTTGAGGATCGACACCACACCCTGAGCCTTGCCCAGCTCCAGCGCCCGCTCGGTCGCGGCCTGCGGGATCTCCTGCTGCAGCATCAGCACCGAGCCGATGCCGAGCCCGTCGAGCGCCGCATCTGCATCCGCCGCCGACATGGTGCCGTTGGCGCCGGGCAGGATGGCGATGACGTTCTCGCCCGCCGTATCGACGAAGATCATGGCGATGCCGGTCGGCCCCTCGACGATCCGCACGCTCGACAGGTCCACCCCGTCGGCGCGCAGCAGCTTCAGCGCCTCATCGGCAAAGCTGTCGGTGCCGGCCGCCGCAAACATCCGCACGTCGGCCCCGGCACGCCGCGCCGCCAGTGCCTGATTGGCGCCCTTGCCGCCCGCCGCCATCGAGAACCTGTCACCCGGCACCGTCTCGCCGGGCTTGGGGATACGACTGACGGTGCCGATCAGGTCGAGATTGGTGGAGCCGAGAACGGTGATCACTTCAGAGCCTTGAGAATGGTGTTCCAGTTGCGCGTCGTCGCGATGCTGCCCTTGTCCAACTGGCGGTCGAACTTGTCCAGCCCCGGCCCGTGCCGCCCGTCAGGCTGCATGTAGCCCACGAGATAGACATCCCGCTCGTCCGCCCGCACCACGCCGTAGTCGTCCTGCACACCGGCGAGCATCAGGTCCTGCCGCAGCGGCGTGTCCAGCATCAGGACATAGCGGTGGAATGGCCCATCCTCGGGATACCCCTTGAACGGCTCCGACGCGATCATCGCCTCGATCTGAGCCCCCGAGCGCATCACCGCCTCGCTGAGAAAGCCCCAGCGCTTTTCAATCGCCGCCTCGAGCTCCGCCTTGGGGTGATGCGCGCACTCGAAGCGCACATTGCCGCTCGCCAGCAGCGTCTTGACCTTACCGTAGCCCAGCTCCTCGCAGAGCGCCTTCAGCCCGGCCATCTTCATCTGCCGCTTGCCGACATTGACGGCACGGAGAAACGCCAGCCAGACGGTCATCCCGCTCGCGCCTTCTGGGGGTAGATGGTCTCGCCGTTGCGCAGCATCTCGACGAAGGCGGCGATCTTCTTCTTCCGCCCTGCCTCTGTCTTCAGGTTGTGCACCCGGAAGGCCAACGCGAAACGGTTCTGCTCGGTGAGCCTGCCCAGCATCGCCTTCGCCTCGGGCACCGCGTCGATCGCCACCTGCAGGTCGTCGGGGATCTTCATCTGCTTGCCGGCACCATAGGCCCGGTCCCAGCGGCCATCCACCTTCGCCGCCTCGACATGCCGGCGCCCGTGCTCGGTCATCAGCCCCGCTGCTTCGAGCCGCGCGACATTGTCGACGTTGATCTGGCTCCAGATGCTCTTCGGCCCACGCCGCGTGTAGCGCTGCAGGAAGCTCTTGTCGTCAAAACCCTTGCGGATCGCGTCGATCCAGCCCCAGCAAAGCACGACGTCGATCGCCTCCTTCGCGGTGATTGACTGCAGCCCGGAATCGACCTTGTGGATCTTGATCCACAGCTCGTCCCAGTCCTCGCTCGCATGGTGCTGGGCCAGCCATTTGTAGAAGGCGCCAAAGCTCTCGAACTCGCGGATTTTCTCGGGGTCGACATGGACCGGCGCCATCAGGCCGCTCCGCGGTCGACGATCTTCTGCAGGGCCGCATCGAGCCGCTCATCGACCGGCAAGGCGATGCCCATCGTGCTCGACAGGGTTTCGCGCAGTTCGGCCACCGAGATCAGTTGCCGGCTCTCGCTCGGTTGGCCGGGGGTGTGGATATTGAGTCTTGTATTGCCGAGGGTGAGCCGCCGCGTCTTCTCGATCCGCGCCGCCAGCAGCTCGGTGGTGAAGAACTCGGAAGAATCAGCGATGTCGTTGAGCTCGGCGATCCGCTCCTCGCCCAGCTCGGCCATGGTGAAGTCGTAGAGCTTCAGCCATTCGTCCGCGATTTCGACCTCGACCAGCCAGGTGCCATCCTCGCGGGTCAGCCGGTAGCGGTCGAGCGGCGTCTCCTGTTCGGCGCCGTCGCGCAGCCGGAGCGGGGCGGGCGCCGTCATGCCGCCGAAACCGACATCGCAGAGGTAGGTCACCCCCGAGACATCGACGGTCAGCACGATATGCCTCAGCGGCGGCTCCTCGCCCTCCGGCGTACCCCAGATCACCCGCGCGCCATGCACCTTCACCTCGAAATCGAGGTCTTCCAGAATGGCGCGGAACAGGGTGTTGTGCTCGAAGCAGTAGCCACCGCGTTTGTCGAACACGAGCTTCTGCTGCAGGTTGGGCAGGTCGAGCCGGATGGGCGCGCCCATCAGCGGATTGAGGTTCTCGTACGCAATCGCGGCCGGGTGCATGGCATGCAGCTGCGACAGTGTCTCAAGGGTCGGGGCAATCGACCCGGCAAAGCCGATGCGCTCGAAATACGCATCGATATTTGGCTTGAACGCCACGGACATCCCCACCGCCGATTCCGGAGGGCCATAATGATGGCCCCGGTGAGGTTTGTCACCCCGCCCGCGCACTAGCCTCCTGGGCAGCTATTTGAACAGCAGGATGCCCCACAACCCGACGGCCCCGACGAAGATGCGCCAGTAGGCGAACACCGCAAAACCGTGCTTGGAGATGTAGTCGAGCAGGTAGCGCACCACGAAGAACGCCACGACGAAGGCCATGGCGAAGCCGACGATTACCGCCAGCCCGAGCTCGGTTGTGATATAGTCGCGCGACTTGTAGAGGTCGTAGACGAACGCCCCGCCCATGATCGGCATGGCGATCCAGAAGGTGAACTCGGCGGCCGAGCGCTTGTCGGTGCCCATCAGCAGCGACCCGACGATGGTGGCACCCGAGCGCGACACGCCGGGTACCAGTGCCAGCATCTGGAACAGCCCGATATAGAGGCAGAGCAGCGGCGGGAACTGGGTAATGTCGGTGTATTTCGGCGTCAGCTTCAGCTGGTCCACATAGAGCAGCACGATGCCACCGACGATCAGCGACACGCAGAAGACCACGGGGGTCTCGTAGATCACCGTCTTGATGAAATCGTGCAGCAGCACGCCAGCCAGTGCCGCCGGGAACGAAGCGAGCACGACGCCGAGGATGAAGCGCCAGGCGCCGGGCTTGCGCGCAATCGCATCACGCAGCAAGGCGACGATGCGGCCGAAATACAGGATGGCGATGGCGAGAATGGCGCCGAACTGAATCAGCACCTCGAATACCCGCCCCGGCGAGTTGAAGCCGAGGAAGTGACCCGCTAACAAAATATGAGCAGTCGAGCTTACCGGTATGAATTCGGTAAGCCCCTCGATAATCCCGAGGATGGCCGGCACAAAAAGACCTTGATCGCCGTTCATCTGATCCCCTACTCATCCCACCGCAAGGGGACCGTGGCAGCGCTTCTAGACCGATTTGCCACCCCCCGCCAAGGATCGTCCCGCGCATGCCTCGACTGCTGCAGCATCGGCTAGACCCCGCCTCGCGCCTCGCCCGCCTGATGTTCGCCGAATATGGCACCGAGGTAACCCTCGAGGACATCAAGCCGTGGACGCGCGACCCGGCGATCCTCGAACTCAACCCCGCCGCCACCGTGCCGATCCTGATCGAGAACGGCGTGCCGCCCATCGTCGGCACGCTGAGCGTCATGCACGCCATCGAGGACCGTTACGCCCCCGAGAACGTCGCCGGCCTGTTCCCGGCCGATTCCGTCGAGCGCTCCGAAATGTGGCGGCTGCTCGAATGGGTGCTCATCAAGCTCAACGATGAGGTCACCCGCTACATCCTCGAGGAAAAGATCGTGAAGCGCGAGCAGCGCGGCACCCCGGAGCCGCAGGTACTGCGCGTCGCCAAGGCCAACCTCGCCGAGCACCTGCTCTACTTCAACTGGCTCTTCGCCACCCGCCAGTGGATCGCCGGCTCGACCATGACGCTGGCCGACTTCGCGCTCGCGGCCCACCTCTCCAGCCTCGACTACCTCGGCGACGTCGCCTGGGACACCTCCGCCGAAACCCGCCAGTGGTACGCCCGCATCAAATCCCGCCCGGCCTTCCGGACGCTGCTCTCGGACCGCGTCGCCGGCATGCCAGCCGCGGCGGGGTATGCCGACTTGGATTTCTAGCCCGCCTACACTATTGTATATACATTGATGCGGGGTCGCCGATGGACGTTCGTGCACGTTTCGACTGGGACGCCGGCAACGTGGCGAAGTGCATGAAGCACGGTGTCACCGTCGACGAGATCGAGGCGCTGTTCGGGTCCGGCGCAAGGGCACTGCCCGATGTGATGCACTCCGACGAAGAAGAGCGCTTCATCGCTACGGGCAGAACGACCGAAGGGCGGGCCTTGTTTGTCGTTTTCACGTTACGCCAGCTAGGCGAAGACAGGCTCGTGCGCCCGATCAGTGCCCGATACATGCATGCAAGGGAAGTGAAGCGCTATGAACAAACCAGCAAGACCGACCCAAGTGCCGAGGATGACGACTGACGAGGAGGCAGAGGCCTTCCTCATGCAGGATCTGTCCGGTCTCGATTTCTCTCAGTTCAAGCGCGTGCCCTTCGAGTTCGAGAAGAAGGAAGCGCAGGTGAACATGCGCGTTCCCCAGTCGCTGCTCGACTCGGTGAAGGACAAGGCGAAGGCGCGCGGCATTCCCTACACCCGATACATCCGCATGCTGATGGAACAGGACATTGCCGCCAAGTAGCGGCGCCGCCCTTGTCGCCGAAATCCGTGCCCGCGCCAAAGCTCTGGGCTTTGGCGCGTTCGGCATCACGCGTTCCGACTCTCGTCCGGACCTGCCGCAGAAGCTCGATCAGGCCCTTGCCGCCGGCTGGCACGGCGAGATGGAGTGGATGGCCGAGACGCCGGAGCGGCGCGGCTCGCCCGAAGGGCTTTGGGCGAAGGCTCGCTCCGTCATCATGCTCGGGGTCAACTACGGCCCCGATACCGACCCGATGGCGATGCTCGCCGAGCGCTCCGCCGGCAACATCTCGGTCTATGCCCGGAACCGCGACTACCACGACGTCATCAAGGGCCGGCTCAAGGAAATCGCCAACCTGCTGGAAGCCCGCAGCGGCGCGCGGGTGAAGGTGTTCGTCGATACCGCCCCGGTGATGGAAAAGCCGCTGGCCGAGAGTGCCGGCATCGGCTGGCAGGGCAAGCACACAGTCGTCGTGTCGCGCGAGTTCGGCTCCTGGCTGTTCCTCGGCGCCATCTTCACCACCGCTGAACTGCCTACCGACGAACCGCACGCCGAAAGCTGCGGCACCTGCACCCGCTGTCTCGACGTGTGCCCCACCAACGCCTTTCCCGCGCCATTCCAGCTCGATGCCCGCCGTTGCCTCAGCTACCTGAACATCGAGCTCAAGGGGCCCATCCCGCACGAGTTCCGCATCCCCATGGGTAACCGCATATATGGCTGCGATGACTGCCTCGCCGTCTGCCCGTGGAACAAGTTCGCGGCTGAGACGCGCGAGATGAAGCTGCGGGCCCGCGACGATCTCAGGTCTCCGGCGCTGTCCGACCTTGTCGCCCTCGACGACGCGGGCTTCCGCCGCCTCTTCTCCGCCTCGCCGGTCAAGCGCATCGGCCATGCCCGCTTCCTCCGCAACGTGCTGATCGCGATCGGCAACTCCGCCGATCGGGCGCTGCTGCCGGCCGCCGAGGCCAGGCTTGCCGATTCCGACCCGCTGATCCGTGGCGCTGCCGTGTGGGCCACCCGCCGCCTCGCGACCGAAGAGCGCGGGGCCGCACTGAGGCTTGCACTTTTGCCCGAAGAGCGCGACACAGCCGTTCAGGCAGAATGGAACGCGGTCGTCCCAGCCGGCGCGCGCTAACTCAAGAGTTGCTCCGGATGGGCGTATTCTTCTTCGGCATGGGCTATTCCTCGCGCGCCACAGCCCGCGCGATCCACCAGTTGCACGACCCCGATATCCCGATCGCCGGCACCACGCGCTCGGCCGAGGGCGCCGAGGGCTCCGCCGACATCTCGTACCGCATGCACGTCTTCGACGGCAAAGTCCCCGGCCCGACGCTGGGCGAGGACCTGCGGGCAGCCACCCACGTCATCCTGTCGATCCCGCCCGACGAGCTGGGCGACGCGGCGCTCAACCTGCACCGCGCCGATCTCGATGCGGCGCAGAACCTGCAATGGATCGGCTACTTCTCAACCGTCGGCGTCTACGGCGATTTCGGTGGCGAGTGGATCGACGAAACGGCCCCGACCCGACCGCTCAACCTCCGCTCGAAGCAGCGCGTTGTGGCCGAACAGGCCTGGCGCGACTATGCCGAGGCGCGCGGCGTGCCGCTGTTCATCGAACGCCTGGCCGGTATCTACGGCCCCGGCCGTTCCGCCTTCGACAAGCTGCGCGAGGGCACCGCCCGCCGCATCGTCAAGCCGGGCCAGGTGTTCAACCGCATCCATGTCGAGGATATCGGCCGCATCACTGCGCTCGCCGCCATCGGCAGGCTCGCCGGCACCTACAACCTCGCCGATACCGAACCGGCCCCGCCGCAGGACCTCGTCACCTACGCCGCCGAAAAAATGGGCGTCGCGCCGCCGCCCGAAATGCCGTTCGAAACCGCCACGATGACCGAAATGGCGCGCAGCTTCTACTCGGACAACAAGCGCGTTTCCTCGAAGCGCATCCTCGAAGCCCTCGGCACATCGCTGCAGTATCCGACCTATCGCGATGGCCTCGACGCCATCTGGGAGAGCCACGCATGACCGTTTCCCCCGCACTCGGCCGCCCCCAGCGCACCATGCTCGAAGGCCGCTATGTTCGCCTCGAACCCATCGGCCCCGAGCATGCCTCGGACCTTTGGGCCGCCTCCTCCGACCCCGGCGCAGCGGAGCGCTACCGCTACCTGTTCAGCCACGCCCCCGCCTCGCTGGCCGAAGTGGAGGCGCGCATCCACCAGTCCCTCGGCGAGGACGACCCGCTCGCCTTCGCGGTCGTCGACCGCGCCACCGGCCGGGCCGGCGGCCAGCAGTCACTGATGCGGATCGTGCCCGAGCATGGCGTCATCGAGATCGGCGCCATCTACTGGGGTCCGGACGTCGCCCGCACCCGGCTCGCCACCGAGGCGCTCTACCTGTTCGCGAAGCATAGCTTCGAGGATCTTGGCTATCGCCGCTTCGAGTGGAAGTGCAACAACGAAAACGCCCCGTCGAAGCGCGCCGCCGAACGCTTCGGCTTCAGCTTCGAGGGCGTCTTCCGCCAGCACATGATCATCAAGGGCGAGAACCGCGACACCGCCTGGTTCTCGATGCTCAACGGCGAATGGCCGACCCGCAAGGCCGGCTTCCTGCGCTGGCTAGACGCAGAAAACTTCGACGCCGAGGGCAACCAGAAGACACCGCTCAGCGTCCGCTAGAGCGCCAGAGCCAGTTGCTCGGGCGGCACTTCCAAGGCGCGCCTCACCGCCGCCTTAAGCAGTTCGAGGTCCTCCGGACGGCTCAGCCGGTGGTCGCCGTCGGGAATCAGCGTCACCGTCACCGGGTCGACCAGCAGGTGCTGCACCAGCCGCATGGCGTGCTCGCGCGGTACATCCGTGTCCCTGCCGCCCTGCAGGATCGTCACCGGCGCCCCGACATCGATGCCCTTGCTGAACAGCAGGTGCTGCCGCCCGTCCTCGATCAGCGCGGCGGTGATCGGATAGGGCTCGTCGGAATACTCCGAGGGCCGGTCGACGCGCCCCGCCTGCTCCAGCGCCTTCAGCTGCTTCTTCGAGAAACCCTTGAGCATCAGCTCCTCGGTCATGTCGACCGCCGGGGCGATCAACACCACGTGCCTCAGCCGCTCACCGAGCCCCCGCCGGCCGAGCTCCCGAGCTAGCAGCAGCGCGATCCAGCCGCCCATCGACGAGCCGACCACCACCTGCGGCCCGTGCGTAGTGGCGAACACTGCCAACGCCTCCTCGAGCCAGCGCGAGATCGTGCCGTCGAGAAAATCGCCGCCCGATTGTCCGTGGCCGGAATAGTCGAAGCGGGTCACCGCGGCCCCGGTTTGCGCCCCGAGTTCGTCGAGCGCCCCGGCCTTGGCGCCGGTCATGTCGGAGCGAAAGCCGCCCAGCCAGACTACGCCCGGCGCCGTGCCCTCGCGGCGCAGCACGGCGATCCGGCGCGCGCCGGGGCCTTCACCGACCTCGATGAACTGCAGCTGGGCGTCGGGCATGCGGCAAAACTCCATCGGTCGATTGGCGCCCAGTTCTGCCCGCGCGCGCAAATGTGTGCAACTGTTGGCAAGGTTCCGGCATTGCCGACTTAATTCTTAGCTGCCGTGGTGTTGACTTATGGCGCGCGGAGCATGATTTTAGCGCCGATTTCCCGCCGCTCCGGTAACAATCGAAGGATCGCCTGCCATTCGTCGTCCAATGAGACCCGTTGCGCCCCAGAAGGATGGGCCGCAGTCCAATGAGGAAATCTCCTCTCCCGATGTTCAGCTGATCGATGGCGAAGGCGCCAATCGTGGCGTCGTGCGAACGCGCGACGCGATCGCTGAAGCGCAGGAGCAGGGCCTCGATCTGGTCATCATCTCCCCCAACTCGGTTCCGCCTGTCGCCAAGATCCTCGATCTCGGCCGCTTCAAGTTCGCCGCCCAGAAGAAGGCGAACGAAGCGCGCAAGAAGCAGAAGGTGATCGAGGTCAAGGAAATCCAGATGCGTCCGAACATCGACACGCACGATTACGAGACCAAGATGAAGGCGGTGAACCGCTTTCTCGACGATGGCGACCGGGTGAAGGTGACGATGCGCTTCCGCGGCCGCGAAATGGCTCACCAGGACATCGGCATGCAGTTGCTGGTCAAGGTGCAGGCCGAGCTCGAGGAAAAGGCCAAGGTCGAATCCTCGCCGCGCTCCGAAGGCCGCCAGATGGTGATGGTGCTCGCCCCCAAGTAAGGGCAACAACACCGACGCGAATGCAAGGGCGGCCGCAAGGCTGCCCTTTTGTTTTCTTAGCTGCCGAAGACCAACGTCAGCAGGGCCACCAAAGCCATGCCTGCGGCTATGCAAGCCACGCCGATGACAACCAGCTTCCTTTCGGTGCGAAATTTCTTGGTGACCCAGAAATATCCTTCGCGCTGCTGCTGCTTGTAGGCTCGCTCGAAGAAGGGCAGCCCCTTGTCCTCGGGAGGCACGCCGAACGCGCCGGGTCGGAGGGCCAGTCGAACCATCGCGACGGCTACGGTGACAAACCCGGCAACGACTGCCGCCATGGCTAGATAGGCGAGCACCATCGCGGGCCAGGGCAACTCCGCTATCGCAACACTCATGCCCGCCCCTCCCCGCGCTTGACCTGCGCCACATACCCATGCACCGAGTCCGGCACCTCGGCCTTCAGCCAATCCCTGAACAGCCGCACCTTCCTGGGCATCCGCCGCCCCTCGGCGGTGATGAACCAGTAGCCAAGCTCCGAGTCTACCGCGACGTCGAACGGCCGCACCAGCCGTCCGTCGCTCACCGCATCGGCCGACATCAGGTCGACCGTCATCAGCACGCCCTGCTCGGAGATCGCCGCATCGAAGGCCAGCGCCGGATCGTCGTAGCGCGGCCCCGCCACCGCGATCGGGTCAATGCCCGCCGCCGCGAACCACGGCTCCCACGGCAGCATGCTCGCCGTGTCGCGGATCAGCGGCAGGTGTCGCAGGTCTTCCGGCCGCTTCAACTTTCCCGCCAGTGCTTCCGCCACCACCGGCGAATAGCGGTTGCCGCCGACCAAGTCCGCCGTCACGCCCGCCCATTCCCCGCGGCCGAAGCGGATCGCGCAGTCGATGTCCGAGTGAGCGAGGTCGATCATCGTGCCGGTGACCACCAGCCGCGTTTCGATTTCGGGATGCAGCCGGTTGAACTTGGCGATGCGCCAGATCAGCCAGCGCGAGGCAAATACCGAACCCACCGTCAGCGTTAGCACATGCTCGTCGGCAGGCTTGAGGTTGCCCACAGCACCGGCCAGCGCGTTGAAGCCCTGCGTCAGTTGCGGCAGCACGGCGCGCAGCGCTTCGGTGGGCCGCAGCCCCTGTGGGGTGCGGTCGAACAGCTCGATCCCGAGCCGTTCCTCGGCTCGCCGCAGGTGCTGGCTGACCGCGCCGGGCGTGACGCCAAGCTCCTCCGCCGCAGGCGCCAGCGCCCCTCGCCGCGCCACGATCTCAATGGCGCGGATGGCGTTGAGCGGGATGGGAAAGGGCGATGCCATGGAGATTATCTACACCGCACCCGAGGTCTTGTCGATTGGCTCCGCACCGCATCGGGGCCATATCACCCTCACAGGCAGCGACACGGAGGCTTCGCCATGTACATAATCTTCACACGGATCCGCGCCCTGCTCGCCGGGCTCTTCGACGAGGCATGCCCCGCCGACCCGGTCAGCCGGATGAGTTCGCGCGAGCTGGCAGACCTGCCGGTCCACCACCCGAAGTGCTGAGCTCGCCTCAGGGCAGCGGCGCGGTCTGCCACAGGGTGACCCGGATGCCGCCATGCAGCACCGTGGCACCGGGCTTCTCAAACCTGAGCCCGGTCGCCTTGGCCAGTTCGGCGTCGGCGGTGATGATCCCGACCCGCCAGCCGGAAAACCGCTGCTTCAGCGCATCGCCCAACCGCCGGTGCAGCAGCAACAGCGGCCCCTTGTGGCCGATGCGCGCGCCATAGGGCGGGTTGACGATCACCAGCCCCGGCGGCCCTTCCGGGCGCTCCAGGTCCTCGACCGGCCGCTCTTCGAAGCGCACCAGGTCCGTCACGCCGGCCCGCGCCGCGTTCTCGCCCGCCATGCGGATGGCGCCGGCATCCCGGTCGCTGCCGAAGAAGCGATGCCGCGTTGGCGTTGAAGCCGTCCCCGCCTTCATCGCCGCCCACGCCACGGCGTCGAAGGTCCTGAGCTGCTCGAAGGCGAAGCTCCGCGTCCGCCCCGGCTTCAGCCCGGTGGCGATCTCGGCCGCTTCGATCACGAAGGTGCCCGAGCCGCACATCGGGTCGAGCACCGGCTCGGTGCCACGATAGCCGCACTGGCGCAGGAACATCGCCGCCATGGTCTCGCGCATCGGGGCGCGCGCCACCGCTTCCTTGTGGCCGCGCTTGTGCAGCGACTCGCCCGTCGTATCGATCGAGAGGGTGACGAGGTCGTCCTCGATCCGCGCCAGCACCCGCACCGCGGCGTCGTCGGCGATCGTGGCGCCGAACTCCTCGCGGATCGCTGTGGCGACCCGCTGCGCCGCAGCGCCATCGTGATAGATCTTCGACTTGCGGCAGGTGGCCTCGACGCTCACCGGCACACCGGGCGTGAGGAACTCGCCCCAGGCCACCTTGCGCGAGCGCTTGTCGAGCTGCGCCAGGTGCATGGCCCGAAACGACCCGATCCGCGCCAGCACGCGCGTGGCACCGCGCAGTTCGATATTGGCGCGCCAGACCTCAGGCCAGCCCCCCATGAACGCCACGCCGCCCTCGACCACCCTCGCGTCAAAGCCTGCGGCGCGTGCCTCCTCGCCGAGCGGCGCTTCGAGGCCGGGCGTTGCCACGAGGAAGATTTCGAACTGGGCGGCCGTGTCGGTCATACCCAGCCGCTAGCACGGCCACGCGTCGCGGGCCAACTGAAAGGCGTCCCACGCGTCGCGGGACAACCCAAAGGTCGTTGGTTCAGCTCTTGGCGATCAGGTCCTTCACCCGGCGCGCAAACGCATCCATCTGGAATGGCTTGGTCATCACATGCATGCCCTGTTCGAGATGGCCGTGGTTCAGCACGGCGTTCTCGGCATAGCCGGTGATGAACAACACCTCCAGGCGCGGCCGGCTCACCCGTGCCGCATCGGCCACCTGGCGACCATTCATGCCGCCCGGCAGGCCGACATCGGTGATCAGCAGGCTGATGTCGCGCTGCGAGTTCAGCACCCGCATGGCCGAAGGCCCATCCTCGGCCTCGATCACCGAGTAGCCCAGCTCCTCCAGTTGCTCGACCGCCAGCATCCGCACCAGCGGCTCGTCGTCGACCAGCAGGATGGTCTCGCCCCCCTCGGCCCGCGGCGCGTCGTTGACGGCCTGCAACGCCTCGTCCTCCGATGCCGTTTCGCCGGCATGGCGGGGCAGGTAGATGCACACCATCGACCCCTTGCCGATCTCGGAATAGATGCGCGCCGCGCCGCCCGATTGTCCGGCAAAGCCATAGACCATCGACAGGCCCAGCCCCGTTCCCTGCCCGATCGGCTTGGTGGTGAAGAACGGGTCGAAGGCCCGCGCGATCACGTCGGGGTCCATGCCGGTGCCGCTGTCGGACACGCAGAGCGATACATATTGCCCCGGTTGGAGCCCGCGCTGCCGGGCCGCTCGCTCGTCCATCCAGCGGTTGGAGGTCTCGATCGTCAGCTTGCCGCCGTCGGGCATCGCATCGCGGGCATTGATGCACAGGTTGAGCAGGGCGTTCTCCAGCTGGCCGGGGTCGACGAATGTCGTCCACAGCCCCGCGGCGCCGGCCGTCTCCACCTCGATCTCCGGCCCGACGCTGCACACCACCAGGTCGAGCATGCCATTGACCAGCGCGTTGATGTTGACCGGTCGCGGATCGAGCGTCTGGCGGCGCGAGAAGGCGAGCAGCCGCTGCGTCAGCCCGGCGGCACGCTTTGCCGCCCCCATGGCGCCATTCAGGTAGCGGTCGATCTCACCCACCCGCCCCTGCGCAATGCGCGTCGACATCACCTCGAGGCTGCCTGAAATGCCGGCAAGGATGTTGTTGAAGTCATGCGCCAGCCCGCCGGTCAGCTGCCCGACGGCCTCCATCTTCTGGCTCTGCCGCAAGGTCTCCTCGGCCGCCATCAGTTCGGTGGTCCGCTCCTTCACCTGCTCCTCGAGTTCGGCGTTGAGCGTCGCCAGTTCGGTGGCCTGCCGGCGGGCACTCTCGATATCGGTGTTCGTGCCGATCCAGCGCAGGATCGCACCGTCGGCGCCGCGCACCGGCACCGACCGCACCAGAAACCAGCGGTAGCTGCCATCGGCCCGCCTGATGCGAAATTCGGTCTCGTAGACCTCGCCCCGGTGCAGCGCGAGTGTCCATCGCGCGGCCGCATCCGGCAGGTCTTCGGGAGCCAGCGCCCCGGCTTTGCTCAAACGGCTATAACGCGGCAGCGGGCATTTGGTTGCACTTATCGTGGTGGACGTGGAAAACCTGCGAGCAGCACCACCAGCACCGTGGCGGCCAGCGCCGCTGTACCCGCGAAGGCCGTCGCAAAGTGATAGTCGGTGCCGCCGGCGCCCGCCGCGATGGTCACCAGCACCGCCAGCGCCGCCGCGACCCCGGTCTGCTGCCCGGTGACGATCAGCCCGCCGGCCGTGCCGCGCACCCGCTCGTCGACCCCCGCCATGAACGCCACCGATCCCGCCGGCAGCGCCAGCCCCATGCCGCCCGCCGTCAGCACCAGCCCCGGCAGCACGGTTGTCCAGTACGATCCGCCACCGGCCAGCGCCAGCAGCCCCTGCCCCAGCGTCACCAGCGCCACGCCCACCAGCAGCACCGGCTTCAGCCCCCAGCGGCCGATCAGCGTGCGCCCCACCAGCAGCGACACGCTCATCACCACGATCGTCGAAGGGACCAGCGCCAGCCCGGTCAGGAAGGGCGGCAGGCCGATGATCCGTTGCAGGTAGAGCGTGACGAAGAACACATAGCCCGCCATCACTCCGCCGAGCCCAAAGATGGTGAACAGCGCCGCGGCCCGCTGACGGGAGGCCAAAAAGCCGCTGGGCAGCATCGGCGTCTCCGAACGCCGCTCCATCGCCACCCAGACGCCGGCAACAGCCAGTCCGGCAGCGATCAGCCCGATCACCATCGGGCTCGCGAACCCCTCGGTTTCGGCCAACCCCAGGCCGGAGACGACCCCGCAGAGCGCCAGCGACACCAACGCAGGCGAAAGCCAGCTTGCTGGCTGCGCCGCTCCGCCGCCGCGCGCCGGCACGCGCAGCACCAGCAGCGGCACCAGCATTGCAATCAATGGCAGGTTGACCAGCATCACCGCCCGCCAGCCGAACAGCTCCACCAGTCCGCCACCGACCACCACCGCGATCGTCGCGCCACCCGCCATCGCCGCCTGCGAGAACCCGAGCGCCCTCGCTCGCTCGGCCGGCGTCTCGAACAGCGTGGTCAGCAGCGCCAGCGCCGCCGGCGCCACGGCGGCGGCCGCCATTCCCTGCGCGATCCGCGCGCCCACCAGCACAGCCGGGTTGCCGGCCAGCCCACCCACCAGCGAGGCCAGCGCGAACGCCACCAGTCCCGCCAGCAGCAGCGGCTTGTGCCCGAGCCGGTCGGCCAGCCGCCCGCCAAGCAGCAAAAGCGAGCCATAGGCCAGCGCATAGCCACCGGCCACCCATTGCAGCCCTCCGGCAAACCCCAGTTCCCGATCCATCGCGGCCAGCGCCACGTTGACGATCGACACGTCGAGCTGCAGCAGCATCTGCACCGCGCAGATCAGGTAGAGCGGCAGGTCGTTGGTGACGGTGCGGGAAGAGGAAAGCGCAATCATGCCCCCGGCTTACGCGAGGCAGCGACGCTCCGATATTGGACGAAAGCTACTCACACAGCCGCGCCGTGCAGGTCTTGCCATGGCACCCGAGGTCGACATGAAAGTGGTCGTGGTGCTGGGCGTTCGCTTCCGGCCCCAGCACGGTGGTGAAGTGCGAGCAGGCCGCGCCGTGCGCATAGCGCAGCAGCCGGCCTTCGGGTGACAGCGCCTCCGCCCAGTCGCCCTCCACCGTCACGGTCCGCCCGTCCTCGAGCCTGAACCCCGTCACGTCGACCGCATCGGCAAAGGCGTGGAAGCTGAGATTGCCCTCCGACCCGTTGTTGACCCTGCGGCACATGTAGGACGTGCCGACGATCAGCTCGGCAATCTGCGTGTTCTCGCGCCCCATCAGGTAGCTGTCGACCGCCGCCACCCATTCGGGCAGGGCCGTCGCCATGCCGCAATCGGTGGTGATGCCGCCCGATAGCGGCACCATCCGGCCATTGGCGAGCACGGCGCTCACTTCCAGCGGCGACTGCGCCCCGCACTGGCCATCGACCACCGGCGGCAGCATCTTCGCCTCCACCTTGCCCTGCAGCACGGCCGGACAGGCAACCTGGTAGACCCGCGGTGGCGTCGGAACCTCGGGCGCCGCGATATGGGCGTCGGGCTCGACCTTCGGGGCTTCGGGCGTCTCAACGTCCGGACTGTCTGGTGTCTCGACCGCACGAACCACCGCCGTCTCGGGCGCTTCCCCCGGCCGCTGCCGCGGCATCGGCACCAGCAGACCGGCCTCGCGGTCGACGAGCGTCCAGGCCGGACGGATCGCCGCCACAGGGGCGATGGCCTCGAGGCCGGCTGGACGCGCCTGGGGCACCGGGGGTGGTTCAACGCTCTCCTGCGCCAGCGCCGGCAGGCAGAGGAGCGTGGTGATCAGGATCAGGGTGTTCCGCATGAGATGGCAACGCGGCGACGCATCGCGGGTTGCCCTCGTCCCGCGCAAACCTCTGAAAACCCGGCGTTAACCAGCGCTCGACCCTGCACGCCCCATTCACATCCGGTTCAATCGCCCGGCCTGATTCTCACCTGCAACAGGCCGCCGACAGAGCCGGCCTTGCATCAGGGAGCATGAAGTAAATGCGTCGCTTTCTCGTCATCCTCGCTCTCGGCCTTGCCGCCGCCGCGCCCGTCGCCACCCCCGTAGTCGCCGGCCCGCACGAGTGGCACTACTGCCCCACCGAGGCGCGCGGCACCGTCAGCCACAGTGGCGATGCCAGTTGGGTCGCCACCGGCCAGTCGAGCCGCCTGATCGACATGCGCATCGCCCCCATCGGCGGCATCACCGCCATGGTGTGCACCTACCGCATGTTCGGCACCGAATACTGGATCTACAAGCACCCCTCGGCCGCAATGCCGGTGTGCCAGCCGAGCGCCGACAGCAGCCGCCGCCCCGCCTTCTTCTGCCGCCCGATCTGAGCGCCCACCCTCAGCCGCAGCGATCGAGCACGCGCTTGATCGCTGCGGACGAGCCGCCGGCGCCAAAGCTGTTGCTGTCGTAAAAGTCGAAGCCGCCCTTGGCGTTCTTGTGCACGAACGCCACCGCCAGCGTCGCCTTAGCCTTCTGCGCGATCCCGGCCCACTGCCGCGCCACCGGCCCGCGCACCACCATCCACGCCCCGCCCGAGTTGATCAGCGGCATGTCCTGGGCGAAGCGCGGACTGCCGCCATCGGCGGTGAGCGCCAGGTTCATCGTCGCGGCACGGCTGACCTGCTTGCCCGGCGCTCGGACGAAATAGCCCAGCGTCAGGTCGCCGCCGCGGCAGGCGAACTCGAACTGCGCCGCGCCGTTGTCGAAATAGGCGATCGGCACGTCGCCGCCTTCATAACTCCACTCGGCCGCACCGGCGGTGGCGGACAGCAGCAGCAGCAGTGCCGCAATGGCGGAAAACAGTCGCAACATCGGCATCCTCATCGACCGCGGACCAGCAGACGCCCGCTCGATGGTTGTTCTATGACCGAGGTTTACGCGCGCTTAACCAGAACGCCGCCGGCGATCACTAGTTGCTGACCGCACTATCGCAGGCTGAATGGCGGATAGACGTCCGTCACCAGCAGGAACGCGTAGGCCCAGACCCGCGTCCACCAGCGCCCGACGCCGACGACGAAGTCGAACATGCCGCGCGGATAGGTGCCGGTGAAGAGGATGGCGAACCACGCCACGATCGTCGCCAGCACCACGACAATGGTCAGCAGCGCCAGCACGATGTAGTGCGGGATGGCGAGCAGCCATTTGACCAGCGGCAGCCAACGGTTGAGCCGCCCGGCGTCGGGATACTCCACCTCGAGGTGCACCGACTGCGTCTCCACGGTGGAGGGGTACTTGTCGGTGAGGAGGAACAGATAGGCCCCGACCCGCGAACTGAACCGCGCCAGTTCGACGGCGAAATCGAACCACCAGCGCGGATAGCGCTGCCGGAACACCAGCATCAGCACCGTCGCGAGGAACAGGCCCGCCGTGATGCCGCCACCGGTCGATTGCACCATTTTGCCGCCCTGTTCGACATAGTGGTACCCACCGGTCTCGGAAAGCAGCCCGAGGATGATCGCGATCGGGATCACCCAGATCAGCCGGAAGAACGTCGTCATCCGGTCCATCTGGCCCGGATAGTCAACCTCTAAACGTGCCGGATAGTCGCTGCCATCTGCCATTTTAGTGCCCTCGCGCCCATGGAAACCCTAAGGCAGAGTGGGACGCGCTTGTTTGACTTAGAGCAAGCGCCGATCGCTATATGCCCCGCTAATCGGGCCGCCGGAACTCCATGATCCAGTTGGTCTCCCACGTCGCCCCGCCATCGTAAGAGAAGGCCTGGCTCCAGCGCGGCGTTTCCGTGTCGGTGCCGCTCCAGTCGAACAGCACCTTCACCGGCTTGCCGTCATCGGTGTCGTCGCCCGCAAAGCTGCCGCGGCCGTTCTCGAACCGGCCGAACACCGGCGGCTCCAGCACGCCCTTCGCCGAATTGATCCAGTAGATCGCCCACTCGTCGCGCGCCGGATTGTAGATGCGCACCGTCATCCCCTTGAAGCCGCGCGTCGGGAAGTCGCTCTCGTCCACCGACACCATGCCGCCCAGCATCAGCTGCGCCGTCTCGTACGAGGTGAACACGTCCCAGTCGGCCGAGCCGACGCCGCGCACCTTCAGGCGCCGGTTGGTGATCACCCAATCGCCGTGTTTGAAATCAAACCCATGCCGCGTATCCATGCGCATCTGTCTCCCGTGTTGCCACGCAGATACCGCACTACGCTGCCATCCGATGTCATGGTTTAGCGGCCCGCCGCGTTAACCCTGCGCTTTCGGCACTGTTAACCCCCGATAAACCATCTTTGCCCGCCCCTGCGGCTCTGCTATCAGCGGCCTTTAAGCGGCGCGTCGCGCGCATCTGGAAATCCTGCATGTCCGTGCCCCTCGACCACATCCGCAATTTCTCCATCGTCGCCCATATCGACCATGGCAAATCCACCCTCGCCGATCGGCTGATCCAGCTCACGGGCGGGCTCGAAGCGCGCGAGATGAAGGAGCAGGTGCTCGACTCGATGGATATCGAGCGCGAGCGCGGCATCACCATCAAGGCGCAGACCGTCCGGCTGACCTACCAGCACACCGACGGCGAGACCTACATCCTCAACCTGATCGACACTCCCGGCCACGTCGATTTCGCCTACGAGGTGTCGCGCTCGCTGGCTGCCGTCGAGGGCTCGCTGCTCGTCGTCGATGCCAGCCAGGGCGTCGAGGCGCAAACCCTCGCCAACGTCTACCACGCCATGGATGCCAACCATGAGCTGGTGGTGGTGCTCAACAAGATCGACCTGCCCGCCGCCGAGCCCGAGCGCATCAAGCAGCAGATCGAGGACGTGATCGGCATCGACGCGGAAAACGCCGTCGAGATCTCCGCCAAGTCCGGCCTCAACATCGACAAGGTGCTGGCCGCCATCGTCGAGCGCCTGCCGGCGCCCAAGGGCGACATCAACGCGCCGCTCAAGGCCCTGCTCGTCGACAGCTGGTACGACACGTATCTCGGCGTCGTCGTCCTCATCCGCGTCATCGATGGCACGGTGAAAAAGGGCCAGAAGATCCGCATGATGAATGCGAACGCCGCCTACGAGCTCGACCGCGTCGGCGTCTTCACGCCGAAGCTCGTCGATATCGGCGAGCTCGGCCCCGGCGAGATCGGCTTTTTCACCGCCTCGATCAAGGAAGTGGCCGATACCAATGTCGGCGACACCATCACCGACGATCGCCGCCCCACCGCCACGCCGTTCCCCGGCTTCCGCCCGGCCCAGCCGGTGGTGTTCTGTGGCCTGTTCCCGGTCGATGCGTCCGATTTCGAGGAGCTGCGCGCCGCCATCCACGCGGTACACGCCGGGGGGACCTTCTTCAGCCCGGCGGTGGTCAAGCGCCTGTCCTCGACCGAGGTCGTGGCCGAGCCTACCGCCGCGACCCAGCTCGAGCAGCTCACGCCGCGCGAACGTGACGTACTCGGCGGGGTGGCCCGGGGGCTGACCAACAAGGCCATCGCCGCTGAGCTTGGCATCAGCCGGCGCACCGTCGAGGCGCACCGCGAGAGTCTCATGCGCAAGCTGCACATTCATTCCGTGGCCGGGCTGACCCGCTTCGCGCTCGAGGCCGGTGTGGCCAGCGATTCCTGAAATGTGCGCCATGTGGTGTCACCGACGTTCCCGACGGCATAGGTTGCGGGCGTGAATCCTGCCGCCTCCTTCCTGCGCGCGGGGCCTGCTGGTCTCGCGAGACGTGGCCGACCCGTCCTCCGCCTGTCCCTGCTGTTTGGCGTGGCCACCGCCGGCGCCTGCCGCCCGCTGCAGCCGCTGTATCCGGTACCGGTGGCAGCCCCCGTTGCCGTAGCGCCGTCCGCCCCCAAGGTGGCAGACACGGTCACCGTGCCGCCGGCCGGCCAGCCGGCGATGGCCTCGATCGCCGCCTTGACCCCGGCGGCGGTGAAGTTGCTGCCGCGGACGATGGGCGCCGAATCGGCGCCGCCCAGCCGCAGCCACGCGCCTTCGACCGTGTCGCGCAGCGACGCGC
>QLAH01000262.1_pt1 | contig 37437 bp, 35 predicted proteins | sample 4693081 | NCBI WGS metagenome assembly QLAH01 (sample SAMN09425401, study PRJNA476045) | Lake water metagenome, whole genome shotgun sequencing project. | reverse complement strand
TTGGGCCCGGGAGGACCGGCAACACGGGCGCCAGCGACGGCGCGGCAGCCTTCTTCAACCACTGAAGGAACTCGTGCTTGTCGTTGCGGGAGGCTTTGCCCCACGCATTCTTCAGCACCTGGACGTTGGTGCGGGCCCTAGTAATGCCTGCCGCTCGCGAAGCTGCTGCAACTGAACGGTAGGTGCCTGCGAGGTAGTCCGCGTAGATGGCGGGGTGTTCCACCTTAATCCGGCCAAGGAAATATTGGCTGTCACGTTTTTGCGGCTTGGCCATGGGCCCTCGGATTAGCGGCGTGGGCCAGGACAATGCGAGCGTCCGGTAGATGCATCAATTGCCGGTCACTGTGGCGGACGGCAGCCACGGTCGTAGACGTCCATGAGAAGGCACGCAGTATCAGTTCACGTGTAGGAGCCTGTTCCGGCGGTTGACCTGAAGCCCTGGCCTCTCTGACTGTCAGTTCGTCGTGCGAGTCGTCGGTAGGCCGCCGGAGCTGGGGTCACGATCAGATAGAAACCCAGATGACGCTGACGGCAGGCGCTAAACGCGCCGACCACCTTGCACCCAGAGCCGCCTGGCGGGCAGAGGATCTCTTTTGGCGTCAGCACCTACCAGAACACCCTACCAACGCCGCCAGCGGCCATCCTGGAGTCAAGGAGGGGCAGTCCGGCCGGGGGCGGACTCGCGCCAAAGACGAGGTGGTTGATCAGCTCACCCAATCGTTGTCGCTCAGCCACTTAGCGAGCGTGGCAAGGTCGCTTCTTGCGGTCCGTATCTGGATCCCGCCCCGCTGGTACGGTCTGGGCATGGCCCCGTGCCCTGAAGGAGGCCAGGGCCCTGCAGCAACGCTGCCGGATCCCGTGCTCCGTGTCGTGGCAGTCGGGCTCGAGGAGGATGGGCGAGCTTAGTGCGTCGACCAGCTGACGAAGCAGCACACTATGCTGTCTGGTGCTCGCCGATGTACGCTCCGGCAGAACTCCGAGAGGGCTTGATGAACGAAGCTCATGATGGCTGGGCAAGGAATTGGGGGAATTGCCATGCAACCGGAGCCAGGGCTGAAGGCTCGTGACGCAGACGCGTTCGGGGTCTGGGTCGCCAGCATTAGCAAGATCGCCGAGTGAACGGCACTTCGACCCGACGAGTCCGCCCAACTGAAGTGCAGTCAGCTCCAGACCGCCGAGATGGTGCGCCAGCGCCTCATCGCGCTGGTCTTCGAGCTGGGCAGGGCAGGGCAAGGCAAGGCAAGGCAAGGCGGGTCGTCGGCTCGTCCCGTTGCTGCGTCGCCTGAAGATTGGGATTTCAAACCGCGCTGCGAAACCCCTACTGCCTGACCAGCGGCGTCCTTCATCTTAGGTACTGGTCGGACCTGGCTTCTGAAGTGGGAGCGAGGGTGGGATCTGAATCAGATCGGCTCGAGCAGCGCTGCCGCCAGTCGGTGAATTCGCTACCTCCCATCAAGCCTTCTTCAGCTCTACGACGTGTCTTGATGCCATTCACCATGGAGGACGTCGCGGTAACCGCGAGCGCAATGCCCTCTGCTGGCCTTTAGACCGTGAGCTCGAACGTGGACTCGGGTGCCGCAGACGGGATCCCGAAGACCAGGAACCGGTAGCGTTCCGCAGTCGAAGTCCTAGGTCGCCCCTGATGGGCGCAAGGGGATGGGCAGGGTGTCCGACCAGTTCCCCGCTCCGGAACCTCCTCTGCGCCACCTTGGCGTAATCCGCTGTCTCGACGCCACCGCCATCGATGCCTACCCGAGAGGGGGCTGCAGGAGTGACCCTGCACGATCGGCGCATCGTACCGATCATGCCCGAGGAGTTCCGGAAGTGGGAAGAAAGTCGCCGGAGGCCGCAGGCGGACGCCAAGGCCGAAGGCCGCGGAGGCGAGCGAAGCGAGTAGTCGTCGGACGGTGTTTTGTCCCGTTAGCGTCCGCGTTTCCTCCAAGATGTAGTAAGTCTAATAAAACATAATATATTCTTTGTAGTGTTTCGCTGACGCTAACGGGACAAGTGCATTTCCATATTTGGGCCAAGAACTAGCGTCGAGAACGCCGCGAGATTGCACCAGTACCGCCATCCAGCATTGGGACACTACGATCCGCGATAGCGGAAATTTCGGGGAAATCGACCGGCGACAGAGACCGAAACGCTATAAGTGCCACTGCCACAACAGTGCTGATGCGAGACACTCATGACCCAGACATTCCGCGAATACACCCGCCGCAAGCTTTTGGAGGACTACGCGGCGAACGGCTTGGTGCTGCCCGCGCCGATCCCCGGGATCGGCGCATCCGCTGTCTTCCCGAGGGGAGCCGTCGATAGGTGGTTTGCCGAGCATGACCTGTGGCGAGATCGCAGGACGAATAAAGCGCGCCTCGAGGACCTGGCGTTCAGGGAGAGGACCGCGCCTATCAAGGCCGCTGCGCGGCGCGCAAAAGACGCTGCGAGACATGCAACGAAGCGCCGTTCTGAGAAAGCGGGGCAGGGTCTGACGGTGCGCGGTAGGACCGACTGCTCCCGCATGTCGCCCGAGGAGTTGGCCGAGCACCACCGCAAGGTTGCGAGAGACAAGAAGCGCCGCCAGCGAGCCCCTAAGCCAGACACGTTCCTTGACCTCACGGAAGAACAGCTGGCGGATCTTGAGGAATACGAGAATAAGCCAAGCATGTTTGGGATTTTCTGAAACCCAGGCAGCTGGGATGCACGGCCGCGGCCATCTTCCGGGATCGACCCGGCAGCGGGCGGCCGCAACAAGATCGCCGCAGTCGTTGGTAGGAAAAACCATGTGACCGTCGGGTTTCGAAGCCTTGTTGGGTTTTCTGGATGCAGCGCGCTGTCCCGATATCGTCGGCTGGTCGACCTGCCGATCGGCGGCCTACCGATGCGAATGGTTGTGGACGCTCGCGGTACCCGCTCGAAATCGAGAGTTGCGGTCGTCGAATCTTTACGAGCTTGATAGCGGTGACCAAGGCGCGCGGGCGCAGGACCATGAGGCTCGACGCTCGGCTCACCATCTCGCTTTCGCCTGGGTCGACTGGCCAGCCGAAAGCCGTGCCAAGCGGCTGCTGTTGTCATTGCGCCGCGATCTGCTGGTCCGGATGATCCGCCGGCGGGAGAGCCAAAGTTCGACCAGCCCCGCGCTGTAGCGATCGATGACTGGGCGTGGGAGCGCAACTGTCGCTATGCAACCGGCCGAGTGCCGCATGGACAGCCCGCGCCTAGGCATCAACAATGTCGGGAGGCTTGGCAATCCGAGCGCAGGCTGACGCTTCGCCTACTGCGGCCCTCTCCTGCAGTCTTTCTCTGAGCGAGGGCATAGTCTGTCGGCTACTGACGGTGCTTCTCGGCAATGAGTATCGGGCCGTATTCGAGCACAAAAATGCCAAACGCAGCTATCCAGGCAACGCCCGCAACGCCAAGGAGCGTTTGGTAGTGGTCCGGAAGCGCTTCAGCGAAGGGCCGTATCGCTGCGGCGAGGAGCACCAGCAGGTAGCTGAGTGCAGTCGATCGGGTCGCAACCAGCGTGCGCCCAGTGTGACCCAAGGATGCCCGGGTCATCACCGCAAGCGTCATCACTCCGATGACCCCGACAGTCAGGACGTGCATCGACGAGGCCTGGCTGGTCCAGCCCTGCGCCGACGCGGCAATGGCCAGCAGACCCAGAGGCACGAAGCCGTAGCCGGCGTGCAGGACCGTTACCAATGGCTCGGCGACCGTCCGGCCACCGCGCCAGCGCCACAGTCGATAGGCATTGAGCAGTGCGGCAAGCACCACCGGGATGGCGATCAGCGGCTGATCGGGCACGATCACCCAGGCCAGCAGCCCGGCCACGATGGATCAGAAAACCGGCACGATCGGGCTCATCGTGCGGGTAGACACTGCCTACAGCAGCGCCAGCCCCGGCAGCCGCCCCCCGCTCACCAAGGGTATGTTCGTCGCGATCACATTCTCGGCGCCGCCGGTAACGGGGTTCCTCGTGCCGCGGAGCGCGCTGCGGGAGGGTCGCCTGATGTTGGCCGATGCCGACGACCGGCTGCAGTTCGTCCCCGTCAATCCTCGCATGCTTGAGGGCGAGATGGCCCTGGTCGACGCGGGTTTGGTGGCGGGATCGCGCGTTGTCGTCGGTGCGCCGACCCCGGCGATGGAGGGGATGCTGCTGGATGTGACGGAGGATACTGCCCTGATGACTCGTCTCGCCAGACCGGTACAGGCAGAATGATCAGGTTCTTTGCCGGCCATCCGACGATTGCCAACCTTCTGATGATCCTGCTCCTCGCGGTGGGGTTGTTCGCCGGGCCGGGGCTGCTTCGCGAGACCTTTCCGCGGTCTGCACCGAACGAGGTCGAAGTAACCGTGCCCTACCCCGGGGCGCGGCCCGAAGACGTTGAGAGCGCAATTTGCCAGCCAGTGGAAAACGCCCTCGACGCAGTGACGGGCATAGAACGGCAGTCATGTGAGTCCCTGGAGGGATCAGCCCGGGCCGTGGTCAAGATGCGGGAGGGCGAGGACTTTCAGGCGTTTGTCGCCGATGTGAAGTCAGAGGTCGAAGCGATTTCCGACTTTCCGGAGCGGGCCGAGGCGCCCCGGATAAAACCACTGGGTCGAACCGACTTCGTCGCCTCTGTCGCCATTACCGGACCCGACGCCCGTCCTGATCTGAAGGACTACGCTGAGGCGGTACGTACACGCATGCTCCGCTGGGGCGGCATCCCGATTGCCGACATCAGGGGATTCTCAGCGCGCGAACTGCGGATCGGCCTGAATCCCGTGGCGCTGCAACAGTTCGGGATTTCGGTCACCGATGTCGCACGGGCGATCCAGGCGGGCAGCCTGGACGTGCCGACGGGCAGCATCGAAACCACGTCGGAGACCCTGCTGATTCGTGTGGCCGAGGAACGCCAGAGTCCCGTCGGTTTGGCGGAGCTGGTCGTGCGTTCCTCCGTCACTGGCGGGCAGGTTCTGCTGGGCGCTATCGCCGAAATCACCGAGCAGTTTGCTGTAGACTACGACCGGGTTCTGTTTGATGGGCGGCCCGCCGCGATCCTCGATATCTCCAAAACCCGCGCCGAGGATTCGCTGCGCGTCATTGATGCACTGACCGCGTTCCTGGAGGCCGAGCGCCAGCAGGCGCCTACGGGAGTGACCCTCGAAATTTCGGCCGATGGCGCTTCGGTCGTTGGCGAACGGCTCATGCTGGTGGTGGTCAACGGACTGCAGGGACTGGCACTGGTCTTCGTCGTGCTCTGGCTGTTCTTCGGGTTCCGGTTTTCGTTCTGGGTGGCAATGGGCCTGCCGGTCGCCTTCATGGGTGGGATCGCCCTGATGTGGGCGGTCGGCTACTCGCTCAACCTGATGACCACGCTGGGCCTGTTGATCGTGATCGGGCTGCTGATGGATGACGCCATCGTCATCGCCGAGAACATTGCACGGCTGCGGGAAAGTGGTCGCAGCGCGCTGGACGCCGCAGTCGAGGGAGCGGGCCAGGTCTTTTCCAATGTGTTGGCGTCATTTGCCACGACAGCCATGATCTTCGGGTCTCTTGCCTTCCTGTCAGGCGATCTGGGAGCGGTGCTGCGGGTGGTGCCGGTCGTGATGCTCTTTGTCTTGCTCGTCTCCCTGATCGAGGCCTTCCTGATCCTGCCGCATCACCTCGTCCACAGTCTTGAAAAGCCGTCGAAGCCCGGTTGGGTTCGGGCGCGCGTCGAGGCCGGCCTAAGTTGGACACGTGAGCACCTGGTGGGGCGACTTGCTGATCTCACAATTCGATGGCGCTATGTCACTGCGGGACTGAGCATCGCCGTGCTGCTGGTTTCGGTCGCCATGCTTGCCGGCGGTTATCTGAGGTTCACCGCCTTTCCTGAGCTCGACGGCGACACCATCGTGGCACGGGTACTGCTGCCGCAGGGAACTCCGCTGTCGCGCACAGAGGAAGTGGTGGCGCGATTGGTTGACGGCATTGAAGTCGTAAATGACGAGCTCACGCCAGATCAACCGGACGGCGCCGCTCTGATCCGCCATGTCTCGGTGTTCTATGGTCTGAATCGAGACGCGTTCGAGACCGGATCTCACGTCGCCACGGTCAGTGTCGATCTATTGCCCTCGGCGCTGTGGAGCAGCCGTCCTGATACGGTCATGGAGCGTTGGCGAGACACGGTCGGTCTCGTCCCGGACGTGCTGAGCCTCAAGTACGCCGAAGCAACGATCGGCCCTGCCGGCATCGCCATCGACTTGCGCCTAAAAGGCGACGACCTCAACGCGCTCAAGGCTGCGTCGATCGAGCTGCAGGATTGGATCTGGCAGTATCGCGGGGTGACCTCGGTGCAGGACGACCTGCGGCCGGGCAAACGGGAGTTGCGCGTTCGACTCAATGATGCCGCCGGGCCGATGGGCATCACCGCGGCAATGGTCGCGGACCAGCTGCGCGCAGCCTATCTCGGCAGTACAGTCAGCGAGATGCAGGTGAACGGCCAATTGCTCGAAGTCACGGCGCAGTTTGCCGCCGAGGACCAGGGCAGTCTCAGCCGATTTGACGATTTCATGATCGCGGGAGCCGAAGGCTCGCTTGTTCCACTAGCCGTGGTTTCGGAGATTGAACTCGGACAGGGCTTTGGCCGGATAAACCGCGAGAACGGCGTACGCACCGTCACCGTCCAGGGGACGATCGATACCCGCACCGCCAATGCAAATGCGATTGTCTCGGATACTCTTTCGAGGTTCGTGCCCGGTCTCTTGGAGCGTCACCCCGGCGTGGATCTCGATGTCGAGGGGCAGAACGCCGAGGCCGGAAAGACCCAGCGATCCATGTTGGTGGGGTTCGTCGTCGGCCTGATTGGGGTGTTCCTGCTGCTGAGCTTCCTGTTCCGGTCCTATGTGGAGCCGATCGTGGTCATGCTGGTGATCCCGCTGTCGCTGACGGGGTCGATCTTTGGACATATGGCGATGGGGCTCGATTTCTCTATGCCGAGCATGCTCGGCTACGTGGCGCTGGCGGGAGTGGTGGTCAACAACTCGATCCTGCTGGTGGATTTCGTCAAACACGAAAGCGGCTCTGCCCGGTCTGTGGCAGAGGCCGCTTCACGAGCAGTGCGCGCGCGCTTCAGGGCAATGCTCCTGACCTCTCTGACCACTATCGCGGGGCTGATGCCGGTCCTGCTGGAAACCAGCCTCCAGGCGCAGATTCTGATCCCACTCGTAGCCAGCCTCACCTTCGGCCTGCTTGCAGCGACCCTGATCGTGCTCTTCGTGTTGCCTGCGATCTACGCCATCCTGGACGATCTGGGCCTCGGCACACTGGCTGCAACTCGGAAGCGGGAGGCGCGGGCCGGTGCGGTGGCTGTCAGCCAAATACAGCGCACCATTCCGGACTAGTAGTATTTCTCGCGTGAAACTAGGCTCCCAAAGATTGGAGAACGCCCCGATGACCCCGTTGAACTACTCAAAGACCCAGATTGCCCTGCACTGGCTCATCGCGCTTCTCGTTCTGTTTCAGGTCTTGGTTCATGACGAGATCGTGCAACTCTGGACCGGCCGGATGGACGGTACGCTGCCGAACGTCCCGACGCCGAACGTACATGTCGCCGTCGGTTTCCTGATTTTCGCGCTGGTTTTGTGGCGCCTCGCGCTTCGACTTAGGCGGGGTGTACCAGCCCCTCCGGCCAGCGAGCATCCTGTCCTGAAGCTGGTGGCGTCGGGCACGCACCTCCTGTTCTATGTGTTGCTGATCGGCATGCCGCTGTCCGGGGCCGCCGCCTGGATATTGGGCGTGGCCCCGGCGGCCCAGGCACACTCGGTGGCCGAAAAAGTTCTGATCGTGCTCGTCGTGCTACACGCGATCGCCGCGCTCGCCCAGCACTTCTGGTTCAAGACCGACGTGCTGAAGCGGATGCTCGGTAGGGCGTAACTCGATCTGTCGTCAGCGCGGCTGGGTCGCCTAGCATGCGCAATGTGGCCGCTAACGGCGATAGACCGGATCTCATCGGCCCTGACGATCAGATGGTGCGGTCAAGAAATTCCAAGTACTCCGACGCCCCGATTATTTAATTACGCACCGGAGGGCCGCTGACTACTCTTGAAGCAGTATGATTGGCGCAATATGTCATCGATCGACCTAAACATATCTCACCAACCCGGCATTCGAGAAACCTTGCGCCGTTCCTGCAACAGCTGCTGCAGGTCTTCTTCGTCGGCCTCACCATCGGCCTGCAGCGGACGGTCATTCCCGTGCTCGCAGAAAGCGAGTTCGGCGTCGCTAAGGGCTCAATGCTGGCGATCTTCGCCTTCGTGGTGTCGTTCGGCATCGTCAAGGGCAGCATGAACTTCCTCTCGGGGCGGCTTGCCGAACGCGTCGGGCGCCGAAAGGTGCTGATCTGGGGCTGGCTGTTCGCGTTGCCGATTCCGTTCATAATTCTCTTTGCACCCAACTGGTGGTGGATCGTGGGGGCGAACGTCCTGCTCGGTATCAACCAGGGCTTTGCTTGGTCGATGACCGTCACCGCCAAGATGGACATCGTGCGCGCCGATCAGCGCGGACTGGCGACGGGTATCAATGAGTTTGCCGGCTATGGTGGTGTTGCCCTTGCAGGTCTCGCGACCGGATACCTCGCGACCCTCTTCGAGCCGCGCCTCAGCCTGTTCGTCTTCGGCCTCGTCATTGCCGTTGTGGCATTGGCCTCTGCCACTGTCGCCTTCACCGAGACGCTGCCCTATGCCAGGGCAGAGGCCGCCCGGCACAAGGCCGGCACGCAGGCGGGGCCAAGGCCGCGATTCGTTGAGGCCCCCGAGCATCCAAGCACGGCCGAGGTCTTCGCGCTCGTCAGTTGGAAAAACCGCACCTTCATGGCGCTCGCCCAGGCTGGCAGCGTCGAGAAGTTCGTCGACGCGCTGATGTGGGCGCTCGTGCCGGTCTTTCTCGTCTCCAAGGGCGCCAGCCTGATCGAGATCGGTTGGGTCACGGGCATCTACGGCTTCGTCTGGGGCGGGAGCCAGCTCTGGACCGGACCGCTGTCCGACCGTGTTGGTCGCAAGTGGCCGACGATCGCCGGCTTCCTCATCTGCTCGGGCGGTGTTTTGGCCTTCCCCACTTTGCCTACGCCAGTCGAGTGGTCCGTCGCCGCGGCAGTGATCGGGGTTGGAATGGCATTGCTCTATCCCACGCTGATGGCCGCCATGGGCGACATATCTCCCCCGAACTGGCGAGGTTCGGCGCTCGGCGTCTATCGCTTCTGGCGCGACCTCGGCTACGCAATCGGAGCGCTGGCCATGGGTATCCTCGCCGACGCGTCCGGAGTGCTCGAGGCCGGCTTCTGGTTCACCGGCGTTGCCATGGCGGGTTCCGCCGTCTGGCTGATGCTAGCCATGGAAGAAACCCATCCGAGCCTCAACCCGGCAACCGCCCCGAATGTGCCTGAGGATGCCAAAAAATGACCTGACTATCGGCTAGTCTAGAAGCCGCCCCCCACCGTCGAGGAGAAAGCACCGGTCGGCCGACTACAGCTCGGCTGTCAACGGCGCCCGAATGACGGAAGACTGAAGTCAACTCTGTTGAGCGCTTCGCTCATCGCCGTGATCATCGTCGTGTTGGCGTCAGTGATATATATGCCGCCGACGCTCTGATCCTTGTGCCCCGTTATCAGGTCGGATACATCCCGATTCACCCCATGTCGAGCGAGCGCAGTCTTTAGGGTGTTCCGGAAGCTATGAAACACCTTGCGCGGGTCGACGATGCCGACCTCTGCTTTGTAGGTGCGTAGGAACCAGCGGTTGATCTTGTCCTCGGGTTCCCAATCCTCGAAGAGGCGTAGTTTGCCTGCTTTTCGCAACCCCTCAGCATATGCCTGAAGCCCGAGGCTGATTAGCGCCCTGTGCACTGGAACCAGACGCTTCGAGTGAGTGTTCTTTGTCGCCTCTATTAGGTCGAATACCAAGATCCCCTGTTCGAGGTATATGTCGCTAAGCTTAATGCGCCGGATCTCGCTAGATGACCTGGCACCTGTGAACAGTGCTATCAGCAGTGCCCATTGTCTTGAGCTGTATGCCTTGGGGGCAGCAAAGATTGGGGACCCAAACATTTTTTGGAGATCATCTTGGGTAAAGGCAGCGCGGGTTGGCTCCTTGTAGCCCTTGCCTTCGTCCACCTTGACCCCTCGCGCCGGGTTCGAGGTGAGCAGTCCCTCGTTGAAACACCAATTCATGATCGAGCTGATGTGAGAGAGCCATTTGTTGTTGATTGTCTGCGGATTCAGGGCTGCGAATGGTGTCTTGAGAGCGTCATTGGCCGTGATGGCATCCGGAAGCGAGAGGCCGGGGAACCGTTGCCGATAGTTCGCAGGCGTCCGCATCAAAGCACGTTTGTAGTCCTGAAGGTCGCTTCGAGTGATGCTGCTGGCAGCGGTTCGGCCGCCAACAAACTCCTCGAGCATTCTGACGGCGACCTTGTGCTCCGCTAGCGTGCGCTCCGACATGCTCCCCTTGCCGGATGTCCGTTCCCGGTGAAACTCGGCCAGCAGGTCTGAAAGGGGAGGCCCTGGCGCAACCGTCATGCGAGAGGATGGCGGCAGTGAAGCAGGGGGTACATCTGGCTCCTGCAACCAACTACTGCGAGGCGGCGTCTCTGCAGTCTTCCCAGCGTCGCGTTCTTCGAAGCGGCTCATCGCGTCAAGCTGTCCCTCCGCCAACGCGATTAGCAGCGAACGTCGATCCGTTGTTTCCGCTGCTGTACCAGTGGCGATCGCCGCATCGGCACCATACCCCATCAAGGCTTCCATCTGGTCCATGCCGAGTTGGTCGGCGACCATCAGCCGGAGCAGTGCTGCCCTCGGCGGAGCAGAGATGGAGTTCAGCCAAGCCAGAGTGTTTCCTCGGGAAGCCGAGCGTTCACGATCATCGGCAAGCAGCTCCGCCTTGTAGTGAGACTGGACGGCAGTTCGGATCGTGGGGGCTGACGCAGCGAGTTCAGACTTGGCGGCATCGATACGCGCATAGAACTCGGCAATGATCGAGGGGGCCGCGCGCTCTGCGGCCTTTCGATCCGGACCGACCCATCGCCTTAGTTCCGGCTTATTGACAAGTCCGCGGAGCTCTACGGGGACGACGACGCGCACGGCGTATTTGCCGTGAATCAGATGCAGATGCTTCACGGTTGGGCCGCCCCTTTGTGACCAGATTTGTGACTGGTTCTGTGACCAAGACCCTTGAGAAGCAAGGACTTTATTTCTGGTCAATGGCTTAGGGAGGTAGTGGCGGAGAGGGAGGGATTCGAACCCCCGGTGGAGTTGCCCCCACGCCGCATTTCGAGTGCGGTGCATTCGACCACTCTGCCACCTCTCCGCGAGGTCGTGCCCGTACCGCGTGAGCGGCTGGTCGAGACGGGCGGGCTTATGGCATAGCAACCGGACGCCTGCAACACTCTATTGTGTCTCACCGGCATCACTGAAACGCCACGCCACCGCCGCCCGGATGAACGCCGATGAACAGCGCGGAACCTGATGCAACTGAACGGCGGATAAACGGTCGATGAACGCGTTTCCCCTTCCCCTCTTCGCCTACGGCACGCTGCGCGATCCGGATCTGCTGGCCGCCGTGCTCTGGCGGTCATTGCGGCCGGGGACGATCCACCCGGCGCGGGCACCTGGCTTCAGGGCGGTGCACTATCCGAACCGCATCTATCCGGCGCTGGTGCGCATGCCGGGCGCGGCGGCAGAGGGGCTGCTGATCACCGGCCTCTCCCCGTTCGAACGCGACCTGCTCGATGCCTATGAGGGTGACGAATATCGGCGCGCGCCGATCGCTGCCATGCTGGTGGACGAGCCGGAATTGCACGAGGCCGACGCCTACCTGCCGGTCGTCGCCGTGCCCACGAATGCTGACGACTGGTCACTTTCCCGTTGGCAGGCGGAACACAAGCCCCGGGTCCTGGTTAGCGAGTCAGCTGAAGCTGCGCGCCTGCGCGACAAGCTCATCGCCATCCGACCGAACTAAGGGAGATTGAATTGCAGCGTCGTACCATCCTGGCCGGGCTTGCCGCCCTGCCCCTGCTTGCCACCATCCGCCCCGGCTTCGCCCAGGAGACCGCCGAGACCATCGCCACCTCGGGCGGCGACATCGGTATCCATCCGGTGATGCATGCGAGCCTCGCGCTCAGCTTCGGCGACGAAGTGTTCTACGTCGATCCGGCCGAGAACAGCTTCGAGGGCCTGCCGGCCCCGACCGCGATCTTCATCACCCACGCCCATGGCGACCACTACAACGAGGCAAACCTCGTGACGCTGGCCGGCGCTGCGGTGCCTATCTACGTCAACGAGGACGTCTTCTCGAAACTGCCGGAGGCGCTGAAATCCCGGGCCACGGCGATGAAGAACGGTGACAGCGCCACTGTGAACGGCATCGCTGTCGATGCCATCCCCGCCTACAACATCACCGAGGACCGCAAGCAGTACCATCCGCAGGGCGTCGGCAACGGCTATGTGTTCACCTTCGCCGACAAGAAGGTCTATGTCGCCGGCGACACCGAGGACATCCCGGAGATGCGGGCGCTGACCGACATCGCGGTGGCCTTCCTGCCCATGAACCTGCCCTACACGATGGACGTGACCCAGGCGGCCGATGCGGTGAAGGCGTTCAAACCGACCGTCGTCTACCCCTATCACTTCGGCGACTCCGACGTCGATCAGTTCACGACACTCGTCGGTGACGCGGCTGAAGTGCGGATTGCCGCCTTCTATCCGGCCGCAACCTGAGGCCTGCGCGGGCGGTGAAATCGCCGTCCGCGCCCTCCGCTGCTGCTTGACTCACGCACCCTCAACCGTCATACACCGCTCCGACTTGCGTGCTGGGCGAACTGGCGCGCATTTTTGATTTGTTCAACCGCTGCTCGAGGCCGCCGCCGGTACTGGAGCGTTTTCAGGAAAAGTTGCAGACTTTTCCGGTTCGAAAGCGCGACAAAACTAAAAGCCGGCAGACTACTCGGAAGCCCGCAGGAACAGGCAATCGCCTGCGGCGCCACAGGGCGCGAAACCATGGAGGCCGGGAGCTCCCCGGCACGCGAATGACGTTTGCAGTGATCAAGACCGGTGGCAAGCAGTACAAGGTTGCCGCCAATGATGTGGTGAAGATCGAAAAGATCGCGGGCGAGCCCGGCGACGTGGTCACGTTCGACCAGGTCCTGATGGTGGGTGAAGGCGATGCCATCACCGTTGGTGCTCCGCTGGTCGAGGGCGCGCTGGTCGCGGCCCAGTTCATCGTCACGGAAAAAGAACGTACCGTCATCATCCTGAAGAAGGAACGCCGCCAGCACTACGATCGCCGCAACGGCCATCGCCAGCGCCTGTCGACCGTTCGCATCACAGAGATCCTGACGGGCGGCGCCAAGCCGACCACCGAGGTCGATCAGATTGCCAAGGCCCGCTACGAAAAGAAGCTTGCGGCTCTTGCAGAAAGCGTCGTCGCACCGTCGGTGACCGGCAGGGCCCCGACCAAGGCCGCGGCGAAGAAGAAGGCCGCACGCGCTGCTGCCGTCGCTCCGGCTGTCGAAGTCGAGGCGCCCGCCGCCGAAGCCAAGCCGAAGAAGGCGCCGGCCAAGAAGGCCGCTCCGAAGGCTGAGACCACTGAAGCCGTGGCTGAAAAGCCCGCCAAGAAGCCGGCGGCCAAGAAGGCCGCCAAGGCCGACGACAAGGAATAAGGAGCTAGCACCATGGCACACAAGAAGGCAGGCGGTTCCTCCCGCAACGGTCGCGATACGGCTGGCCGACGCCTCGGCGTCAAGAAGTTCGGCGGCGAAGCTGTCGTCGGCGGCAACATCATCATCCGCCAGCGCGGTACCAAGTGGCATCCGGGCACGGGTGTCGGCATGGGTATCGACCACACCATCTACGCCCTCATTCCGGGCACCGTGGCATTCAAAACCCGCGCCAATTCGAAAGTCTTCGTGTCGGTAATGCCGGCAGCAGAAGCAGCAGAATAACCCGGTGAGGCCTTGTGACCCCTGCCGGAGACCAGCTCCCCGGCAAGGCGACTAGGCAGTCCGCCCTGTGAATTAAGACCCAAGGGGAGCCAGTTCATGGTTCCCCTTTTGTCTTTTTCGCTGTGAGGGCGGTAGAAATGAGACTGTATTTGAGTTCCTGGCGGGTCGGCGATAGGGCCGGTTCGCTCCTGGCATTACTGGGAAGCGGCAAGCGCGCCGCGCTGATCGAGAACGCGCTCGACCTCTCTTCCGAAGCGGCGCGCGAGATGCACCGCAGCGAGGTGTATGATCCCGCCGTCGAACTGGCCTCGCTCGGCATCGGCGTCACCCGGCTCGACCTTCGGCAGTATTTCGGCCGGCCCGAGGCGCTTGCCGCGGCGTTGGCGGAGTACGACCTGGTCTGGGTGACCGGCGGCAACACCTTCGTGCTGCGGCGTGCCATGAAGGCGTCGGGTTTCGATGACCTCATCACCCGCATGCTCGACAGTGACGAGATCGTCTATGGCGGCTTCGGTGCCGGCGCGGTGGTGGCGGGGCCGGGGCTGGGCGGCATGCAGCTGTTCGATGACGCCGGTGCCGTGCCGCACGGCTACGACCCCGAGACCGTCTGGGACGGGCTGGGGCTGATCGACCACGCGATCGTGCCGCACTATCGCTCGCCCCATCCCGAGACTGCGGCGGCCGAGCGGGCCACCCGGCACCTCGCCGGGCAGGGCCTGCGCTATCGCGCGTTGCGCGACGGCGAGGTGATCGTCTGGACCGAGAACCGCAGGCGGATGCCCGACCTCGAGCGGAGTATCGCGTGATGGCAAAGGTCGATGACGACGACGCGTCTCTGCCGAAGCGTCGGACCCAGTTGATCGGTCCGGCCGCCCAGGCGAAAGCCCTCGCCGAAGCCACTGCGAAACTCGCGGCGCGGCGGCAGCGCGATGCGCTGCCCCACCGCATCGAGACGCCCCGGCTCACGCTGCGCGCCCCGATCCGCGGCGATGTCGCGGACCTCGTGAAGCTGGCCGACAACAAGAGAATCTACGAGGTGCTGGCGCGGCTGCCCAACCCCTATACGCGGGCCGACGGCATCGCCTTCGTCGAGATATTCGCGCAGCGGCCTGACGAACGGCCCTACGCGATCACGCTGAAGGACCAGTTCATCGGCGTGGTCGGCTTCTCGTATCATGCCGGCCAGCCTCCGGAGGTCGGCTACTGGCTGGGCGAACCCTACTGGGGCAAGGGCATCATGAGCGAGGCGCTGAAAGGGCTGCTCGAAGCGGCCTTCGCCACCGGGCTCTATCCCCGGCTGGTCGCCCGCGCCCTCAAGACCAATACCGGCTCGCTCAACGTGCTCGAAAAAGCCGGGTTCAAACGGACCGGCGAGGGCCCCGACCCGATTGCCCGTACGGCCGATGTGCCGGTCGTCTTCCTCGAACGCGAGCAGCCCAAATGGATGTGAGACTTAGCACCAAGCGGCTGATCCTGCGTCGTCCTACCGAGGCGGACATTCCGGCTGTCGTGGCGGGGTTCAACGACTACGAGATCGTCCGGTACCTCACCCGCGTACAGTACCCCTACACCGAGGCGGATGCGCGCGCCTGGCTGGCGACTCGCCAGCCACCTCGGCCAACCAACGCGCACTTTGGCATAGAACTTCCCGGCGAAGGCATGATCGGCTTCGTCAGCCTCCAGAGCGAACTCGGCTTCTGGCTCGCTCGCCATTGCCACGGTCGCGGCCTGATGACCGAAGCATGCACCGCGCTGCTCGACTGGCACTTCGATGCCTTGCCCGACGATATCGTCCAATCCGGTGCCCATGTCGGCAATACCGCCTCGCTCAAGGTGCAGCAGAAGCTGGGGTTCGTGGAATGGCCGGGCACAGAACTGCGCTTCGCCCTATCCCATGGCCGCGACGTGCCGCACATCCGAACCACACTGAGCCGCGTCGACTACGAGGCCGCCAAATCAGGGTTGAAGAGCAGATCATGGATGTGACCCTGACCACCGCACGCCTGGTGCTGCGGCAGCCCGTCATGTCCGACGCGGAGCGGATTGCCCGCTTCCTCGACAACTTCGCCGTGTCGGGCAACCTCAGCCGCGTGCCCTACCCCTATCGCCTCGCCGATGCCAAGGGCTGGCTCAGGACCTGGCGGCCGGATACCCCGGCGGGCGAGACCGGCTTCACCATCCAGCTGCCCGGCGAGGGACTGATCGGCCATGTGGGGTTCCACAACGACGTCGAAGGCACGGTGATCGGCTACTGGCTGGCACAGCCGTTCTGGAACCGCGGCTTCATGAGCGAGGCGGTGCGCGGCGCGCTCGAGTGGTACTTCACCGCCACCAATGCCGACACGCTCGCCTCGGGCGTGTTCCACTTCAACAAGCCGTCGCTCGCTATCCAGAAGAAGCTGGGTTTCGTCGAGACCGGCCTCTCCTCGCGGCTTTGCCTTGCGCGCGGGGAGGAGGTGCGCCATATCGACACCCAACTGACACGAAACGCCTGGGCGGCGCATCGTTAGGGGCGCGGCGGGGAAGTTTCGACCCCGCGCGCGCTGCAATTGAAAGAACAAAGCAGTGAAATTCCTCGACCAGGCCAAAGTCTTCGTGCGTTCCGGAAACGGCGGTGCCGGTGCGGTCTCCTTCCTGCGCGAAAAATTCGTCGAGTTCGGCGGTCCGAACGGCGGCAATGGCGGGCGCGGCGGCAACGTCATCGTCCGCTGCGTCGGCGGACTGAACACGCTGATCGACTACCGCTTCATGCAGCACTTCAAGGCCCAGACCGGCCACCATGGCATGGGCAAGGACCGGCATGGCGGCAAGGGCGACGACGTGATCCTCAAGGTGCCGGTGGGCACCCAGGTGTTCGAGGAAGACAACGAGACGCTGATCGCCGATTTTACCGAAGTCGGCCAGGAACTGGTGATGCTGGCCGGCGGCAATGGCGGCTTCGGCAACGCCTATTTCAAGACCTCCGCCAACCAGGCACCGCGCCGCGCCAATCCGGGCCAGGAGGGCATCGAGAAGTGGATCTGGCTGCGCCTCAAGCTGATCGCCGATGCCGGGCTCATCGGGTTGCCGAACGCCGGCAAATCCACCTTCCTCGCCGCCGTTTCGGCGGCGCGACCGAAGATCGCCGATTATCCGTTCACCACGCTGCACCCCAACCGCGGTGTCGTCGGCGTGGGCGAGCGCGAGTTCGTGATGGCCGATATTCCCGGCCTGATCGAAGGCGCGCATGAAGGCCTGGGGCTCGGCGACCGCTTCCTCGGCCATGTCGAGCGCTGCTCGGTGCTGCTGCACCTGATCGACGGCACCCAGGAAGATGTGAAGCTCGCCTACAAGACCATCCGCCACGAGCTCGCCGCCTATTCCGAGATGCTGGCTGAAAAGCCGGAGATCCTGGTGCTCAACAAGATCGACGCGCTCGACGAAGACGAGATCAAGGAAAAGGTGAAGGTGCTGAAGCGCGCCAGCAAGGGCGAAGTGTTCACCGCCTCGGGCGCCACCGGTATCAACGTGCCCGACGTGCTGTGGAAGGTGCTGGGCGTGATCGACGCCGACAAGGCCGCCGTGGCCGAACGCGAGCGCCGCAAGGACGAGCCGACCTGGGTGCCCTGATGCAGCAAGCTGTTGAACAACAGGACGCGCTCGCGCCCTACCGGCGCCTCACCATCAAGATCGGCTCCGCCCTGCTGGTGGACGGCAAGACCGGCAAGCTGCGCGCCGACTGGCTCGCCTCATTGGCCGAGGACCTCGCAGCGCTGAAGGCGCGGGGCGTGTCGCTGGTGATCGTCTCGTCCGGCGCCATCGCGCTGGGCCGCCGGCTGCTAGGCCTCGACGCCAAGGTGCTGCCGCTGGAGCAGAGCCAGGCCGCGGCCAGCGCCGGCCAGATCGCCCTGTCGCAGGCCTGGGCTTCGGCGCTCGGCAAGCATGACATCACCACCGGGCAGATCCTGCTGACGCCGAACATCACCGAGGAGCGGCGCTACTTCCTCAACGCGCGCACCACCATCTCGACGCTGCTGAGCCTCGGCGCGGTGCCGATCATCAACGAGAACGATTCCGTTGCCACGGCGGAAATCCGCTACGGCGACAATGACCGGCTGTCGGCGCGCGTCGCGACGATGATCGAGGCGGACTGCCTGATCCTGCTGTCCGACATCGACGGCCTCTACACCGCGCCGCCGGCCAAGGACCCCAACGCCACGCACCTGCCTTTCGTCGCCGCCATCACGCCCGAGATCGAGGCGATGGCCGGCGGCGCGGCGAGCCACCTGAGCCGGGGCGGCATGACCACCAAGGTCGAGGCGGGCCGGATCGCGACCCAGGCCGGTACCGGAATGATCATTGCCAAGGGGACGGAGAACCATCCGCTGCAGGCCTTGATGGACGGCGGCCGGCATACGCTGTTCGCGCCCGTGGAAACGCGTGCCCAGGCGCGAAAGCGCTGGATCATGGGAACGCTCGAGCTGAAGGGCGCCGTGCATGTCGATGCAGGCGCGGCGCGGGCGCTCGGCGAGGGCAAGAGCCTGCTGCCGATCGGGGTCACCCGGCTGGCCGGCGATTTCGAGCGCGGCGAGGCCGTGGCGATCTACGATCCCGACGGGCGCGAGATCGCCCGCGGACTGGCGACGCTCCGGCGCGACGAAGCCGACCTCGTCAAGGGCAAGAACTCCGCCCGCGCCACCGAACTGCTCGGCATCGGCACGCGATCGGAGATGGTGCACCGCGACAACATGGTGGTGCTGATGGGCCTGGAGGCGAAGGTATGAACGCGCTCGACGTCACGACCGACGGCCTTGAAGCCACCATGCTGGAGCTTGGCCGCCGCGCCCGCGCCGCCGCCGCGACCCTCGCCTTCGCCGACCCGGCCCTGAAGGTGAAGGCGCTGCACGCTGCCGCTGACGCCATCGACGACCGCCGCGACGACATCATGAGCGCCAACGCGCTCGACATGCGGGCCGCCGAGGGCAGGGGGATCAGCAAGGCCTTCCTCGACCGGTTGCTGCTCACCGACAAGCGCATCGACGCGATGATCGAGGGGCTGCGTACCATCGCCGACCTGCCCGATCCGGTCGGCCGGGTGCTGGCGGAATGGACGCGGCCCAACGGCATGCAGATCCGCCGCGTCGCGACGCCGCTCGGCGTCATCGGCGTGATCTTCGAGAGTCGCCCAAACGTCACCGCGGACGCCGGCGCGCTGACGCTGAAGGCCGGCAACGCGGTGATCCTGCGCGGCGGTTCGGACAGCGTCAACTCGACGCGCGCCATCCATGCCTGCCTGGTCGCGGGGCTGCGCGAGGCCGGGCTGCCCGAGGACGCGATCCAGATCGTCCCCACCACCGATCGCGCCGCGGTCGGCCATATGCTGCGCGGGCTGGGCGGCGCCATCGACGTGATCGTGCCGCGCGGCGGCAAGACGCTGGTAGCGCGGGTGCAGGACGAGGCGCGGGTGCCGGTCTTCGCCCACCTCGAGGGCCTGTGCCACACCTTCATCGACAGGTCGGCCGATCTCGACATGGCCGTATCGGTGACCCTCAACGCCAAGATGCGCCGGACCGGCATCTGCGGGGCGACCGAGACGCTGCTGGTGCATCGCGACGTGGTCGATACCCACCTCAAGCCGGTGATTGATGCGCTGGTGGCGAAGGGCTGCGAGATCCGCGGCGATGCGACGGTCATGGCGCTGATCCCGGAGGCCATCGCGGCGACCGAAACCGACTGGCAGACCGAGTACGAGGACGCCATCATCTCGGTGAAGGTGGTAGCCGATGTCGGTGAGGCCATCGCGCATGTCGGCAAGTACTCGTCGCACCACACCGAGGCGATCATCACCGAGGACCCGGCAGCGGTGGCGCGGTGGTTCAACGAGATCGACTCGGCCGTGCTGCTGCACAACGCCTCCACCCAGTTTTCCGATGGCGGCGAGTTCGGCTTCGGCGGCGAGATCGGCATAGCGACGGGCAAGTTCCATGCGCGCGGTCCGGTCGGGGTCGATCAGCTCTGCTCCTTCAAATACCTGATCGAAGGCACGGGGCAGACACGGCCTTGACCTCAGCTGCCCATCCCGCGGCGCTCACCGCCCTGCCGCCGCATGCCCCCGGCATGCGGATCGGGCTGTTTGGCGGCAGCTTCAACCCCATCCACGAGGGTCACCGGCTGGTGGCCGAGCAGTGCCTTAAGCGGCTGGCGCTCGATGCGGTGTGGCTGCTGGTCTCGCCGGGCAATCCGCTGAAGGACCACTCCGAACTCGCCCCGCTGGCCGAGCGCGTCGAGGCGGCGCGAGCGCTGACGGCGAACCCGCGCATCCATGTGACCGCCTTCGAGGCGAAGCACGATTTCCACTACACCGTCGATACGCTCGAATGGCTGGCGCGCACCTGCGAGGGCAGCCGCTTCGTGTGGATCATGGGCGCCGACAACCTGGCGCAGTTCGATCGCTGGGAGCGCTGGGAGACGATCGCGCGACTGATGCCGATCGCCGTCTATGCCCGTCCGGGGTCGACGCTGCGGGCCACCGCCTCGCGCGCCGCGGTCGCGCTGAAGCCGTACCGGCTGCCGGAGGCAGAGGCGGAGGTGCTGGCGGGGCGGGATACACCGGCCTGGGTTTACCTCCACGGGATCACCTCGAAGCAATCTTCCAGCGCCATCCGTGCCCGCAACAAGGCTCCGGCAAATTGATGCAAGCGCCCAGCCTTGCGAAACGATGCCCGAAGCGTCATATTAGAAGAGTAGTGGTTTTAAGCCACTCTGGATGGGATCACGGCAATAGCTACGCACCTAGCGTTCCCTATACCGATCAACCAAGGATAGCTGAAACAAGCATGACCCGTGCTTACGCATGGGCTGAGGCCATTTGCTGATGGCATCACCCAGAAAGAAACCCGCCCCCGCCCCGGCTATCGAGCCCGTCGCGGAGCTCGCCAATGACAACGCCATGATCGACCTGGTGCTCAAGAGCCTCGACGATGCCAAGGCCGAGCAGACGGTGTCGATCGACATCACCGGCAAGTCGTCGCTGACCGATCACATGGTCGTCACGTCCGGCCGGTCGAACCGTCACGTCAGCGCTCTCGCCGACCAGCTGGTCACCGCGCTGCGCGATGGCGGCTTCGGCAAGCCACGTGTCGAGGGCCTGCCGCATGCCGACTGGGTGCTGGTGGATGCCGGCGACGTCATCGTCCACATCTTCCGCCCCGAAGTGCGCGAGTTCTACAACATCGAAAAGATGTGGGCCGTGGACTTCGCTCCCGACGGGCGCTGACCCTTCGACGCAGTGCGCATCGCCATCGCCGCCATCGGCCGGATGAAGCAGGGCCCTGAGCGCGAGCTGGTCTCGCGCTACCTTGACCGGGCCCGGGCGTCGGGCAAGGCGCTCGCGCTCACCGGTTTCGATGTGCTTGAGTTCGCCGAATCCCGCGCCGGCTCTGCCGATGCGCGCAAGGACGAGGAAGCGCGGACGCTTTCCGCGGCCTTGCCCGAGGGCGTGCGCGTTGTGCTCGACGAACACGGCAAATCTATCTCGTCGCAGGCCTTTGCAACGCAGCTTGGCCGTTGGCGCGACGATGGGCGCGCGGCCGTCAGCTTCGTCATCGGCGGCGCGGATGGACATGGCCGCGACCTGCTGTCGGGCGCCGACCTGACGTTGAGCTTCTCGCCGCTGACGTGGCCGCATCAGATGGTGCGCATCATGCTGGCCGAGCAGCTCTACCGGACGACGACGATCCTGTCGGGGCACCCCTATCACCGGGAGTAGGCGCGCCATCAAAGGGCCGCAACGATCTTCCATTCGCCGCGCTTGCATTCATTCGGGCTAGAGTGCGACAGATGATTCGAGCGGATCGGGGAGTTTGATGCCGGCAGCGGGCTGGTCGACCAGGGCACTTGTGGCAGGCGCCGTGCTGGCGCTCGCGCTGGGTCCGGCCGCGTTCGCCTAGACGGCACCGGCTACGCCTGCTGCGGGCGAGGAACTGACCCTCCGCCCCTCGATCGACGATACGGCGCCCGTCGCTCCTGCCGAAGCCATCGACCCCACTGTCACCTCCGCCGCCCCCCAGCCGGCGGCGACGCCGGAACTGGAGACGCAGCAGAAGGCCCTCGCCGACGTCGAGGCCTCGATCACCGTGTCGAAGGAGCGCGCTGACGCATTGAAGCGGGAGATCGAGGCGATGCAGGGCGACCGCTCACGGCAGAACGCTGCCCTGATCGCTGCCGCCCAGCGGGTGAAGCTCGCCGAGGCAGACATTGCCGTACTCGAGGACCGCATGGGTGACCTGATCGTGCAGGAGTTCGAAGTGCGCGGCCGCCTTGATGGCGCCGACGAGAACATCTCGAGCGTGCTGGCCGCGCTCCAACGCATCTCTCGCGACCCGCCGCCGGCCCTGATGATCAACCCCGACAATGCGCTCGACAGCGCCCGCTCGGCCCTGCTCATCGCCGCTATCGTGCCGCAGCTGCGCAACAGGGCCGAAACCGTCACGGCCGACCTCAACCAGTTGGGTGCCATCAAGGCCGCCGCGCTGGAGCAGCAGGAAAAGCTCGAGGCCAACCTTCAGGTGCTCGAAGAGGAGCAATTGCGGATCGGCAGCCTGATCGCCGCCCGCAAGCAATCCGAGAACCTCGCCACCGCCGCGCTCGCCAGTGAGGAGGCCGAAGCGCAGGCGCTGGCCGACAAGGCCACCTCGCTGCGGCAGTTCATCGACGACCTCGCCGCCCGTGCCGCTGCAGTTGCCACCGCCGCGCAGGCGACCGAGGCGGCCAACAATGGCGGCACCGCCCCGGCGCTCGACCAGCAGACCATCAAGATGGCCCTCGCCAACCCGGACCGCACCCAGCCGGCGGTGCCTTTCGTGCAGGCAAGGGGCTTCCTCGCCATGCCCTCGTCCGGCGTCACTGTGATCGAATACGGCGCCGGCGATGGCTTTGGCGGCATCTCGCGCGGCCTGTCGGTGGTGACGCGCGCCGACGCCCAGGTGGTATCGCCGGCCGATGGCTGGGTGCTGTTCGCTGGCGACTACCTCAATTATGGCAAGATCGTCATTCTCAATGCCGGTCAGGATTACACGGTGCTGCTCGCCGGCCTCGAAAAGGTCGACGTCCGCATCGGGCAGTTCGTGATGATGGGAGAGCCTGTCGGCGCCATGGGATCACAGACAATTGGCCGTACGATCGCGACCAGTGCTGGTGTCTCAAGACCGACGCTCTATATTGAAATGCGAAAGCACAACGAGCCCGTCGACCCCACAGGATGGTGGGCGGCAGCGGCAACTCCAACCCAGAGTGGATAGAAGTTTATGCGCCTGACGCCATTCCGTACTGCCGTCTCCGCCGTCGTGCTATTCGGCCTGGGCCTTGCATGTGCCCCGCTGATCGCACAGGACCAGGCAGCAACGCCGGCCGAAACAGCGCCGCGCACGGCCGACGAGATCTATTCTGACCTGTCGCTGTTCGGGGAAGTGTTCGACCGGATCCGCGCCGAATATGTCGAGGCCCCCGACGAGAAGAAGCTGATCCACGCCGCGCTGCGTGGCATGCTGACCTCGCTCGATCCGCACTCCGACTACATGGAGCCGATCGACTACGCCGACGTGCAGGAAGACACCTCCGGCCAGTTCGGCGGTCTTGGCATCGAGGTGCAGATGGAGGATGGCGCGATCCGGGTCGTGTCGCCCATCGACGAGACCCCGGCCGCCAAGGCCGGTATCCTCGCCGGCGATTTCATCGTCGAACTCGACGGCACGCAGGTCCAGGGCATGTCGCTGGACGAGGCGGTCGGCAAGATGCGCGGCCAGGTCGGCACGACCATCAAGATCACCGTCATCCGTGAGGGCGTCGCTGAACCGCTCGAGTTCGAGCTGACCCGCGACATCATCGCCACCCGCGCCGCGCGCCTGACCATGCAGGAAGACATTGCGGTGATCCGCCTCGCCCGCTTCTCCGAGCAGGCTTTCCCCGGCGTTCGCAAGGCGATCGACGACGCGTACAAGCAGCTTGGCAAGGCGCCCAAGGGCATCGTGCTCGACCTGCGCAACAACCCGGGTGGCCTCGTCGACCAGGCCGTGTTCGTGTCGGACGCCTTCCTGCGCCAGGGCGCCGTGGTGCTGACCCGCGGCCGGCTGGACAGCGAAAGCTCGCGCTATGACGCCCGCCCCGACGACCTCGACCAGAAGATCACCGATATCCCGATGGTCGTGCTGATCAATGGTGGCTCGGCTTCCGCCGCCGAGATCGTCGCCGGCGCCCTGCAGGACCACAAGCGCGCCACGGTCGTCGGCACCCGTTCGTTCGGCAAGGGGTCGGTGCAGTCGATCATCCCGCTCGGCGCCGATGGCGCCATGCGGCTGACCACGGCGCGCTACTACACGCCGAACAACCGCTCGATCCAGGCCTCCGGCATCCAGCCCGACATCCTCATCACCCAGGACGTACCGGAGGAGTTCAAGGGCCGCGACGAAATCCTCGGCGAAGTGGCACTGCCCGGCCAGATCGGCGGCGGTACGCAGGAGAACGCCACCGTCGGGTCCTCCGTCTATGTCCCGGCCGAGGCCGAGGAGGACAACCAGCTGCAGTTCGCGCTGAAGCTGATCAACGGCGAGGAAACCAACTCGGCCTACCCGCCAAAGGCCGATAGCGCCGCCAGTTAACGCTTCGTTACCGTCTGGCAGACCAGAGTAATTCCCTGCGGGGCGGCCGATTCGCCGCCCCGTTGCTTTTCGGGATGCCGGCATGACCGATCTCAGTGCCCCGCTCAGCCGCCGTCGGGCACGGCAGGAGAAGGCGAACGAAGGCCGGCGGGCGTACCGGCTGCCGATCGCGCGCACCGCATTTGCCCTGCTGGGCGCCATCGGCATCGGCGTCGTCGCCACCGTGCTGCTGGTCGAAACGCCTTATGGCGGCAGGCCTTCGGCCACGGTTGCAATCAGTTCGACGGTCAACGCCAACCCGGTAGCCGGAGCGGTCTCGGACGGCACATCGATGCCGGCGACCATCACAGCCGACCCCGAAATGATCGCCATTCCCGGCACGGAGGGAGAGTCCGGGGCCATGATGGACATGGCGCTGGCCGACCCTTCCGACATCGCCCCCGATCTGGTCGAGGAAACCGAGTTCGGCCAGATCCCGCGGATCTCATCGACCGGCGTGACGCCGTTCGACGCTTATTCCCGCGGCTCCGGCAGCCTTGCCGCCGCCGACGGCAAACCGACCGTCGCCATCGTCGTCTCCGGGCTGGGCATCAACCCCAATGGCACGCTCGAGGCGATCGCGAAGCTGCCGGCTGAAGTGACATTGGCCTTCGCCCCCTATGGCAAGGGCCTGTCGCGCAGCGTTGCCAGCGCCCGCACCAGCGGCCACGAAGTGCTGCTGGAAGTGCCGCTCGAGCCCTTCGACTACCCCGACAACGATCCGGGCCCCGAGACCCTGCTGACCGGCCAGGCGCCTCGCGACAACCTCAACAAGCTGTTTCAGGTGATGAGCCGGTTCGGCGGCTATGTCGGACTGCTCAACAACATGGGCGCGCGCTTCACCGCCTCGGGTGCCGATTTCGGGCCGGTGATGGAAGAACTGGGCGCGCGCGGTCTCGGCTACCTCGACGACGGCTCGTCCAACCGCTCGCTCGCCCCGCAACTGGCGCGGGCCAACCGCGTGCCGTTCGCCCGAGTCGATGCAATGCTGGACACCAACCCCTCGCGCACCGCCATCCTCGCCCAGTTGCAGGCGCTGGAGGACAAGGCGCGCCGCAACGGCTCGGCCATCGGCATCGTTTCGGCCCTGCCGGTCTCGATCGAAGTGGTCACCGAATGGGCTCGCGGGCTCGAGGACAAGGGGATAGTGATCGTCCCGGCCAGTGCCTTGATGGAAAAGACCGATGGTTGACCGCGAAACCCTGCCCTATCGCGACTGCGTGGGCACCGCCATTTTCAACGCCGATGGCCTCGTGTTCATCGGCCGCCGCAAGCCCGAAGAAGATCCCGAGGACAGTTCGGAGGTCCGCGCGCCCTGGCAGATGCCGCAGGGTGGCATCGACAAGGGCGAGCAGCCGCTCGACACGGCCTACCGCGAGTTGTTCGAGGAGACCTCGATCCGCACGGTGGAACTGATCGCCGAGACGCCCGAGTGGATCTACTACGACCTGCCCGACGAGGCGCTGGGCATCGCGCTCAAGGGCAAGTATCGCGGCCAGCGCCAGCGCTGGTTCGCCTTCCGCTTCACCGGCGATGAGACCGAGATCAACGTCACCGAACCGGGCGGCGGCGCACACCCCGCCGAGTTCGACCGCTGGCGCTGGGAAAAACTCGAGGCGCTGCCCGACCTGATCGTGCCGTTCAAGCGCGACGCCTACCTGCAGATCATCGCCGCGTTCCGCGACATCCCGGAAACGCTCCGCCATGGCTGAGATCAGGGCTCTCGGCGAGCCGGACCGCGTCGCCTGGCTCGTCCTGCGTCTGGCGCTCTGGCCACGTGACGGGGCGCACGAGTTCGACGCCGAGCTTGACGAAATCCTCGGCTCCGGCGGCCGCCTCGCCGCCTATGGCGCCTTTGTCGACGGCCGCCTCGTCGGTCTGCTCGAAGTCGGCGAGCGCCCTTGGGGTGATGGCTGCGACACCGCCCCGGTCGGCTGGGTCGAGGGCATCTATATCGATGCCGCGCACCGCCGCGCCGGCATCGGTGGGGCACTTATCGCCGTAGCCGAAGACTGGGCCCGCGAGCGCGGCTACGCCGAACTTGGCTCCGACGTTCAGCTGCACAACACCGTGTCGCTCAGCAGCCACGCCGCCTGGGGCTTTGACGAAACCGAGCGGGTGGTGATGTTCCGCAAGCGCCTAGGGTGAATTCCACTCCCACTGGCGCCTCGGCTGCGCTAGGTTCCGTCGGATGAAGACCATCGGCCTGATCGGCGGCATGAGCTGGGAATCGACCGCCCACTACTATGCCATCCTCAATCGCGAAACCGCGGCGCGGCTCGGTGGGCTGCACTCGGCGCCGGTGATCGTCCACTCGGTGGATTTCGCCGGGATCGAGGCGATGCAGCGAGCCGGCGACTGGGAGGGCGCTGGTCGGGTTCTCGCCGGCATCGCGGCGTCGCTCGAGGCACAGGGTGCCGGGATCATCGGGCTCGCGACCAACACCATGCATATCTGCGCCCCGCAGATCGTCGCTGCGCTGAGCGTGCCGTTCGTGCATATCGCCGCGCCGACGGCCGACGCCCTGCTGGCCGATGGCATCGGCAAGGTCGGCCTGCTGGGCACGCGCTTCACCATGGAGAAGCGCTTCTACATCGAGGGGCTGGAAGCGCGCGGGCTCGAGGTGCTGGTGCCGGACGTGGGCATCACCAACCTCAACGGCATCATCTACGAGGAACTGTGCCTCGGCATCGTGCGCGACGAGTCACGGCGCATCTACGTGGATGCGATCACCCGTCTCAAGGCCCGGGGCGCCGAGGCCGTCATCCTCGGCTGCACCGAGATCGGCATGCTGATCGACGACAGCGTCAGCCCGCTGCCGACCTACGACACCACCGATCTGCACGCCAGGGCACTGGTCACAGAGGCGCTGCGCTAGGCAGCGCCCCTCACCTCAAAACTCGTTCCAGTCCTCTTTGATCGCCAGGTTTCCGGTGACACGCGGCGCGGGACGTCGCTGTGAGCGGGCCGCCGGCTGCGCCGAGCCGGACGCTTCGGCGACAGTGAACACCGCGACCACCTGGTCGAGTTCGTTGGCCTGGGCCTCGGTCTGCTCGATCGCGGCGTTGGTCTCTTCTACCAGCGCGGCGTTGTGCTGGGTCATCTCGTCGAGCGTGCGGACAGCGCCGGTCATCTCGTCGATGGACGATGCCTGGTCGCGGCTCTGCTGGGCGATGCCCTGCAGCAGCGCGTGGTTGGTGCGGGCACCGTCGAGCATGGCCTCGAGCTTGCGGGCCGCTTCGGCCACGAGCTTCGAGCCACCCGCGACTTCGACGCCGGACTGCTCGATCAGCACCTTCACTTCGCTGGACGCACTGGCGGCCGACTGGGCCAGGCGGCGAACTTCTACCGCCACCACGGCAAACCCCTTGCCGGCGTCACCGGCGCGGGCGGCCTCGACCGACGCATTGAGCGCCAGCAGGTTGGTCTGGAAGGCAATGTCGTCGATCAGCCCGATGATGTTGGAGATCTTGCCCGAGGACTGGGTGATCCGCTCCATCGCCTCGGTGGCCTGCCGCATCACCTCGCCGCCCTCTTCGGCGGTACGACTGACATCGGCAGCATTGCCGCTCGCCGCTGCCGCCTGCTTGGCGTTCTCCGCCACCGTGCCGGCGAGCCGTGCCATGGTGGAGGAGGTCTCGGCGATGGTCGCCGCCTGCTTTGTGGTACGCTCGGAAAGATCGTTGGCGCCCGAGAGAATTTCCGCCGTCGCCGTCTTCAGCCCGCCCGACGTCGAGCGCAGCTTGGTGATGACGTCGGTCAACTGGTCGCCGACCGCGTTGGTATCCTCGCTGAGCCGCTTCAGCGCGCCGGAGTACTCGCCTTGCATGCGCTTGGTGAGATCGGCCCTGGCCAGCGCCGACAGCACATCGCCGGTCTCGGCAATGGAGCGATCGACGGTTTCGAGCAGCTGGTTCACGCTGCCGGCGAGCGTTGCGAGATCCTCGTCGGCATAGCTGCCGGTCACGCGCCGCGAGAAATCGCCCTGCAGCGCCGCGCCGACGGTATCGCTGATCTCCTCGTTGAGCGAGGCGGCCGCATTGGCGCGCGCCGCGACCTGGCGGGCGCTGACCTCGGCCTCGCCGGCCAGCATGTCGCGGTTCCTGAGTGCCTCGCGGAACAAGCCAAGCACCTTGGCGAGGGCGTTGATCTCGGTGACGACGTGATTGCCCTGCGCCTCGACCTCGAGATCGCCATCGGCAAGCCGATTGAAATCGCCGGTCATCTTCGACAGCGGCGCGATCATCGTCATCCGGCTCAGGACGACGGTGGCGACCACCAGAACAAGGATGAGGCCAAGGCCACCCCAGTTGATGATCTGTGCCATCTGGGCATCGCCGGCCGTGCCACTCAACTGTGCGGCATTGGCCCCCTCGATCGCGTCGGAGACCGCGGACATGTCGTCCTCGAGCGCCGCAAAGGCTTCGTCGAAGGCCGGAAGCTCCTTCTGCGCGTCGATCATCTTCAGCTTGTTGACCATCTCCACTATGGCGATGGCTTCGGCGAGATAAGCCTCGAGTGGCGCCCTCACCCCCTCGAGTGCCGCACGCACGGCGGGGGGAACGTCGAGAGTGTCCTGCTTTTCGACCGTGGCGCGGAACGCATCGGCATATTCCTGCACCTGCACCGCCGTGGCCTTGACGGTGGTAAAATCGGCACGCGAGCCAGCATAGAGGCTGCGGAGCACCACACCGCGCAGGCTGTCATGCAGCATGTCGGCGGTCATGTGGGCGCGCATCGACGCCATCATCGTCTGGGCATGCGTACTCGACCGATCGAAATTGCTGGACACGAAGAATCCGGCGCCCGCGATCAGCAACCCGATCAACAACAGCGCGGCGCTCTGCGCCAGCACGAACATCCCAGCCTGCAGAGACAAGGTGCGCTTGCTGCCTGACTTATCCTCAACCTTCATTCTGAAGCTCCGGTGGCCAAGACTTCTGTCCTCGGTGGGCGGCCGGCCATTCTCATCCCGCGGCTGTCAGGGTGAACCTTCAACGTTAACGTCTGATTGAAGTAAACACGCCGGCCGCGGAAGAAATGCCACCGCAGCCGGCAATACCTGTCTCGCTGGGCTGTCGCCGGCTAGAACTCGGCCCAGTCGTCTGCCTTGATCGCCGCGTTGCCACGACTGAGATAGCGCTGCGCTGCTGCCTTCGTGGCGGTAGCTGGCTTGACTGCTTTCCGCGATGACGTGGGTTCGCGGACCGGCATCGCATCGCCGCCTACCGTGAACACCGCCACGATCCGGTCGAGTTCGGCAGCCTGTGACTCGGTCTGCTCAATGGCGGCGTTGGTTTCTTCGACCAGCGCTGCATTGTGCTGGGTCATCTCGTCCATCTGCCGCACAGCGGTGTTGACCTCCTCGATCGAGGAGGCCTGTTCGCGGCTCTGCTGCGCGATACCCTCGAGCAGTTCGCGATTGCGACGCAACGCAACGAGCATGGCTTCGAGCTTCCCGGCCGCATCGGCCACCAGCCGCGTTCCACCATCCACTTCGGTGGCGGATTGCTCGATGAGTGATTTCACGTCGGCCGAGGCCTTGGCTGCCGACTGCGCCAGCCGGCGAACTTCCACCGCCACCACCGCAAAGCCGTTGCCGGCCTCGCCCGCCCGCGCCGCCTCGACCGAGGCGTTGAGCGCCAGCAGGTTCGTCTGGAACGCAATGTCGTCGATCAGGCCGATGATGTTGGAGATCATGCCCGAAGACTCGGTGATCCGCCCCATGGCTTCGTTGGCCAGCCGCATGACGGCTCCGCCATCCTCGGCGGCACTGGTCACCTCAGCGGCATTGTTCGACGCGCCAGAGGCCCGATCGGCATTGGCGAGTACCGTCTGGGCAAGTTGCTCCATTGCCGCGGAAGTCTGCTCGATCGTTGCCGCCTGCCGTGTTGTCCTCTCCGACAGATCATTGGCGCCGGAGAGAATTTCACCGGTCGCTGTCTTGAGATCGAACGACGTCTTCTTGAGCTGCCCGACGATGTCGGAGAACCGGTCGGCAACCGTATTGGCACTGCCGCTGAGCTTGGCGAACGCTCCCTCGTAGCTACCCGCCATGCGCTGGGTGAGGTCGGCCGCCGCCAGCGCGGCCAGCATGTCGCCTGTCTCGCGGACCGCGCCGTCGACAGTTTCGAGCAGCGCATTGACGCTGCCGGCCAGGTTGTTGATCTCGGCATCGGGGAAGTTCGCTGCCACCCGTGCCGACAGGTCGCCGGCCCGCGCGGCGCCCACCGCGGCACCGAAGGCATCCTGCAGCTCGCCCATCATCGCCTGCCTTGCCTCCGCATCGGCAATGATGCGCTGCGCCTCCGCCTCGGTCATCGTGCGGACCTTCTGCGAGTTGGCGCGGAACACTTCGATGGCCCGCGCCAGATCGCCGAGCTCGTCACGGCGCCTGCCGCTGCCCACCGCCACTTCGAGGTTGCCCTCGGCCAGCGCGGTTGCTGCCCTGGTGAGCCGGCTCATCGGACGGGTCACGTAGAAAACGATCAGAACCGCCAGCCCGATCAGCGCCAGTGCCGCGATTCCAAGCGCGATGACGGCATTCTGCGTCTGCTGGCCAATGATGTCGGCCCGGTGGATGGACAGGTCCCAGGCCATCCCGAAGGCCCCGACCAGCGCCAGGTCCTTGCCGAAATAGGTCGGCACCGCCGAATAGTGGATATCACCCACGGTGCGCGATACGCGCGCCCCTGCCTGCATCGCTTCCTTGGCGGTGGCGGCGGCGAAATCGGAGATAGCGCTGTCATCGCCATGGGCCAGGAGCGTCGCGCCCTGTGCGTCGAGTATGCCGGCACCGGCAAAGCCAAACTGCGGGTTTCCCTGATAGGCGACGAGATCGGGCGTTACCGCGTCCATCTTGCCGAACTTGATGCTACCGGCGTACTTGTTGCCAAGCACATCGGTCAGTTCGTTCTGCTGTCCGGCCAGCGTGGTTTCCACCGTGCGCATGGTGCTCAGCGATGACAGCAGCATGGTTAGCGCGACCGCCAGCAGCAGCGCCGCAGCGGCAGGGAGCAGGATCGCGGAAGTGAGCTTAAGGCGTAGTGCCATTGGTCGGACCTCGTACGGGAAGTGATTGGCCCTCGCGGAGAGTCCGCGAGAGCCTCGACTGGCGTAGATTAGAGCATCGAGAGATCGACGCCGGCGGTGATCGAGCCGATCGGCTGCCCGGCCGCATTGGTGATGGTGATGCTGACCTGGCTTTGGTAGGCCTGCGTGCTCTCGTCCTGCTCGATTTCGCCGAGGAACACTGCGTCCGCGCCGACGCTGAAGGTCTTGCTGAACTTGTCCTCGTCGCCCTGCCAGTAGTCGGAGGTCACCGTCGACTGCGCAACGTTGAGCCCAACCGCATCGGTCGCGAAAATCTCGGTGAACAGGCCGGCGCTCTCGTCCTGTGCGGCCGCGAGCATCGTCGAGGCCTCGGTGCCCATAGTGGCGTTGATCAAGGGCTTGTCGGCGGCGTCGACCTCGGCCCGCCACTGCTTGTCGAGCGTATCGATGGTGGCAGCGTCATGGCCAGCTGTCAGGGCATTCTGCGCCTCGATGGCCGCAACGAGCACCGGGTTCTGGGCGATCTCGCGCAGCTTGCCATTGGCCAGTTCGGTCAGCGGCGCGGTGTATTCGTTGTCCTGGGCCAGAGCCGGCTGCGCTCCGAATAGTGCCGCGGCCAGCGCGGCGGCAATAATCAGCCTGGATGTCATTATAGTTCTCCTCTGAGTGGCTTGGCCCGCGGCCTGTCGCCAGTGTTGCCTTGAACTGCGTCCAGTCGTCCGCCTCGATGGCTGCAGACAGAGGTCCCGACTATCAGGATGGCTGCCTTTGGACAGCAACAGAACAGTAATTGGATCAGACTGCCGCCCACATGGGCCGCCTTTATCTGCTTCTGTTCGCGCGACCAACAGGCCCAACTGGATACAGCTCCACGTCTGCCAAAGGCTGTCCGGGCCTTCGGTGGATCGACTGAGTTTGAACTGCATTCCCGCTAACAATAGTAGATCACCAAGCTTAAGGTTTTGTGAATTGCTTCCGGATGCGCACTTAGGTGCCCAAAGCAAACGGGCGCCCCGGCGGACGCCCGTTGAAAAGTCTGGTGGTGACCGGATTTAGTGTTTCGGGTCCAAGAAATCCCACCTCAGCTGCCGGCAATATACATGTCTCGTTGGACTGTCACCGGCTTAGAATTCGGCCCAGTCGTCGGCCTTGATCGCCGCATTGCCGCGGCTGAGGTAGCGCTGCGCTGCAGCCTTCGTGGCGGTAGCTGGCTTGGCTGGCTTCTTGGTAAAGACGGTTTCGCGCATCGACTGAGCCTCGCCGCCGACCGTGAAGACCGCGACGATGCTGTCAAGTTCGACGGCCTGCGTCTCGGTCTGCTCGATGGCGGCATTTGTCTCTTCGACCAGCGCGGCGTTGTGCTGGGTCATTTCGTCCATCTGGCGAACCGCGGTGTTCACCTCCTCGATGGAGGAAGCCTGCTCACGGCTCTGCTGCGCGATGTCGTCGAGCAGCGATCGATTGCGCCGGACCGCTTCCAGCATCGACTGCAGCTTGGTCGCTGCATCGGCCACCAGCCTCGAGCCGGCAGTCACCTCGGTGGCAGACTGCTCGATCAGCACCTTCACATCACGCGACGCTTCTGCGGCGGACTGCGCCAGGCGGCGGACTTCGATCGCCACCACGGCGAAGCCCTTGCCGGCTTCGCCGGCGCGGGCCGCTTCCACCGAGGCGTTGAGCGCCAGCAGATTGGTCTGGAAGGCAATGTCGTCGATCATGCCGATGATATTGGAGATCTTGCCCGAGCTTTCGGTGATCCGCTCCATGGCGTCGTTGGCGCGGACCATCACCGCACCGCCTTCCTCGGCGGCAACAGTCACGGCCTGGGCATTTTCGGACGCGCTGCCGGCCCGCTCGGCGTTCTGCATGACCGTCTGCGACAACTGCTCCATTGCAGCGGACGTTTCCTCGATCGTCGCTGCCTGCTTGGTGGTGCGCTCGGAAAGATCGTTGGCGCCTGACAGGATCTCGCCAGTTGCCGTCCGCAGGCTCTGCGAGGTGCCGCGGAGGCGCGTGACGACATCGGTCAGCTTCTCGGCCACCGTGTTGGTGTTGTCCTTGAGACGCGCGAATTCGCCCTGGTAGCTGCCGTGCATGCGGCGCGTCAGGTCTGCTTCGGCGAGCGCCGCCAGCACCTCGCCGGCCTCGCTCAGGCCGCTACTCACCGTGTCCATCAGCCGGTTGAAGTTGGACGAGATGCGGGCGATATCCTGGTCGGCCTGGCCGGTGGCGAGGCGCTTCGACAGGTCGCCCTGCAGCGTCGCCTCGACGGCGCCGTCGAACCCGTCCTGGAACTCCTGCATCAGGCGCGCCCGTTCGGCTGCCTTGGCGTGCCGGGTCCGTTCATCCTCGTTCATTTCGGCAACGCGGATACCGTTCTCCTTGAACACCTGCACGGCTGCCGCCATCTGGCCGATCTCATTCTTCTCGCCGACATAGGGAATCTCGACCGTCAGATCGCCCTCGGCCAGGCGGCCCATGACGCCGGTGACACGCGCCAGCGGACGCGTGATGTAGCGGGTGGCGACAATCGCAGCCGCGATCACGCCGAGCAGCAGACCAAGAATAGTCGTTCCGGCAACGGCGGGTATCAGCAGGCTCTCGAAGGCGTGCAGGTCGGCATTTGCAGCGGCGAACTCCTCCTGGTCCTGCTTCACCAACGCGTCGATTTCAGCCTGGAAGGCTTTCCGATTGGCGCGGTTGGCCTCGTTGTTGCCTTGCGCGTTGGCCTGTACCGGATCGACTTCGCCGAGCCGCGCCGTCTCCGCACGGAAGCTCCGGAACTCCACGGTTCTGGCCTTGAGATTCTCGAAGGCAGCCGCCTGCGACGCTGGGATCAGCGCCTGCCATGCGGCGACATGCGAATCGATCTTGTCGAGCGATGCCATGATACCCTCACCAAACGGCTTGGCCTGCTCGACAGTATCCGAGGCGTAGATACCGCGGGCATCCATCACCACGGCGGTGACCAGCCGGTTCAGGCGCTCGCCCGCGAAGGCCCGCGCGGAGGCGTTCTCAAGTTGCTGTACCTTCTGTTCGAAGCTCATCGCGAAGTAAGCAGCAATGCTGCCAACCGCGCCTATCATCACGCCCATGATGACAACGACGATGAACACTCGGGTCTTGATTTTCATTCTGCGACGCCTTGGAAACAACCGGGATGTAGAGCCAACAGGCAGCAACCCATACGGATCGGCCTGTACTGAGCAGTTCTGCGTAGCCGATTACCGCAGCCGGACGGAGTCCGGCGGCGTTGACCGGTAGCTGTCCGGGCCACCGGCGGATCGACTGGATAAGATACAGCATTCCCGGGACCGACAATAAGTCGGCAGGCTTAAGGCTTGGTGAATTGCTTCCGGAGACGCAATTAGCCGCCGCCCAGAGCAAACGGGCGCCCCGAAGGACGCCCGGCTAGCTCAGCATCCCAAAACGCGAGACGTGGGCGTGCCTCGGTTGCCACGAGAGCTACGAGGCAGTTGCAGAGTTGACCGCCGACGTTGTGCCCAGTCCGCACAAATCTCCTTGCCGCCCGCCGACCGGGCTGACGGCCATCCAGCATGACTAACGCTTCTGCAATGCGCGTTGGAGGAGCGCGGTCGAATAGAACTCGTACGAGGCCGCCTTGTCCGGGAAATCGATCAGATGGACGGTGAAGCGGCAGGGCACTCCATTTTCGGGAAGGTTGTCGGCGAAGAAGGATGAGTACGCCTCGGCATAGGCCTTCCGGAGGCGATCCTGCTCGGCGGCATATCCGGCGGGGTCGGCGAGGATGTTGGGGGTCTTCGGCTGGGCCCCGAACGCATGCATCTCGACGAAATCGATGTCCCGCAACGACGAGCAGATCCCCGCGTCGACCAGCCACTTCTCCCAGCACCTGAAGACCAGTGCGACTTCCTGATGCGGATCCATCGACACGAGTTTGTCGAGGCCCAAAACGCCCTTCGCTGAGTAACCACCCGTCAGACCAGCGAAATGAATCTTGAGGTCGCCATCCGCCTGTTCCTCGGTGACCAGCGCCGAGAGCACCGGTCGATCGCCTTCATAGTAATAGGTGAGCTTGCCGCGCTTCCGGACATTGAATGCCATCGATGATTTCCCTTGAGACGTGATCAGCTGGTCAGAATCTGCCGCAATCGAGCAGAGACGATATCGGCCTCTTCGCGCGTCAGCGTCTGCGGATTGAGGGCTAAGGCGTTCGGTTCATCGGCTAGTACACCGACCTCGATCCAGACATCGCCGTTCTTGAGTTCGCCAATGACCTGGTCGCGCGTCTTCCTGAATCCGGCATCGAAACGAACGATCGTGCGGGCGTGCGGTTGGCCTGCCTCGCTCGGGAAGCCGCGTTCCGTCGTCACGCCCGCAATTCCGGCGAGGTCCCTCATCCAGTTCTGAACGATCAACTCGCAACCTTCGAGCATCGCGCCCTCGTCCTGCGCAAGCGTGTACTGGACGGCAGCGAGCATGCCGGCGAGTTCTTCCTTTCCGACTTTCAGGGGCCGGCCGATGCCCTGCGTCGGCGGTGAGAGCCGGCGGCAACCCGCGATCAACGCCCTGCTCCCCAGGACCAGACCGGCCGATTGCGGCCCACGCATGCCCTTGCCGCCACTGAAGAGGACGCCCTCGCAGCCGAGGACCCTGGTGTAGTGCCAGAGGTTCGACACCGGTGGGATCTGGGCAGCGGCGTCCACCAGCACCGGCACGCCGTGCTTCCTCGCGATCGCGATGACATCCTCGATCGGCGGCGATTTCGCGGCCAGCGCACCGGCGAACCAGACCAGGCAAGCCGTCCGCCCGCTTATGGCCGCCTCGAACGAGTCGAGCGTGTCGTCGCATTCAACGATGGAGGCGCCGGTCTGCACAATCGCGAAGTCATAGCCGTTCCGCTGCGACGCGAAGACGATGGCCTCATTCCTGGTGATGCCCTTGAGCATCGGATACGCCATCGGATCGGGTTCGTTCGGCGCCGCCATGAGGGTTGCGACCGCGAGCACGATCCCACCTGCTGCACCCGAGGAAACGAATGCTGCATCGTTCCGGGTCAGCTCGGCAATGCGGTCGCCGACCCGCGCCTGCAGCAGCGGCACATCGATAAACGCGCCGGCCGCCGCCCGCATTGCCTCGAGGACTTCCCCGGGCATGCGCGATCCACCAAGCTTGGTGAGTGTTGCTGATGCGTTGATGATCGGCTTGATGCCCAGGTCTTCGTAGATACCCACCCGCAGAACTCCTCGCGAATTGCGAACCCATTCGTTGGGCATGAGACTACCCAATCCGGATGATTGCTGCATTCACCGATTCTGCCCGAATGACGTTGTCCCAATCTTCCATCAACGTGAGGTAGGCTCGGGCGGTTGGTCAGCAGTGCGGACGTTCATCGCACGCGGGCCAAGAGCGGCCATCCTGGTGGGTGCTAGACGCTGACCCCAAAAAGGCGACCTACACCCGCTGTGATCGCCATGGCGGCAGCGCCCCAGAACAAGACCCTCAGGGTCGGGCGCAGCAGAGGGGCGCCGCCGGCCCGGGCGCCGAGCGCTCCCAGTCCAGCCAGACAGATGAGGGTCGTCACGACCACGACGGGAATAGTCGTGCCAGCAGGGGCCAGCACGGCGGCGACCAAGCCGGGTACAAGCCGGGCGACCAGGCAGCGCATCGCAGGCTCAACCGGCCGCCGCCGCGTGGGCCTTGCCGCACACCGGGCAATCGGCTCGCCGCGCCAGCGCAATCTCGTCGAAATGCATGCCGCGCCCGTCCAGCATC
>QLAH01000261.1_pt1 | contig 37480 bp, 34 predicted proteins | sample 4693081 | NCBI WGS metagenome assembly QLAH01 (sample SAMN09425401, study PRJNA476045) | Lake water metagenome, whole genome shotgun sequencing project. | reverse complement strand
CCCCGGCCGGCATCTGGTTGTCGAGGAAGTTCTGGAACTTGCGCAGCGAGAGGGGGCCGTCGCTGCTGAAGGACAGCGACGTGAAGCCCTCGATCGCCTGGTGGTCGGGATGGCCACCGTGGTCGTGGTCGTGACTGTGATCGTGGTGATGGCCGTGGTGATGATCGTGGCCCCCATCGTGTCCATGGTCGTGGCCATGGTCATGATGATGGGCCTCGCCCGGATGATCGTGCGCCATGGCCCTAGGCCTTACCCGCTGCAGGCTTGCGCGCCCCGACCAGGGCCTCGGCCTGGCGGGTGGCGGCCGACAGCTTTTCCGACCACTCGGCGCAAAGGGCCGCCACCTGGGTCTCGTCAGCGTCGGGCGGGGCATAGAGGGGGCCGGCCCAGACCACGGCGCCCCGCCCGAAGGGGGCGGCCAGCATCACCTGATCCCAGCTGTTCAGCCGCAGGGATGGCGCCGCCGCCAGACCCATCAGGAAGACCGGCGCCTGGGTGCGCTTGGCGATCTGCACCGCGCCCGGCGCCACGACCTCGTTGGGGCCGCGGGGACCATCGGGGCTGATGATCAGGGCGCCGCCGTCGTTCACAAAGCTCAGGGTCTGACGAAAGCCCGCCACGGCGGCCCGGGCCTTGGCGGCGTCGCCCTTCTTGGCCGAGGACATGCGGATCGAGGGAAAGCCCACCCGCTCCAGGGCCTGGGCCACGAACTCTCCGTCCGAGGAGGGTGAGACCAGCACCTGGGTCTTGCCCCGGGGCCACCATTTCGGCGCTGTGGCCAGGGACAGGGGAATGCGGCCGTGCCACATCAGGGCCAGCAGTCCCGTCTTGTCTGTAAGAAATGGCGCGAGGACGGAGTCATTGACGTGACGCCAGCGCACGGTCCTGAGGATCATCTGCAGATAGGTGGCCAGCAGCCAGCCCAGGAAAGTCTGCACGCCCGGGCGTCGGAACAGGTCCTTCACGCGGCGCTCTCCGTCTCCAGGTCCTGGCTCTTGGCCAGACGGGCATAGAGGCCCTCGGCCCGGATGAGACCGCCATGGTCGCCGGTTTCCACCACCTGGCCCCTGTCGATCACATAGATGCGGTCGGCGCCGCGTACGGTCGACAGGCGATGGGCGATCGCGATGACGGTTCTGCCCTCGCGGAACTCGTCGATCGCAGCGGAGATCTGCGCCTCGCTCTCCGCATCGATCTGGCTCGTCGCCTCGTCGAGAACAAGGATCGACGGCTCGCGAAGGAGCGCGCGCGCGATCGCGAGACGCTGGCGCTGCCCGCCCGAAAGTCCGCTTCCGCCCTCGCCAAGCTCCGAATCGACACCGCGCGGAAGCGCATCGACGAACGATGCAGCGTGCGCGCGCTCGAGCGCCGTGCGGAGGGCGGCATCGTCGACGCCCGCGAGACCGAGCGTGACGTTCTCGCGGATCGATCCGCGCACGAGAAGCGGCTCCTGCGGCACCACGCCGATCTGTCCGCGCAGCGAGCCGAGCGACACGCCCGCGATGTCGCTGCCGTCGATCCTGACGCAACCTTCGCTTGGGTCAAAGAGCCGAACGAGAAGGCTCGCGAGCGTGGTCTTGCCGCAGCCGTTCGGTCCGACGATCGCGATGAACTCCCCGTGCGCGATGCGGAGGTCGACGCCGCGCAGGGCGTCGCGGTCCGCACCCTCGTAGCGAAAGCGCACGCCCGCGAACTCGATCGAGGCGCGATGTCGCGGCAGCGCGGGGAGCTCGCGCTCGCGCACGCCTTCCGCGGGAATCGACATGATCTCGAGGATCCGCTCCGCGGGCGCGGCCGCGGCCTGGATGTCGTTCAGGAGCCCCGTGAGCGGCTTCAGGCTGCCGCCCGCGACGCCGAGCGATGCGAGCGCCATGAGGAAGTCGTCGAACTTCATCCGGCCCGCGAGGATCTCATGCGCCGCGAGGAACGCGAGCGCCATGATCACCGTGATCGCCATCGCCTCGATGAGCGGGCTCGAGATCGCGCGCGCGAGGCGCACGCGGCGGTCCTCGCGGATGACCGCGCGGTTCGCATTTGAGAAGCGCCTGCGCGCGAGGCGCTCCGCCGTCGCCGTCTTGATGCCGCGCAGCCCCTGCATCGCCTCGTTCGAGTTGCGCAGCAGGTCTTCGTAGGCCTTCAGCGTGTTGCGGCTCCCGCGGAGAATGCGCTTCCCGAACTTGCGCAGCACCGCGCCGAGGATCGGCGCGACCACCACGGCCACGATCGTCAGGCGCCAGTCGAACCACACCGCGGCGAGAAACGCGGCCGCGCCCTTCGTCACCTGCGCGAGGGTCTTGCTCGTCAGGGCGGAGAAGCCGCGCTCGAGCTCCGCCGTGTCGCGGGTCACGCGCGAGACGATCTCCGCGGGGCCGCGCCGCAGCACGGATCCAAGCGGAAGCCGCAGCGCATGTCGGAACGCCTCGAGTCGGATCTCGCTCACCGTCACCATCGAGAGCGTGAGCGAGCAGTACTGGTGGAGGAAGTTCGCGAACGCGCCCGCGAAGGTGAGGAGGAGAAGCGCACCGAGGATCAGGCCAACGCCCGCGAGGCGGTCGGTGGGAAGCCACGCGAGCAGCGCATCGGGAACGAACGCGCCGATCGCAGGGTGGCGCTCGACGGCGCCCGCCGCGATCGACGAGAGGTTGACGGCCGGGTCCGTGCCGAGGATCAGTTCGAGCAGCCAGCCGATCGAGACGAGGCCCGACGCGAGGCCACCCGCGGAGATCACGGAGAAGACGAGCGTTCCCACGGCGAGCCGCCGACGCTTGAGCATCCGTCGCGCGAAGTGCCAGAACGCGGAGTTCCTCATCGTCCGCCATTCTGACGGGAAACCTGCGCCCGAAGCAAGTCGAGCGCCTCCCAGAACCGCGGCCAGCTCTTCTCGACCACGGACGGGTCGTCGATCGAGACGCCTCCCCGCTGCGAACCGAGCACGGCGAACGCCATGGCGACTCGGTGGTCGCGCGCCGCGGGAATCGTGGCGGAAACGGAGTGCTCGGAGAGCGGATGCACCGTCGCCCAGTCGGGGCCCGTCTCGACCCGAGCGCCGAGGGCGCGCAGGCCCGCCGCGACCGACTCGATGCGGTCGGACTCCTTGACGCGCAGCGTCGCGAGCCCCGTGAAGCGGCTCGGCCCGTCGCCGCAGGCGGCGAGCACCATTGCCATCACGGCGGCATCGGGGGCGCGGCCATAGTCGGCATCATGCGCGCGGAGGCGCCGCGTGGCCACGCCCGAAGCGCGCACGATGCATGCGACGGTGCCGTCCGCATCATCCGCAGCCAGCACCTCGACCCCGCGCAGCGCGAGGTCGTCGAGGAAGAACGAGTCAGGCTGCACGGACCGCCGCGGAAGGCCCTCGAGCACGACCTCGCCTCCGACGAGCGCTGCGAGCGCCGCGGGGTAGACGGCGCTCGAGGCGTCGGGCTCGATGTCGATCTCCGCGCCTACGACGCGTTGGGGGGCGATCGCGATCGATCGAAGCCCCGTGCCAGCACCAGCGCCAAGCGCGGTCGGCGCGAGGCTCGTCGCTGCGTCGACTCCGTGCGCCGCGAGCGCGCCGAGCGAGAGCGCGAGATACGACGCGCTCGTCGGCTCGTCCGTGAAGCGAATGTCGAGGCCTTCGAGCATCCACGGCGCGACGAGCATCAGCGCGGAGACGAACTGGCTCGACGCGGTGCGGCCGATGTCGACGGCGCCGCCGCGAAGCGGCCCGCCGATCACGACGGGAAGCGCGCGCTCGGCGCGCGGGAACGCGGCATGCGCCCCAAGCGCCACAAGCAGGTCGACGCCTTCGCCGACGGGCCGCTCGCGCATGCGCGCGCTGCCGTCGATCTCGGAATCCTCGTCGGCGAGCGCCGCAACGGCCAGCATGAAGCGCGTCGGCGTGCCGCCGTCGCCGAGATCGACGCGCACGCCCCCCCGCGGCTTGCCCGCGACGCCCTCGACGCGCACCGTGTCTGCGGAAGTCCATGCGAACCGTGCGCCCATCGCCCCGAGCGCCGCGCACAGGCTGTCGCAGTCGTCCGAGCGCAGCGCACCGCGCAGGACGCTCTCTCCGTCCGCGAGTGCGGCGAGGACGAGGTGCCTGTTCGTCAGGCTCTTCGAGCCAGGCACGCGGATCCGCGCGGCGAGCGCGCCTCTCTCCCCCGCCGCGAACGCGGTCACCGCGCGAGCGGGCGCCCGCGCATCGCTCACGCGGGCTCCCTGCGGAACACGGCGACCACATCCTCGACGGGAATCACGAAGAGACGGTTGTCGCCCTCGAAGTCGACGGGAATCGCATGCTTCGGGTTGAAGAGCACGCGGTCGTAGCGCTTGATCGGATAGTTCTCGTCGCGCTCGACCTCGGCGCTCACGGTGACGACGCGGCCAGTCAGCGTGGGGATCTCGATCTTGTCGGGAAGGTGAAGCCCGACCTTCGTGATCTTCTTGTCCTCGTCCTTCCGGATGAGGACGCGGCGTCCGATCGGCTCGACCACCTCGAGGGTCTTCGCGGACTTCTTCTCGGCACGGTCGTCTGCGTCGCGCATGGCGCGATGATACCCGCCGCGCGATCCGCTACCTTCCCCGCATGCTGCCCGAGCTGACGAGATTGATCCGCGACATCCCCGACTTCCCGAAGCCTGGAATCGTCTTCAAGGATGTCACGCCGCTCCTCGCCGACCCCGCTGGCCTCGCGCTCGCGGTCGAACTGATGGCCAACCCCTTCCGCGGCCACCGCGTCGATGTCGTCGTCGGGCCCGAGAGCCGCGGCTTCATCTTCGGCACGGCCGTGGCGACGGCGCTGAGCGCGGGGTTCGTGCCCGTGCGCAAGCCAGGCAAGCTGCCGGGGAAGACGCGCTCGATCGAGTACGCGCTCGAGTACGGCACCGACCGGCTCCATGTCCATGTCGACGCCGTGCAGCCGGGGATGCGCGTCCTCCTCGTCGACGACCTCCTCGCGACGGGCGGCACGCTTGCGGCAAGCGCGCGGCTCCTCGGCCGCGAAGGGCTCGGCGCGGAGATCGTGGGCGCAAGCGTCCTCATCGAGCTCGCCTTCCTCGACGCGCGCGCGAAGCTCGGCGACCTCCGCATCGAGGCGCTTCTCAAGTACTGAGCGCGCCGCGCAGGTTGCGACCTATGGCTGGGACGGCGGCTGCGGAGCCGGCGTGTCCGAACTCCGATAGCCCGTCCGTGAATCGATGATCTGGGGCGGGGTGTCGATTCCAGACCGGCCACGATTCAGCACGACGAGCAGCGTGGCGAGCGCCCCAAGGAGAAGCGCCGCGAAGGTGCCGACCGCAAGGATCCGACCCGCGCGCTCGCTGCGGTTCTCGGGGGCGTACGAAGGGCGCCCGCGCGCTGCGGCGGGCTGTGCGGTGCGTTCATCGGCCACGGTGGGTTCTCCAGGTCGGGAAGCGTAGCAGGGAGTGCGAGAGGCCTCGTGAAACTTCACGAAGTTGCCGCGCCCGCGGGGGCTCAGACTTGAGCACGCCCGCGCGCCCGCACTATGATCGCGCCATGACCACCCTCAGCCCTTCCGCCACGAGCTCGACCGCGACCGACCCGCTGCAGCTGATCGACGTCGACCATGTCCGCTTCTACGTCGGCAACGCCAAGCAGGCCGCGTTCTTCTACGCCAGCGCCTTCGGCTTCCAGGTCGAGCAGATCGCAGACCTGACGACCGGCAGCCGCGACCGCGCGATGTACCTGCTCACCCAGGGCAACATCCGCATCGTGCTCGAGAGCGCGCTGACGAAGGACGGGATCGCGGCGCAGGAATCGGCCCGCTACGGCGACGGCGTGAAGGACATCGCGCTCACCGTGTTCGACGCCGAGAAGGCGTGGAAGCAGGCGATCAAGAACGGCGGCGAAAGCGCCTACGAGCCGAAGACCTGGTCGGACGCCAACGGCTCGGTCACCTTCGCGGGCATCAAGACCTACGGCCGCGCGATCCACACCTTCGTGTCGCGCACGGGCGCGTATTCGCTGCCCGCGATCAAGGCAGGCGGCCTCTTCATGCCGGGCTACAAGAAGGTCGAGGGCTTCGCGCTCAACGCCTACAACAAGGCGAACCCCTGCGGCCTCAAGTTCGTCGACCACGCGGTCGGCAACGTCGAGGAAGGCAAGATGAACCACTGGGTGAAGTGGTACGAGGAAGTCCTCGGCTTCGCCATGTTCAAGCACTTCGACGACAAGGACATCGGCACGGAGTATTCCGCGCTCATGTCGAAGGTGATGGCGAGCGGCAACCACCTCATCAAGATGCCGATCAACGAGCCCGCCGAAGGCAAGAAGAAGAGCCAGATCCAGGAGTACCTCGACTGGCACGACAACACGCCTGGCGTGCAGCACCTGGCGCTCCGCACCGACGACGAGCTTTCGTCGATCACCGAGCTCCGCCGCCGCGGCGTCGACTTCCTCACGATCCCCGACGCCTACTACGAGACGGTGTGGAACCGCGTCGACAAGATGCTGACCGACCACGGCCACGAGGTCGTCAAGGAAGACCACAAGCGGGTGAAGGACCTCGGCATCCTCGTCGACGCAGATGACGAGGGCTACCTGCTGCAACTCTTCACGAAGCCGCTGCAGGACCGCCCCACGCTCTTCTTCGAGATCATCTGCCGCCGCGGCTCGCAGAGCTTCGGCAAGGGCAACTTCAAGGCGCTGTTCGAGAGCCTCGAGATCGAGCAGGAGCGGAGAGGCAATCTCTGAGCGAAGGACGCCACCTCCTGCTCGGAAGCCTCGAGATCGAGCAGGAGCGCAGAGGCAATCTCTGAGCGACGCGCGTCGCCGCCTGCTCGAAAACCACGAAACCGAGCAGGAGCGGAGAGGCAACCTCTGAGCGACGCGCGCGGTCGTCAGTCCGGCTTTCCCCTGCTCGGTCATCACGAGACCGAGCGCGGATCAAGTCCCCATGAAGGTCTGAGCGCGCGTACTCACGCCGGACCCCGCGCCCCTCGCGCACGTTCTTCGGGAGTTTCCCGACCTTGGGGATGACCCAGCGCAGGATGTCTCCGGCGAACCAAGCACCAAAGCGAGCGGCCGCAGCGGCGAGCGCTCAAACTACGGCGCGCCGGCGGGGAAGGTCACGTCGTGCTGCGAGGGGTTGGGGACCTTGCTCGTCGTCATCGCGCTGGTTGCCCAGGAAGGAAGACGAAGAAAGGGATAGAGGAAAGAGGAAAGAGTGGAAAGGAAACTCAGAGGGGGGCCCGCGCGACACGGAACCCGAGGCCGCTGCCCGAGATGCCGGGCGAGTTGCTGAAGCGGTCGGAGGAACGCAAGACGTTGCTGGCGAAGCCCCACGAGCCGCCGCGCACCATGCGATTCGCACCAGTCGCAGGCCCCGGCGGGTTCGTCGACGGGCTCGACGCGTAGTAGGTGTCCGAATACCGGTCGTTCACCCACTCCCTCACGTTGCCCGACATGTCATGCAGCCCGAGCGCGTTCGCCGCCTTCCCGCCGACGGGGCGGGTCTGGCTCGCGGAGTTCGAGCCGAACCACGCGATGTTCCCGACCTGCGTGTCGTCGTTCGTCCCGTTCGGGAACCCAGACATCGAGTGGAACGCCGTCGTGGTGCCCGCGCGATACGCGTACTCCCACTCGGCCTCAGTCGGAAGCCGGAGCCCCGTCGCCGAGAGGAAGCCTTGGATCGTGTTCCACGACACCTGCTCGACCGGGCGGTTCGGCACCTGCGCCGCGGGCACCTGTGCGCTTGCGTTCTGGAACCACGACGGGTTCGAGCCCATCGTCGCCGTCCACTGCGCCTGCGTCACCTCGTAGCGGCCGATGTAGAACGCGTTCGTCAGCGTCACGGCGTGGACGGGATTCTCGTCGGAGGAGCAGGACCACTGGTTCGACGGCGAGCACCCCCATGTTGAAGGTCCCCGTCGGCACCGGCAGCATCTCGATCTGCGTCCCGTTGTCGCGCACGCGCCACGGCAGGCCCGTCGCCGCGATGAAGCGGGAGTGCCCGCCTTTGGAGAACTCTGAGGACGCGCGACCCGCACGCCGCAACCGGTGCACTGGACACGGAGGCAAGGGTCACGACCGGACTCGACAGTCCTCCTCGGCTGCGCCCCCCGTTCACCACTGCGAGAGAAGCAGAAGGAGATCTGCGGGCCCCACCACGCCGTCGCCCGTCAGGTCGTGGGTCGAGCCGCCCCAGGCAGCGAGAAGGATAGTGAGGTCGGATCCGTCGATCCTGCCGCTTCGGTCGAGATCACAGAGCAGCACTCGCATCAAGGCCACGTCGGCGCCGTCGATCGTGCAGTTCCCGTCGATGTCGTAGATGGCGCACGCCGCCGAGAAAGCCAGCTCCGCGCACGCCTCGCACGCGGCCATCTCGGAGGGCGAGACCCTGCCGTCGCCGTCGGCATCGCCGAGCCGATCGGGCGGATAGACAGGCACGACGAAAGAGGTCGGCACGTTCGTCAGGGTGCGCGTCGTCCACAGGGTGCCGTCGGTGAGAAGCCTCGGCCAGCGCACCACGACGCTGTCCGCAGCGCTGGCCGCGCCGATCCCGGCGTGGATCACGTACGAACTCTGGCTCTTGTACGCGCTTCCCGAGACCACCTCGCGAAGCGCCGTGCGCTTCCCGTAGCGCACGTCGACGAGCGCGCCGACCGCATGCGTGTTGCTGCCGCGTCCCACCACCTTGAGCCGCACGGAGCGGTTCGCCGGAGGCGCGTGGTTGATGAGAAGCCTGAGGTTCGCGGGGCGGCTCTGCTTGAGGAGGTCGAGATCTCCGTCGAGATCGATGTCGCCGACCGCCAGGCAGTATGAATCGTCTGGATCGCTCGCACCGCCTGCGTTCGGAAGGTCGAGCATGGGCATGGAGCCCGTGTTGACGAACAGATAGTCGGGCACGGGGAACATCGAGCACACGAAGAGGTCTTCATCGCCGTCGTTCTCGGCGTCGAACATGACCGCACCCCATCCCGTCGCCGCGCCCGCGACCCCCGATGCGACCGCGGACTCCTGGTAGGTCAGCCCGTCGCTCGAGAGAAGGAGCACATGCCCCTCCGGGACATTGGTGCAGTAGATGTCGATGAACCCGTTGCCGTCGAGATCACCCGTCGCCACGCCCATCGAGTCGATGATGACACCGCTTCCGTTGTCGGGCTCGGAGACGAACGCGCCCCCGATGTTGCGGAAGAAGCGGTTCACGCTGATCCCAGGAAAGCCCTTGTCGTTCGAGACATAGAGGTCGGCGTCGCCGTCGCGGTCGAAGTCCTGAAGCAGGCACTGGAAGCTCGCCCCCCCGTCGTCGACGCCAAGCTGCTGCGCGATCTCCGTGAAGGTCCCGTCGCCGTTGTTGCGGTAGAAGCGGTTCCGCAGCTGGTTCAGCATGGTTCCCGTGCGGTTCGCGATGGCGAGGTCGAGATCGCCGTCACCGTCGTAGTCGCCGAAGGAGCAACCCGCCCCCGCGCCCGAGTTCCCCGAGAGACCGGCGGCCGCCGTGACGTTCGTGAAGGTGAGGCTCCCGTTGTTGCGAAAGAGCGCTGCGGGCGCGAGCCAGCGCGTGACAAAGAGATCGAGGTCGCCGTCGCCGTCGTAGTCCGCGGCCACGAGCCCCGAGACCTTGACGAGCGCAGGGAGCCCGCTGCCGACCGTGCGGTTGACGAAGGAGCCCCCGACGTTCTCGAAGAGCGCGATCTGACCGTTCATTCCTCCGCTTGCGACGATGTCGTCGTCGCCATCGCCATCGAGGTCGCACAACGCGACGCCGCAGCCGAACTGGCCCGTGCCGTCGAACATGCCCTCGGTCACGAAGTAGGACAGCCCCCGCGCAAGCGCTTCCTCTGTGAAGGAGGGCATTTGCGCACGGGCGACGGCTGTGCCGAACAGCACGCACAGAGCGAATGCGGACGGGACGATCCAGCGCATCCAAGGCCTCCGAGACTGTGCAGGAAACTTAACCCATGGTCGCGCACGTTCACAGTGAGCGAACCCCAGATTTCCTCAATCTGCTGGAATCGCGTCAGCCAAGCGCCCACTCGGGGGCCGCGCACTCGACGAGGTGGCCGTCGATCTCGAGCCGCCAGGCGTGAAGCAGCGGCCCCTGCACCGCCTCGCGCGCTCCGTACAGCGTGTCGCCGACCAGCGGGTGCCCCTCGAACGCAAGCCCTGCCCGGATCTGATGCCGCCGGCCGGGGCCGAGCAGCTCGACCTCGAGAAGCGTGGTCGTCTCCGCACCGACACCCGCGACCGAACGCACCCGCCAGCGGCAGCGGCCGATGGTGTCGGGCTCTCCGCGCGTGTGGACGGTGACCTTCGCGCTCCCCTTGTGTCGGCTCGCGAACGACAGCGTGAACGACCCGGCGAGCACGCGCTCGGGCAGACGCCCCTCGACGCGCGCGAGATAGGTCTTGCGGACTTCGCCCCCGCGCCCGCTGAACGCGTCGCGCAGCCGCTCGCGCGTGTCCGCGTCCTTCGCCACGAGAAGGCACCCGCTCGTCTCGCAGTCAAGCCGGTGCACCAGCCCGCACTCGGGAAGCGCGGCGAGGTCCGCGCGTTCGGCGCGCAGCCACGCCTCGACGCTCGGCGCGTCGCTCCCCCGCTGCTCGACCGAGTGGAGGCCCGCAGGCTTCGCGACGACCAGCCACGACGCCTCCTCGCGGAGAATCGAAATCGGAGATTGTGGCCCTTGCGTCGTCATCATCGAGCCGTGACTCTACCCGACATGCCCCGCTCGCGAATCCTCGTCGCCATGCTCGCGCTCGTCGCCATCGCGATGTCCGCTACTTCCGCTTCCGCGGAGCAAATGGACCAGCCGATGTGGCGCCTCGCGCAGGCGCCCTTCCAGTTCGAGGTGACCGTGCTTTCGGTCGAGCTCAAGCAGCAGAACTCGCGGACGACCAATGTCTGGCACCGCGTGCGCGTCGAGCGCGTGTTCGCGGGCAGCGGACTGAAGGTCGGCGATGAAACCGCGGTGGTCTCGCAGGTGTTCGACAATCCGCCGGGGACCGTCGGCTCAAGCGGCGACCGCGGGCCGTTCAAGGGCCCGAACGGGCTTCCCGTGAAAGGCGACCGCGCGCGGATCTTCGCGGAGGGCAACGCGAAGACGCTGAAGTGCGCGCCACCGAACGGCTGGCAGCAGGCCGCGCGCACGATCGCGTTCGTCGCGGCAGACGACGAGTATCGCAGCGAGATCACGATGCCGTTTCTCGCGAAGCTCGTCGAGGGCGCGACGGGCGTGCGTGCGAGCCTGCACTTCGCGACGGGTGGCGATGGCGTCGGCGGATCGGGCAAGACGCCCGACATCACGGCGCGCACCGGCCTCACCGACGACTGGCAGCTGCGCGGCGCCGATGCGAGCGTCCTCTACATGCGCTTCCGCGAGCTTGGGTACAACCAGATGCTCGCCTTCGAGGCTGCGACGACACATGGCCTGCCGCTCGTCGGGTTTCGCACCTCGACGCACGCGTTCCGCTATCCGGGCGACACAGAAGGCGCCAAGCGCTGGAACGACGCGTTTCCCACCGAGATCTGGGGCACCAACTGGAAGTTCCACCACGGTCACTCGTCGACGACGCGCATCCTGCCGCCCGACGCAGAGGCCGCGAAGCACCCTGTGCTTGCGGGCGTGACGATTCCCGCCGAGGGATTGGTCGTTCCGAGCTGGCTCTACCATGTCGAGCCGCTTCCCGAGGATTGCCGCGTGCTGCTCTGGGGCGAGGCGGTCGCAAGCGAGCGCCGCGATGCGCCGCAAAGGCAGCCGATCCTGTGGGTGCGCGAGCGGCCGCGCAAGGCTGAACTGCCGATGCAACGGATCGCGTTCACCACGCTTGGGCATCCCCGCGACTTCGCGAACCCAGAGGTGCGGCTCATCGCCGTCCAGATGGTCGCGTGGGCGCTCAACGAGATGAAGTCGATCGACGATGCGGATCGCGCGACGATCCGCTCGGCCGCGTTCGACGCCCCGCCGACGCGTTGACGCAGCGCGACAAACCCCAAGCCTCACACGATGTGCCGGTCGCTCAGCATCTGCACGACCTGCAGCGCGCACGCGTCGACGCTCTGCGTGGCCGCAGGAAGCGTCAGGTCGCACGCCGCCGGCGCCTCGTAGGGCTGGTGGACGCCCGTGAAGTCCTTGATCTCGCCCGCGCGCGCCTTGCGGTAGAGGCCCTTCGGATCGCGCGACTCGGCGACGGCGAGCGGCACGTCGACGAAGACCTCGAGGAAGGGAATCCCCGCCTCCGCGTGCAACGCACGCACGTGCTCGCGCTCGGCGCGGAACGGGCTCACGAGGCTCGCGAGGACGATGACGCCCGTATCGGCGAGGATGCGGCAGACTTCCCCCGTGCGCCGCACGTTTTCGGCGCGATCAATAGGGCTGAACCCGAGGTCCTTGTTCAGCCCATGACGCAGGTTGTCGCCATCGATCCGATAGCAGAGCCGCCCAGCGCCGATGAGGCGCGCTTCGACAGCGACTGCGACCGTGCTCTTGCCAGAGCCAGAGAGGCCCGTGAACCACACCACGCAGCCGCGCTGGCCGAGCAGACGCTCGCGGTCGGAGCGCGAAACCTGCCCATGGTGCCAAGTCAAGTCCGTGGCGCGTCCTCGGTCGGTTCGGAGTGGTTCGGTCATCGTGATGCGCTCGCCTCCCGAAGCGCCCGCGGACTGCGTGCCGTGGCGCAGACCGCTACGCTATCCGACCGAGGGACTCTCCGCATGGACCGCGCGCGCCTGAGCCATCTCCGCGAACTCGAGGCAGAGTCGATCCACATCTTCCGCGAGGTGGCGGCGAGCTTCGAGAAGCCCGTCCTGCTCTACTCGATCGGGAAGGACTCGGCGGTGCTCCTGCACCTTGCGATGAAGGCGTTCCACCCCGCGAAGCCGCCGTTTCCGCTCCTTCACATCGACACCACCTGGAAGTTCCGCGAGATGTACCGGTTCCGCGACGAGTATGTCGCGAAGGAACTCGGGCTCGAGCTCCTGATCCACATCAACCAGGAAGGCCTCGCCGCTGGCGTCAACCCGATCACCCACGGCTCGCGCAAGCACACCGACATCATGAAGACGCAGGCGCTGCGCCAGGCGCTCGACAAGCATGGCTTCGACGCCGCGTTCGGCGGCGCGCGGCGCGACGAGGAGAAGTCGCGTGCGAAGGAGCGCGTCTTCAGCTTCCGCGACAGCCAGCACCGCTGGGACCCGCGCAACCAGCGGCCGGAGCTCTGGAACATCTACAACACGGAAGTGAACCGCGCCGCCGGCGCGCGCGGCGAGTCGATCCGCGTCTTCCCGCTCTCGAACTGGACAGAGCTCGATGTGTGGCAGTACATCATGCTCGAGAAGATCCCGATGGTGCCCCTCTACTTCGCGGCGATGCGGCCCGTCGTCTATCGCGGCGGCGTGCCGATCATGGTCGACGACCACCGCCTGCCGCTCGAGCCGGGCGAGACACCCGAGATGAAGATGATCCGCTTCCGCACGCTCGGCTGCTATCCGCTCTCGGGCGCGATCGAGTCGAACGCGACGACCTTGCCCGAGATCATCCGCGAGATGCTCGAGACGAAGCTCTCCGAGCGCCAGGGCCGCGTGATCGACCACGACGGCGCGGGCAGCATGGAGGAGAAGAAGAGAGAGGGCTACTTCTGATGCGCGCCGATCAAGCCGAACGCGAGCTGATCTCGCGCGACATCGAGGAGTACCTCGCCCGCCACGAGCGCAAGGACCTCCTGCGCTTCCTCACCTGCGGTTCGGTCGACGACGGGAAGAGCACGCTCATCGGGCGGCTGCTGCACGACGCCAACATGGTGCACGAGGACACGCTCGCCGCCGCCGCGCGCGACTCGAAGGCGCTCGGCACGCAGGCGGGCGAGCTCGACCTCGCGTTCCTCGTCGACGGCCTCAAGAGCGAGCGCGAGCAAGGGATCACGATCGATGTCGCATTCCGCTACTTCACGACCGCTGCGCGCAAGTTCATCATCGCAGACACCCCGGGCCACGAGCAGTTCACCCGCAACATGGCGACGGGCGCGAGCAACTGCGACCTCGCGATCCTGCTCGTCGACGCGCGGCACGGGATCAGCGTGCAGACTCGTCGCCACGCGTTCATCACGAGTTTGCTCGGGATCGGCGAGATCGTGCTCGCGGTCAACAAGCTCGATCTGATCCGCGACGCGAGCGGTGCATTCTCGCAGGACCGCTTCAACGAGATCGTGCGCGCCTTCGAGGAGTTCAGCATGCGCCTCCCCGCGCGCAACATCCGCGCGATCCCGATGTCGGCGCTCAAGGGCGACAACATCGTCGAGCGCAGCGCCAACACGCCGTGGTACACGGGCCCGACGCTCCTCGAGCACCTCGAGAGCGTTCCGCTCGGCGGCCACCGAAACCAGGTCGACTTCCGCTTCCCCGTCCAGTGGGTGAACCGCCCGAACCTCGATTTCCGCGGGTTTTCGGGCACGGTCGCCAGCGGCTGCGTGAAGCCGGGCGACCGCGTGATGGTGCTGCCGTCGCGCCGCACGACGACCGTCAAGAAGATCGTCACCTTCGACGGCGATCTCAACCAGGCGCATCCCCCGCTGTCGGTCACGCTCACGCTCGCCGACGAAGTCGACTGTTCACGCGGCGACACGCTCGTCCACCCGGGCAACGAGCCGCATGTCTCGCAGGATGTCTCTGCGATGGTCGTGTGGATGGACGACGCGGCACCGCTTGTTCCGGGCAAGGAGTACATCCTCAAGCACGGCCCGCACAAGACGCCCGCGTCGGCCGTGCGCATCGCGCACCGCGTCGATGTGAACACGCTCGAGCGCTCGCCCGCTCCGGCGCTTGCGCTCAACGACATCGGAGAGGTCGCGATCCGCACGAGCCGCCCGCTCGTCTACGACGCCTACACGAAGAACCGCGCCACGGGCGCATTCATCCTCGTCGACCGCCTCACGAACATGACGGCAGGCGCGGGCATGCTGCTCGACCCTACGGAAGCGGACAGCGGCAACTGGACGAGCACCCCCCGCGCCACGCACCTCGCGCCGAGCGCGCAGGTCGTCACGACCGATGAACGCGCCAAGCGCCTCGGCCAGAAGTCCTTCACGCTGCTCTTCACGGGGCTTTCAGGCTCAGGGAAGAGCGAGGTCGCGCGCGCTGTCGAGCGGCGGCTCTTCGACCTCGGCCGCTTCGGCGCGGTGATCGACGGCGCTGCGCTCCGCTCGGGCATGAGCCGCGACCTCGGCTTCTCGAAGCACGAACGCTCGGAGAACCTCCGACGCGGCATGGAGCTCGCGCGCGCAATGAACGAGATCGGCCTCATCGTGCTCGCGAGCTTCACGGCTCCCGATGCCAGCGTGCGCGCCCGCGCACGCGAACTCGTCGGCGGCGACCGCTTCGCGCTCGTTCATGTGTCGACGCCGCTCGACGCCTGCCGCCGACGCGACCCATCGGGCCTCTACGCAGCAGCCGCGCGCGGCAGCGTCAAGGACGTCCCCGGCCTCGACCTCGAGTACGAGACGCCCGCGGACGCAGACCTTGCGCTCCCGATGCACGAACTCGGTGCTGGCGAAGGCGGCATCCGCGCGGCCGTGGAGCGCGTGATGGCGTTCCTCGAGACACGCGGAGCCGTCGTTCGCTGAGCGCGCTCAGCAGTTCCCCGAGCCCCAAGAGGCCAGCAGGATCAAGATGTCTTCCGAACCGACGGTGCCGTTCAGGTCGATGTCGGCGGGGCCACCAATGCCCCAGGCGCCAAGAAGCGCCGTGAGGTCGGACGGCCCGACGATTCCGTCGGCGTCCAGATCCGCCGCGCAGCGCGGACGGAAAAGCCACACGCCGCGATCGGTCGAGGACTCGGAGCGCTGCGCGAGCGAGTTCGCGCAGGTGAGGCCGACAAGCGTGTCTTGATCGAACTGCACGAACGGACTGCGTGCAAGCCCCTTCAGCCCGGGCAGAGTCACCACGGTCGATGTCCACGCCTCGATGAGCGAGGTCAGGTCTGCGTTCGTGGTGCTCTGGAAATACTGGAACACGACGCCCGCCGCGGTGGGTCCCGAGTCACAGCCAAGCTGCGCTGTCCCGGCGCCGAGTTCCGCAAGAAGCTCCAGCACCTGCTCGTGCGTTGCCCACACCCAGCCGCCGATGCTCTGGTTGTTGATTGTGCCCACGCATGGCGTCGCACCGTCGGTCGGGCATCTGGCGGCGACCTCGTTCCAGGTGAGTCCGCAGGTCGTGTTGACCTGTCGCCACTGACGGCCCTGCGAATCGACGAACGCGACGTCGCCAGACTTCGCGTATGCGAAACACGCGCAGCAGATTGCAGCGGAAGCCGCGAGAAACACGCTCAAGCGCCTGAAGTCGTACATGTAAACTCTCTTCGATGAGCAAATGAGAATCGCGAGCCCCGCGCGCCCAGCGCATGCGGAGCCCTTCGTAACATCCGCATCCTACCGCTCGCGGCGACTCTTTCACCCAGATCGCCGCGCGAGTGGCACTCTTTGCCGTCGCAGTACCCGCTCTAGGGCATGCGAAGCACGGTTGATCTCACGATCGAAGCAAGCTACCCCGACGGCTATTCGCGAACGACCCGCATCGCGATGAGATCCTGCACATCGACAAGCCCCACGGGCTTTCCGTCCAGATCGACGACGGGGATCTCGTCGAGACGCTTCTCCTGAATGAGTTGAACCGCATCGCGCACGAGTGAAGCGGTCGAGAGCGTGGCCGGATGGCGCGTCATGACGCCCGCGATCGGCGCATCGAGGGCCGCAAGCCCCCCGCCGTTCACATGTCTGCGCAGATCGCCGTCCGTGAAGATCCCGCTGAGCCTTCCCGCCGCGTCGACGAGCACGATCGCGCCCGCGCGGCGCCCCTCGCCCGCCGCACGCAGCGCCTCGCGCACGGAGGTCGTGTCGGGCACCGTGGCAAGGTTCTTTCCGACACGGAAGCGCAGCACCTCCGTCACGGGGCGAAGCCCGGCGCCCAGCATGCCTCCCGGGTGATGCTTGTGAAAGTCGTCCTTGCCGAAGTCGCGGCGCTGCGCGAGCGCGAGCGCGAGCGCATCGCCCACAGCGAGCGTCAGCGTCGTCGACGCGGTGGGCGCGAGGTTGAGCGGACACGCCTCGGTGAGGTCCCCGAGATCGATGTGCACGGTCGAGACGCGCGCAAGGCTCGAGCCCGCCCGGCTCGAGAGGCCGACCGTGGGGATGCCGTCCAACTTCAGGATCGATCCGAGCGCCACGACCTCCTGCGTCTCGCCCGACCAGCTGAGGAGCATCACGATGTCGTCTGCGCGGATCGAGCCGAGGTCGCCGTGCACCGCTTCCGCGGGGTGGACGAAGTGCGACGGCTGCCCGAGGCTCGAGAGGCTTGCGGAGATCTTCGCACCCACGAGCCCCGACTTTCCCATGCCGCTCACCACCACATGGCCGCGACATGTCTCGAGGAGATCGAGCGCGGCATGAAGCGAGGGGACGGCGTCTGCGGCGACGCGTTCCGCGAATCGACCCACCGCATCGGCCTCCGTGCGGAGCGCCTCGACGAGGAACGCACGCTCGTTGGCGCGCAGGTGCGGGTCGGATGCGGAGAGCGCGCGGGAATCGGCCATCGATGCAGTGTAATCGACGGGGAAATCGCCCGATTCCAACCGAGGCCCGTGGTAGATTGCCGCCGATGTCGCAGACCGACTGGCTTGTCCGCTTGCCCGTCTTCCAGGGCCCGCTCGACCTCCTGCTCTTCCTTGTGAGGCGCGCGGAGGTCGATATCCACGAGATCCCGATCCACACCCTCACGGACGAGTATCTCGCGTACGTTCGGCACCTCTCGCGCATCGATGTCGATGTCGCGGGCGAGTTCCTGGTGATGGCGGCCACGCTCGTCGAGATCAAGTCCCGCTCGCTCGCGCCCGCCGCGCCTGCGGACGATGGCGACGGCTCCGCCCCCGCCGCGCCAGGCGAGGATCCGCGCGCGGAGCTCATCCGCCAGTTGCTCGCCTACCAGAAGTTCCGCACGGCGGCCGAGGTGCTCGATGCGCGTCGGCGCGAGTTCGCAGAGCGCGCGGCGGCGCGCGTGAGGCCGGGTGCACTGGAGGAGGTCGAGGAAGAGGAGGAGGAGGAGCAGGACTTCGAGCTCGAGGACCTGCACCTCGGCGACCTCTTCGGCGCCTTCGAGCGCATCGCGGCGGCGATCGATCTCACGAGGATCGGCGACCACATGGTCGAGTACGACGACACGCCGATCTCGCTCCACCAAGAGGATCTCGTCGACAGGCTCGGCCGCGCCGATTCCCACCGTCTGGTGCTCACGAGCGTCTTCGAAGGGCGAACGCACAGCGAGCGGATCGGGCTCTTTCTCGCGCTGCTCGAGCTCGTGCGTCAGGGTCGCGTACATGTGAGGCAGGACAACCTCGACGATGCGATCGATGTCACGCTCGCGGCGGAAGCCGACCGCGGGCCTGACGCTCCGACCTTCCTGTAGCGGTCGCCGGAGCCGGCATGCAACGAGTGCGCGCAGACGAAGCCTGCGGAACCGTTCGTGTCGGAGTCGACTCCCACACCATTCGTTCCGCATGCGGAGGCATGTCGGAAACCGTGCGCTCCGTGTCGGACCGCTCGGGTCGCCGGAGTCGGAATCCCGCCGTCACGCGCATTCGCGGTAGTGGATCGGCTCCTCGTCGGCGCGACGCGTGAAGCACACGGGCGCTGCAGGCTCCTGCACGGCGCGCAGCCGCTCGAGGTACTCGCGCAGCGCTTCTGGATCGAACTCGAGCAGCCATTCGCGTGCGGCGGTCGGGTTCAGTTCGCGGATCTCGTCGATCAATCGATGGAGCTCTGGCACGGGGCAACCTCCGTCGCCACGACCATCGGCCACGCCTCCCCCGCCGCTTGAATCGGACCGCGCGCCTTGCTTATCGCCCCGACATCAGCTCGGAGAGCTTTCGCTTCAGGAGCGCCACCCGCAGGAGGCTCCGAACGCGGGTGAGGAGCTCGAGCTTGTTGACGGGCTTCGTGAGGAAGTCGTCGGTGCCGCTCTCGACCGCGCGCTCATGGTCGCCGACCTCGTGCAGCGCAGTCACCATGATGACCACGATGTCCCGGGTGGCTGGATCCGCCTTCAGCTTGCGGCAGACCTCGAAGCCCGACATCTTCGGCATCATCACGTCGAGCAGGATGAGATCGGGCTTTTCGCGCTGGATCGCCTCGATCGCCTCGACGCCGTCGCGCGCGGTCGAGAGCGTACAGGGCAGCGTCTCGAGGTAGGCCTGTATCAGCTCGAGGTTCTGCTGGTTGTCGTCGACGAGAAGGATCTTCGCGTTCGAGAGATCGGACAGCGCGCTTTCGTCGATCGATGGCTGGGTCGCACCGGACATGCCGCGATTCTAGCAAGTCGCCCCGTCAAAGCCCGAGCGCGCGCGCGGCGAGGTCGACGGGGTGCAGGGCCTCGCGCCCCGTGCCATCGTGGATCTGGTGGCGGCAGCTCGTGCCTGGCGCGCAGACGACGGCATCTGACGCGGCTCGGACGGCGGGAAACAGCCGCTCCTCGCCGATCGCCATCGAGAGGTCGTAGCGACGGTCGACATAGCCGAAGCTCCCGGCCATTCCGCAGCAACCCGTGTCGAGCACGGAGAGATCCTGCCCGAAGATGCGGCGCAGGAAGCGCGCGGAACTTTCCGTCGTCCACAGCGCCTTCTGGTGACAGTGACCGTGCAGGATGACGCGGTCGTGCTGGACAGGCAGCACAGGGCGCTGCGGATGCGCGTCCCACGCGCGGTCGAGGAACTCCTCGACGAGGAAGGTCCTTCGCGCGAGCGCCTCGCGATCGGCGCGCGCGTCCTTCGCGGCGCCTGCGGGAAGGAGCTCGAGCCAGTCGTCGCGGATCGCGCTCGCGCAGCTTGGCTCGAGGACGAGCACGGCGTCCGCGCCAGAGCTTGCGAGGAGTTCGCCGAGCGCACCCGCCGCGCGCGCGATCTCCTCGCGCGCCTCCGCGAGCAGCCCCGTCGAGATCAGGCTGCGGCCGCAGCAGCCGACGTCGGCGAGGATGACGCGGTATCCGAAGGCCTCGAGAAGCCGCACCGCGGAGCGCCCGATGCCGGGCTCGTTGTAGGCGGCGAAGCAATCGCCGAAGAGGATCACGGAGCGCGTGGCCGTGCGCGGCGCGCGGCTGCGGAACCAGCCGAAGAGCGATGGCCCGAATGCGGGAATCGAGCGCCGCGGATCGACACCGAGGAGGGAATGCGCGAAGGCCTTCGCGATCGGCGTTGCGTTCACGAGGTTCGCAAGCGCGTGGAAGCGCGAGCCGAGCTCGTTGAGTCGCCGCACATGCCCGAAGACGCGCGCCGAGAGCGGCGCTCCCTCGCGTGCGTAGCGCTGCGCGGTGTATTCGGCCTTCAGCTTCGAGATGTCCACGTTCGACGGGCACTCGGTCTTGCATGCCTTGCACGAGAGGCAGAGGTCGAGCGTCTCGATCGTCTCGGGGTCGTTCCAACGGTCCTTCGCGAGCTGCCCGGTGACAGCGAGCCGCAGCGCGTTTCCGCGGCCGCGGGTGGCGTGACGCTCGTCCTTCAGCGCGCGATAGGACGGGCACATGCTCGTCCCGCCCGACATACGGCGGCAGAGGCCCGCGCCGTTGCAGCTCTCGATCGCATGCTCGAAGCCCTCCTCGCGGTCGTAGGCGAAGAAGGTGGACACGGGCTCCGCGTGGAGATCGCGCCCCTCGGGCGCGATGCGCAGGTTGTCGACGATTCTCTCCGCGGGTCCCGTGTCGACGATGTTGCCCGGGTTCAGGAGCCCGCGCGGGTCGAACACCCGCTTCACCGCGCGCAGCGCGGCGCAGATCGTCTCGCCGAAGTACTCGCCGAGAAGCGGCGAGCGCACGCGGCCGTCGCCATGCTCGCCAGAGAGGGCGCCGCCGTACCGCGCCACGAGCTGCGCGATGTCCTTGGCGATCGCGACCATGACCGCACGGTCCTTCGGATCATGGATCGCGACGAGCGGACGGATGTGAAGGCAACCGACGGAGGCGTGCGCGTAGTAGGCCGCGGTTGTTCCGTGTCTGGTCACGATCGCACGGAAATCCTCGACAAAGTCGGGCAGTTTCGCGGGGTCGACCGCCGTGTCCTCGACGAAGGTGAACGGCTTCCGCGCGCCTGGCACGCCATGCAGCAGCGGCTCCCCCGCCTTGCGCAGCTTCCATGCCTTGAGGCGTTCGGCGGCGCCCGTGTAGGTCGACATCGCCGCATCGGGGAGCGCGGCGCGCAGCGCGTCGAAGCGCGCGGGAAGCTCCTCGACGCGGTCCGCGAAGTACTCGACGTAGAGCACTGCGCCGAGCGAGCCCGTCGCCGGCTTCGGCATCAGCTCGACGTACTGGCGGTACTCGGTGTTCCTCAGCGCGACATCGATCACCACGTCGTCGACGAGCTCGACCGCCGCCGGCTTCGTGGCGAGGATCGCCTTCAGGTTCGCGAGCGACTCGCGCACGCTTGCGAATCCGATGATCGCAAGGCCCCGCTCCTTCGGCTTCGGCACGAGCGCGAGCTCGGCGCGCAGCGTGGTCGCCAGCGTTCCCTCCGCGCCGCAGACGAGGTGCGCGAGGTTCACCCTGTCGTAGGTCCCCGGCGTCGAGCGCTCGAGCTGCTCGAGGAAGATGTCGAGCGAGTAGCCGTCGACATGGCGCAGGATCTTCGGGAAACGCGACCTGATCTCGCCTGCGATCGGCCGCACGATTCCCGCGAGCGCGTCGGCGATCGCGCGCTGCGCGGGGTCGCGGTCGCAGCTTCCCTCCTCGAATCTGTGCACCGATCCGTCGGCGAGCGCGACCTCGAGCGCCACGAGGTTCTCGACGGTCCGCCCGTAGAGGATCGAGTGCGCCCCCGCGGAGTTGTTGCCGATCATGCCGCCGAGGGTCGCGTGCGAGCTCGTTGCGACGTCGGGGCCGAACATCAGGCCATGCGGCGCGAGAGCCTCGTTCAGCTGATCGAGCGTGACGCCAGGCTCGACGATCGCGCGCCGCGCCTCGGGGTCGATCGCCTGAATCGCGCGGCAGTGCTGCGAGAAGTCGACGATCACGGCGCGGTTCACGCTTTGGCCCGCGAGCGCGGTGCCCGAGCCTCGCGGAAGAAACGGCACGCCCTCGCCCGCGAGGTGGCGCACGACAAGCGCGCCGTCCTCGACCGAGTGCGGCACGACCACGCCGATCGGCTCGACCTGGTAGATGCTCGCATCGGTCGAGTAGAGCATGCGGTCGTGGCGACCGAAGCGGATGTCCGCGCGCGCGACGGAGCGCAGCGCGCGCGAGAGCGACAGACGCAGCGCGTCGAGCGCGTCGCCACGCTCAGCCAGCGGAAGGCTCGTCGAGTGGTGGTCCGTCATGCGCGAAGCATAATCGCGCGGGGTGTGCGCGGAGGGCGCCCGCGAGCATCGCGCGCAGCGCCGCTCAGGGCGCCGCGGGCGCGTCCTTCGCCGCGTCTGCGGCCGCACGGCAGAGTTCCTCGAGCTTCTCGCGGAGTTCCCTGTGGCTGCGCGGCGAGGCCCCCTCCCACATGCCCGCGATGCGGCCGTCGGGCGCGACGAGGAAGGTCGTCGGAAACGCGCGCACGAGCCAGCGGCGCGCCGCCAGCCCGTCCATGTCGAGCGTGTTGACGAAGGGTGTCCCCGCATCCGCAAACGGCTTCAGCGCAGCGCCGATGCGCGTCTCGCGCTCGGCGCGCTCGCCGCGCTCCGCCGTGTTCACAAGGACGATGTCCGCGCGCCCCTCGAACTCCTTGGCGAGCTTCGCGAGGTCGGGCAGCGCCGCGATGCACGGGCCGCACCAGGTCGCCCAGAAGTCGATCACCACGGGCCTCGGCCGCGCGTCGACGAGGTTCCACTCGCCTGCGCCGACCTTCGCCAAGGCAAGCTCGGGTGCAGGCTCGCCCGCCTTGAGCGCCGGCACATCCTCGTCCTCGCCTGCGCCAGGCGTCCTGTCGATCAGCGCCGCGAGCCCGTCGACCTTCTGCCGCGAGGAGACATCGAGCGCAAAGGTCGCGTCCGTCGGCGCGTCCTTCGGCCGCCGCGCCTTCGACACGATGCGCCAACTGAGCTTCGCGCCCTCCTCGACTTCACCCCCGGAATGCATGGTGCCGACGGCAGATTCGACGAGATAGGTCTCGGGGTCGTAGGCGAGCCGCAGCTCCTCCGCCCCGTCGTCCGAGAGAAGGACCAGCACATCCGAGACCTGGCCGTCGACCTCCTCCTTCTCGACGCGCGCAGGGACCACGTTCGGGAGCTGCGGCATCAGCTGCATGCAGACCTCGAAGGGATCGTCCTCGCCGAGCGCAAGCGCAAGCTCGGGAAACGGCAGGTTCTGGAACGCGTTGAAGAGCGAGTAGTAGGGCGAACCTTGGTCGGAGACCTCGAGATAGGTCACGGCGCTCGACGCGTGCGTCGCTCGGACCTTGCCCTCCGCGAAGCGCAACTCGAAATCGCGCAGCGAGACGATGGCGCGTCGGCCCGAGGCGAAGACGAAGCGCGCCTCGATCGGCGGCGAGCGCTCCGCGCCCCCGCCGCCCGCTGCATCCGCGCGCGCGGCCTCGACCGTCACCGAGACGCTGACCTCGACGCCCTTGTCGTCGCGGTAGGCGCCGATCATCTTTCGGAGCACCGCTTCCGCCGCCGCGGGATCCGCCTTGACGACGGGCGCAGCGCCGTCCTGCACACACGCCGCAGCGGGCGCCGCAAGCGGAAGAAGCATGCTCACGAGCGCAAGCGACAGCGCCGCCCCCTCGAGAGGACGGCGCACGACGGTGCGGTACAGACTGTTCGAAAGGGACTGCGTCACGGCGTGGCTCCTTTCAGGTCAACGAGCGCGGGACGCGCCCACTGTACCCGCGGGGCGCGGGAAACGGGAAAAAGGAAGAGGCCGCGCGCGGGTTCCGCGCGCGGCCTCTGGAGCGTGCCTTCTGAGATCAGCCGCCCTTCGCTGCGAGAGCCTTCTCGGTCTCGGCCTTGAGCTGCTCGACGATCACGGCGGGATTGTTCGGGTCGATCCCCTGGTGGATCGCTGCCACGGTGCCATCGGGGCCGATGACGACCGTGGCGGGAATGCCCGTGAATCCGTAGGCCTGGATGACGGCATTGTCCATGTCGATCAGAGTGCCCATGGCGAAGCCCTGCTTCGTCCAGTACTCGCCGACGGCCTTCGTGCGCTCATCGCCCTGCGTGCGCTCGAGGGTGTTGATCCCGTAGACCACGATGGGCTTGCCCGACTCGGTCGCCCACTTGGCGAAGTCGGAGATGTGCGGGAGGCCGCGCTTGCACGGCCCGCACCACTCTGCCCAGAAGTCGATCACGACCACCTTGCCCTTGAGGCTCTCGAGGCTCACGGTCTTGCCGTCGAGGTCGACGAGCGAGAAGCCCGGGGCCGCCGCACCGACCTCGATCGCCTGCGGACCGAGCTCGTCGGGCGAGGCGACCTGCTTCTTGCCCGCCTCGTCGAAGGCGACGGGCGTCGCGAGCGCGTCGGCGACGACGGGCTTCATCTGAAGCTCGAGCGCGAACATGAATCCGGGAGGCGCGCCCTGGGGGGCGACATTGAGCTTCGCGCCCGTGAGGAGCTTCGTGGTGGCGTCGATCGAGTAGACGCCCACGGAGCCTCCGTCGCCTGCGACGAGAACCCGACCGCCGTTGGCGGGGTCGAAGCCCGTGATCTTCGCGCCGGGAATGAAGCCGCCCGCGAGCTCGGTCGCGAGGTCCTTCGGCTCCGACGGGTCATAGGTCCACTTCGGGAACGGGAGTTCGAAGCCGCCGAGCTCGTTGCCCAGCGTCTCGACGATGGAACCCGCGAGCGGGTAGGCCACAAACTTGTTCGGGGCCTCGTTGCTCAGGAGGTAGACCTTGCTGTTCACCGAGACGATCGACATCGGGCCCATGCCAAGGCGCGTGCCCGCCGCGTCGCGGTCGACGGACATCGACTGCTCGTTGCGGCGGCCCATCATGTCGACGACGATCGTGAGCGTGTCGGAGTAGGTCTTTGCGCTGCGGTATGCCCCGGCGGTCGCCTTCAGCGCCTCTTCGGCGGCCTTGATCGACTCTGGCGACTTCATCGCGTCGGTGAAGTCCGTCGAGATATCCGGAACGGCCGGCATCTCGAAGGCGGGCATCTCGCCGCCCGCGGGCGGCGCGTCGTCCTGGGCGAGAGACGGTGCCGCGAGAATGGCGGCGAACAGGCCGGCGGCGATGGAGGCGCGGGCACGCAGGGAGAGGGTGGTCATGGTCGACTCCTGAGGGAAACGCGCGAGTGCCGCGCGCCCCGCCGTGCGATCGGCCAAGGCGGCCGAGGCCTGCCCGCGAGCGCGCGCCCTAGGCGCGTTCCGACTCGTCGAGCGGGCCGATCCGGACCGCATCCGCGCGGCCTGGACAAGCACGAAGCAGGGATTCTAGCCGTTCCCCCGAAACGGGATCGCGCATCCATCCCGCGATTTCCGCTGCGGGAAGGAGGACGAAGGCGCGCTCGCGGAACCGAGGATGTGGCAGGGAAAGGTCGCCGTCGGCAAGGACGCATTCCCCGTGAAGGATGAGATCGAGGTCGATCTCGCGGGCGGTCCAGCGCAGATCGCTGCGGCTGCGGCCGAGGTCGCGCTCGATCGCGAGCAGCCGCCCAAGGAGATCCTTCGGTGCGAGCGCCGTCGCGAGCAGCACGGCGGCGTTCAGGTAGCGCGGCTGGTCGGGCGGCCCGACGGGCGCGGTGTCGTATGCGCTCGAGAGGGCGACGATGCGCGTCGCGGGCAGCGCGCGCAGCGCGTCCACCGCCGATGCGAGGTTCGCGCGGCGGTCGCCGAGATTCGCGCCGAGTGCGATAAGGGCGTGCGCCTCCCCCGCGCCCAGTCCGTCAGGCGCGCTCGACACGGCAGGCCTCCCCTTCCGCCCAGAGAAGCGGCCGCGTGGCCTCGCCGAGAAGCGCGAAGCGCGCACAGGCGAGCGCAAGATGCGCGGTGCGGCTCCGCACGGTGGCGCGGTCGCCCGGGAAGTGGAAGCGCCGCGACACGACCTCGGCACCGCGCTCCGCGAGCGCGATGTAGACGGTGCCGACGGGCTTCGCCTCGGTTCCGCCCGAGGGGCCTGCGACGCCCGTCGTCGCAAGCGCAAGTCCCGCGCCCGTCCGAGCGAGCGCACCGCGCGCCATCGCAATCGCGGTCTCGTGGCTCACCGCGCCATGCCGGGCGAGCGTCTCCTCGCCGACGCCGAGGTCGGCGACCTTGCGTGCGTTCTCGTAGGTGATGAAGCCGCCTGCGTACCACGCGCTCGAGCCAGCGACGTCGGTGATGCGCGCGCCGAGAAGGCCGCCCGTGCAGCTCTCGGCGGTCGCAAGGACTAGCCCGCGCTCTGCGAGCATGGCACCGACGACCGACGCAAGCGACTCGCCGTCGCGGCCAAACACGATTCTGCCAACGCGCGCGCGGCAGAGCTCGACCGTCTCCTCAAGCGCCGCGCGGGCTGCATTGCCCGCGCCTGTCGCGCGGATCCGGATCGAGACGATGCCGTCGCTTGCGGTCGTGCCGACGGAAGGCTCGCGGCCGCGCGACATGAGGTCGCCGAGCAGTTCCCCAATCGAGCTCTCGCCGAGGCCGATCGTGTGGAGCGCGGTCGTGGCAACGACCGTGTCGCCGCGCACGACACCCGGCGCCACGAAGCGTGCGAACATCGGCTGCATCTCGTTGGGCGGACCCGGCAGGCAGAAGATGCTTCCTTGGCCGTCGCGCGCGGGCGCTGCAAGCCCGGGCGCCGTGCCGTGCGGGTTGTCGAGGAGGGCGGCCGACGGCGGGCGCATCGCCTGCCGCAGGTTCGAGGCTGGCATCGGCCGCCCGCGCGCCGCGAACCAGCGCGCAAGATGCGCGATGCCCGCAGGGTCCTCGACGAGCGCCGCACCAGGGCCGTCGACAAGGTCGCAGAGCGCCTCGCGCGTGAGGTCGTCGAGCGTCGGGCCGAGGCCGCCCGTCACGACGAGCGCATCGTGCGTCGACGCAAGTGCCCGCATCGCCGCCGCAAGCACAGCGCGGTCGTCGCCCACCGTGCGGCGCTCGCCGGGCGCTGCGCCAAGCGCACAGAGCTCGCGCGCGATCCAGCGCGCGTTCGTGTCGTCGATCTGTCCGAGCACGAGCTCGTCGCCCACCGAGAGGATGGCGACGCGCGCCGCACGGGCGCGATCGGTCGAATCGTTCACGGGCGTGCCGCTCCCGCCGCGATGCGTTCCCGCGAGAGCCGCACCACTTCTTCATAGCGCTCGGTCACAGCCGCGCCGAGCGTGCGGCGCAGTTCATCGGCGGGCGAAGAGCCCTCGAGCCAGAGCCCCGTCCCGGCCCAGGCCGGATTCTTCGCGAGGTAGCCGGCCGCGACGGCCGCGCGGCCCTCGCGCGTGGCGAGGTCATGCAGCGTGCCGTCGGGCGCACGCACGACGGGCATGGCGTCGAAGGCCTCGAGCATCGCCTTCAGCGTGGGGTCGGAGACATCCGCGGCCGTCACCATCATGCCGCGGCCCGAGGATGGCGCCGGATATGCGGGGTGCTCGCGGATCGCGCGCCACGCGCGCGCGAGCTCGCTGCGGCGGTCCGCGCAGATCGCGCTGAAGATCGGCGCGATGAAGCTCCGCGCGTGCGGGTCAGGGTCGCGCACGGCGCTCGCGAGCGCGAACGGATCGACCTGGTCGATGAACTCCGCGCCGTACCGCTCGATGAACGAGCGCCGCACCGGCATGCGGCGAAGCTCGAACTCGCGCGGCCCGAGCTCGCCCGCCTCGCGCTCCGCGGCGCGGAACTGCCACAGCGCCTGGCCCTCGTCGCTCAGCGTGAACTGGATGAACCGCTCCGCGATCTCCTTGTTCGGCGCGTTTGCCAGAAGCGCGATCGGATCGGGGTCGATCACGGTCTGCCCGGGCGGGTCGACGTAGCCGAGGCGGTCGGGGTCGCCCGCGTCGCGGATGGCCTGCGCCTGGTAGCGCCCGTAGAAGTCGATGCACGGGCCCGCGACGCTGTCGCCCGCAGAGACGTCGAGCGGCACCTTCGGCGCGCTCGACGCCACGCTGCGCGCGTTCGCGCTCATGCGGCGGATGATCTGCCATCCGCGCTCCCATCCGAGTCGCTGGATGATCGCCTCGAGCGCCGTCTTCACGGAACCCGACTGCGCTGGGTTCACAAGCGTCACACCGGCCGCGAGGCGGGCGTCGGCAAGCTCCGACCACTCGGTCGGCTCGTCGAGCCCGAGGTCCGCGAGACGGTCGCGGTTGTAGACGATGCCGAAGCCCGAGAGCGCGACGCCGTACCAGTAGCCGTCAGGGTCGTACAGCGTGTTGTCGCCGATCGAGTTGCGCCCGTAGGTCTGCGCGAGCCACTCCGGGTCGAGGTCCGGCTTCGCGAGAATGCGTCCGCTCCTGCGCGCGTCGCCCGAGCCGACCACGATCTCGCGCTTCAACTGACCGTACTCGTAGCTGCCGCCACCGAAGACGAGATCCGCGTTTCCGCCGATCGGCCTGCCCTCGCGCAACGCGGCCGCCGCGTTCGCATCGAGCACGCGGCGGATCTCGCTCGTCCCGCCGGGCGTGTTCCACACGACCGCCACGGCCTCGCCGAAGTTGCGCTCGTGCCACACGCGGAAGGCGCGTCCGAACTCGCTGCGGATCTGCTCGTTGTGCGGCGTGTAGATGATGACCCGCCGCGCGGCGCGCGGTGCGCGGTCGCCGCGGTCCGCGAAGACAACGGGAAGCGCAGCGAGGACGACAAGAAGCGCGGGAAGGATGAAGGGCTTGATCCGCACGGCGTTCTCCTACTGCGCGTCCGAGGTGATCGCGCGGATCTCGTCTGCGAAGCCCTGCGCAGCCGAGCGCACGGCGGACTTCCAGTCTGCACCGCCCTGGGCCGTCGGATAGATCACGGATCGGCTCGCCGTGATGAGCGCGCCTTCGTCGCCTCGGGTGAATGCCGCGCGCACATCGTCGGCAGTGCCCCCCTGCGCGCCGTAGCCGGGCACGAGGAAGACGGCGTGGGGCATGCGCGCGCGGAGGCGCGCGATCTCCGCGCGCTTGGTGGCGCCGACGACGGCGCCGAGCGCGGAGAAGCCCGATGCGCCGAGCGAGTCGCGGCCGACCTCCGTGACGAGAGATGTGACGAGGTCCGCGACCATCTCGGCGACGCTTCGGCCGTCCTCGAGGCGCGCGCCCTGCAGAAGGTCGCCCGACGGATTGCTTGTGCGGACGAGGGCGAACGCCGCACCGCCCGATGCAAGGAAGGGACGCAGCCCATCCGCCCCGAGATACGCGTTCACCGTCGTCCAGTCTGCGCCGAAGGCGCGCGCGGAAGCGGCATAGTGCTCCGCGGAGATCCCGATGTCGCCGCGCTTGGCGTCATACACCACGACGAGCCCCGACTCCCCCGCCACGCGCAGGACACGCGCCATGGCGGCAAAGCCGTCGGCGCCGTGGCGCTCGAAGCACGCGGCCTGGATCTTCACGGCGGCCACGCGGTCGGCCACCGCCTCGATGACGCCGATCGAGAAGCGCTCGATCGCCGCAGCGCAGGCAGATGCGTCGGCGCGATCGGCCGGCGCGATGGCGCTTGGGAGCCGCTCGACAACGGGATCAAGGCCGACGCAGGTCGCAGAGCCGACCGCTCGGACGCGGGCAAGGAGTCTGTCCGCAGGGTGCATGGTGGTCACGGAGGCGGCTCGGTCACGCTCGGCGCCGAGAGGGGTGGAAGCGGAACTCGCCGACATGGGTGCCGATTGTACGGTGCGCCAAACGAAGACGGCACGCGCGGGCATCGCCGCGTCACGGGGCCTTTCCACCCGTCTCGCAGAGCCCGCGGAGGTAGCTCCAGGTGTAGATCCCCGTGTCGTGTCCATCATTGAAGCGGATGCGGAGCGCATAGTGCCCCACGGGCTCGACCGCGTCGATTGCCAGCGGTCCTTGCGCGGGCGCGTTCGCGGGAAGAACCGTGAACGGATTCCGCGCCATCTCTGCGCGCAGCTCGCGCATGTCGGCCGACGGCGACTGCCTGCGCAACAGCCCGACCGCGAGGAAGTGCTCCGCTCCGTCGCTCCAGCGGAAGAGGATCCCGCGCGCGCGCTCGACATCGATGTGGACGGGCCGCGGCGTATCTGTCGGAGCGCTCATGGCCGCCATGCTACGCTCGGCGCCCGCATGCGGGACCTGCTTCCACCGATCGCGCGCCACGCGCTTCCCCCGCTCTCCGAGTCGCTCGGGGCGCCAGCCCCCGATGCTGCCACGCCCATCTTCGCCGTGGCGATCACGGTCTCGCCCGACGAGACGAGCGCGCTTGTCCCGCACGCGAACAACATCGCGATCCTCGGGTGGGTCGACCTCGCCGCCAGCCTGCATGGTGCGCATGCAGGTGCCTCGCGCGAGGAGGTCGCGCACGGCGGATGTATGTGGTTCGTCGCGCGCCACGAGATCGACTATCTCGCGGAGGCGTTCGCGGGCGATCCGCTCGTCCTTGCGACCTGGGTCGAGCGCGCGGGCCGAACCAGCCTCGTGCGCGCGACGGCCATCCTGCGGCCCGACGGCACGGCGGTCGCGCGCGCCCGCAGCCGCTGGGCCTTCGTCGATCTCGCCACGCGGCGCCCGACCGCGATTCCGTCGGACGTGCTGGCGCGGCTCACGGGCGGCGCTTCCGCAGCGGCGCCAAAGAAAAACCCCGTTCGATCAGAGTTCTGAGCGGACGGGGCGGAGGGGAGAAAGATGACAAGATTGGTTCCGCGCACCGTCGCCCACACGGCCTTTCGGCCAGATGAAGCGCGCGACGCGCGAGGATTCGGCCCGATGCGGAGCGCACACAGATCGCGCCACCACCGTTCAACCGAGTCCTGATGGCTCTCGTACGCGCACCACCTGCGCCAAGAGCCCGCTGCGGAGGAGAATCCCTCCGCTGTGCTCTTCTATTCGGCGCGCTTGAGCGGGTCTCCTGAGTTTTTCCGTCGGACTTTGCCAAGGACGCGGACTTTTCGGGCAGGTCTCGAGAATTCCCGCCTTCGCGCGGAGCAAATGCGGCCGCGCTACCCTTTCGCCCATGCAAGACGACGGCGTCCGATCATCCGAAGGCCCTGCGGTGGGCCTGCGATGGCCCCGCTTGGCCACGCTCCCCGCGCCTCTCTCGCGGGTGTTCCGCTCGTGGGTGTTCTTCTCGTGGGTGTGTCTCTCATGGGCGCTTCTTCTTTCGGCCCCCCAGACGGGGCTGGCGGGCGCCCCGCCAGACTTTGTGCGCGACGGCGCGGGCCTCGCGACGAACGGGCAGACAATCCGGCAGCCTGCGGGCCCGAGGAAGCAGATCCTCGCGATCATTCCCGACCGCACCACGGGCCGCGACTGGGGCCTTCGCTATCTCGCGGAGGCCGTCGACGACTTCAACCGCATCCAACCCGATGCGGTCTTCTGCGTGGGCGACCTCGTGCAGGGCTACTCGCGGAGCCGCGCGACCGTGCGCGCGGAAAGAGACGACTTTCTTGAGATCGTGCGACGGCTGCGCATGCCGTTCTATCCGACCGCAGGCAACCACGACGTCGTGAGCGGCGACCGCAACCGGGCCGAGCGCGTGTTCGAGGACGAGTACCGCGCGCTCTTCGGGCCGCTCTACTACGCCGTCGAGCTCGAGCTCGCGAGCGTGGTCATCCTCAACACGGAGGATGGCGAAGGTCTCGTGCAGCAGGGCTTCTCCGACGCGCAGCTCGCGTGGCTCGACGAGACGCTCGCACGCCTGGCCACGCGCGACCGCCCGATCATCCTTCTCTTCCACAGGCCGCTCTGGGACCACCGCGCCACCAACTGGGACACGCGCGTCCAGCCGATGCTCGTGCGCCACGGCGTCGACTATGTGATCGCGGGGCACTACCACTCGCTGCAGATGCTGCCGCCGAAGGACGGGATTCCCTTCCTCGTGCTCGGAACCTGCGGCGGCGCGATCGACCAGCACCCGCTCGCGGGGCAGCTCCAGCACACGACCTTCGTGGTGATCGACGAGGCGGGCACCATCGAGCCGTACCACCAGGTCGCTGGCACCACGCTTCCCGTCGACTGGATCTCGAAGGAGGACCAGGACCTCAGCTTCCGCCTGAAGAGCGCGCGCGACGCCGTCGTCGTCCGCGGCGCCGTCCCCGACGCGTTCGGCGCGCCGAGCGAGGGTGCCGTGGAACTCGTGCTCAAGAACCCACTCGACCGCGCCATCACGCTCTCGTTCGAGGCGACCTCTGCGCCGGGGCCTTGGATCGTCGACGACCGCGACCCGCGCGGCGAACCGATCACGAGGGTCTGGACAAGCCGCACGGCCATCGACACCTTCAACGCAAGCACCACGGACCTCGCAAGCCCCTACGCAATCGTGTTTCCCGCCGAGCCGATCAGGCTCGAGGCGGGTGCATCGACCGCCGTCAGGCTCCGTGCGTCGGCCCCGCTCCAAGTCGCGCCCGTCGCGCCGCCACCGTTCGATGTGATCGCGCGCTTCGAGGACTCGAAGGGCCGCAGCGTGCCGATCGTGCTGCGGCAACGCCTGCCGCTGGCACGCTCTGTCACCCTCGGCACCAGCCTCGCGGCGGCAGCGGACTATCCCGTCGGCGTCTGGGAGTGGACCCCCTACGACACGCCCGACGCAAACCCGACGGCGCGCTTCGCCCGCGCAGCGGACGGAAGCCTGCTTGTCTCGCTGAGCGTCCCCGACCGCGTCTTCTCGCCCGACGCGAGGCTGACCGACGCGCGCGGCGCGCTCGACGACCCGCTCGGCGACGCGGTGCGGCTCGTTTTGGGCTCGGGCGGCGAGGCGAGGGAACTTCTTGTCACCTTCGACGCCAACTCGAAGGAGCCGGTCGTGCGCAAGCTCTCCGCCGACGGCAAGACGCTCGAGCGTGCCGCAGGAGTCTCGACGGTCCTCACGCGGGTGGACGACGCTTGGTCGCTGCAGCTCTCGGTTGCGCGTGTAGCGCTTCCCGCTGGGCGGACGCCCGACGGCGCTGCGCTCGACGACCTTGCCTTCAACCTCGGCGTCGCGGACAACGACGAGACCTTCCACACCCAGTGGCGCTGGCTCGCCCCGCGCGGAATCCCCGCCCTCCTTCGCCTCGGCTCCGAAGAGGCTCCGTGAGGCGGAAACGCGCCCAAGACAGGTCCTCCGTTCTCGGGCCACTTGACCGCGAGCCGAGAACCCCGTTCAATATCGGTTCAGCGCGGCGGCGATTCCTGAGACGCAGCGCGCCACTTCCCGATCAGTCGCGCGACTGATCACGGTCGGAGCCCCCGACGCCGGCGTTCGGCGTTGGAAGAAGCGCGACCGAGAACCGCGCATTTTGAAAGGACCGTCCATGAAGTCCATCCTTGCACTTGGTTGCCTCTGCACCTGTGCCCTGCTCGCTGGCTGCAGCGACTCGAATGTCGAGAGCATCGAGTCGAGCCAGGTCCGTCCGCCCGCGCCAGAGTCCGAGCAGCTCGCTGCACCCGGATCGACCGTGAAGTTCGACAAGGATCCGAACGCCTCGCAGAGCGGCGCCGCTCCCGCAGGCAAGTAAGCCCTCGAACACACTGACGACTCGCGCCGCGGCGCCCCTCTCGGGCGCCGCGGCTCTTTTTCGCCTGCACAGGCTGCGCAACTCATCCATCCCGTGCGATCGGAACCGCACGCCCTCGGGGTGCGGAAATCTCGCTGCCAGCCGTGAAGTCGCACCGCGATTCGGCTGATGAAGAAGGCGGCTTGGGTTGCTCCTCGCGGAGCGCTCGATGCCCCCAAGTTCAGGCCATCCACCCGCCGCCGCTTCGGATGAACAATCCGAACGGCGGTTTTGCCTTTGCGCACAATGCCGCAGACCCGCGTGCGGGCCGCGGCTCTCAGCGGGTCATCAGTCCGCGCAGCACGGAGAGGCCGCGCTCGAGCGTCTCCTCCTTCGCTGCGAACGACAGGCGGAAGTGCGTATCGCGAGTCGAGAACACCTTCCCGGGAATCACGAGGACACTCTCTGCGATCGCCTTCTCGACGAACTGCGAGGCCGTGAGCCCGAGCGCTGGCGGAACCTCTACGAACGCATAGAACGCGCCGCCCGGCCGCGCGACGCGTGCCACCCCGTCGAAGGCGGCGAGCACCGTGTCGCGCCGCTTCTCGAAGCGGTTCACCCAAGGTCGCATGTCGATCTCGTAGGCGTGGACCGCGGCGTACTGCGCCATGCTCGGCGCGCAGACGAAGGTGTACTGCTGGAGCTTTGCGATTGACTGCACGATGTCGTGCGGACCCGCGACGAAGCCGAGGCGCCAGCCCGTGCAGCCGTAGGTCTTGCCGAAGCCGCGGATGAGGAGGCAGTCCTTGCTCATGCGCGCGGGCGTCGGGAAGCGACCGCCCTCGAGCGACTCCGAGAAGGTGAACTCGTCGTAGATCTCGTCGGAGATGAGCAGGATCCCGCGCGCGCGGCAGAGGTCGACGATGTCGGCGAGCTCGCGATCGCCGAGCACGACGCCCGTCGGGTTGCCCGGGCTATTCACGAGGACCGCCTTCGTGCGCGGCGTGATGAGCCGCTCGATCCGCTCGGCCGTCATGCGGAAGTCGGGATAGGTGTCGCAGGTGACGATCCGCCCTCCCGTAAGCGCGCCGAGCTGCGGGTACATCACGAAGTAGGGATCGGGCACGATCGCCTCGTCGCCTTCGTCGAGAAGGCACATCATGGCCAGGAGGAGCGCGCCGCTCGTCCCGCTCGTCACGATCGCGGAGAGCCCGCCCGAAGGCTCGGGCGTCCAGCCGATCTCGGAGCCAAGGCGCGACCAGATCGCGCGCAGGAGCTCGGGGCAGCCCTGGGTCTGCGTGTAGCCGTTGCGGTTCTCCTCGATGGCCTTGATCGCAGCGCGCTTCAGCTCCTCGGGCACGGGGAAGTCGGGCTGGCCGATCGAGAGGTTGATCGGATCCTTGAGATGCGCGGCGAGGTCGAAGACCTTGCGGATCCCGCTGGCGTCGATCGAGCGCGCGCGGCGGGAGAGAAGCTTGGAGAGGTCGAGGGCCGTGTCCATCGCGAGGAACTCCGAGGCGTGTGGCAAGGACGAGCGCGGGCGGAAGAGAAGAACACGACGCCCCCTCGCAGCGAGGGGGCGTCGGATGTGTTCGACCTGTCGGAGGATACCGCGCGCAGGCGATGCGGGACGGACCGCTGCCGCCAGCTGCGCACGAAGAGAAGGGTTACTTCTTCTTCGCGTCCTTCTTGGCGTCCTTCTTCGCGTCGGCCGCGCCCGCGCCCGCGCCCGCTGCAGCGGCCTCCTTCTTGGGCTTCTTGCCTGCAGCCACCTTGATGCTCAGGACCTTCGGGAGGCCGAGCGGCGAGTTCTTGCCCGCATCGAAACGCTCGGTTGCCGAGAGGCGCGCGATGCGCTCGTCGCGGCTGAGGACGTTGCGGTGCTGGTTGAGCGCGCCTGACTTGGTCTTGAGAGAGGTGTGGATGCCCATGGTTTGGCCTGCTGAGGGTTCGCCGTCTTGAATTCTGCGCGCCGTCGGGAAGCGATCAGCGCTGGAAGAGCTTTGGATACATGTCGCCGAAGTCGGGGTTTCCTCTGCCGGCCGCCTTGTACAGGACACCCGCTTCGCGAATCCTCTTCTTCAGCTGCGTCGCCGCCGGACCGCTGAGTTCCGACTTCGGAAACCCTGGCAGGACGATGACTTCGCGAAGTCGGGCAGTGTCGCCGACCACGGCGTAGGCGTCAAGCCCTCGCTGACGGCAAAAATCGACGATGTCATCTGCTCGGCTCTCGGGCGGCGAGGCGATGACGAAGTAGTTGAGGCCTGATTGCCGCGGATCCAAGCCCTTCGGCGTCGGAGGCAGCGGCGGGAAGTCGGGGTCGCGAGGAACCACGCGCTCGCCTTGGGCTGGCGCGGACGCAATCTGGTTTTCGGACGCGCCTGCGCCTGCGAGGCCTTGAGAGGGTTCGGGAGCGGGCTGCGCAGGCGGCTGCGCAGGGGGTTGCGCGGGCCTGCCTTCGGCGAGAAGCCGCAGTTCCTCCTCGCGCTCCGCAACCGCCTGTGCCCGGCCCAGGCGCTCGCCTCGTGTCACGCCCACGAAGTAGGCGACGACGATTGCGACCACGAACACGCTCGTCCACGCGAGCCACTTCGCGTCGCTTCCCGCGAAGGGCTGAAACCCGCCGCCGCGGCCGCCGCCAGATGACCCGCGCGATGATCCGCGAAGGGCGCCCGGATCTGCGGATGCACCGCCGCGACCCATGAGTTCGTAGAGAGCTGGTCCGCCCTTCCGTGCCATGCCGTGCCTCTCGATTCAGAATCCGATCGCGGGGAATCCAGCCGTGACGACCGACGCGCGTGCGGCGTCGGTTGGCCATGGTAGGGACTTGCGGCGGGCCCCGTCGAGAGGCATCGTCGAGAGGCATCGTCGAGAGCGCCTCAAAGCGCGCGCCACCGCTCGGCGCTCGCCGCGACGCCCTCGCGCGGACTCGTCCACTGCCGCGCGTCGAGGACAGGCATCACGCGGGCGGCCCCGTCGCAAAGCGCTGCGGACGGCTGCGCGAGGTCGAGCGCCGTGCGCAGCGCGTGGGCGTCGAGCCGGGACTCGCCCCGCTCGAGGATCGGCCCGCGCAGGCCGCTCCGAAAGAGATCGACCACGCGCACGCCGCCGAGCGCGCTGCCGAGCCCCGCGATGACCGCGACAGGGTCGCCCCCCGCTGCGAGCACAGCCGCCGTGTCGACGCTCGCAAGAAACGGCGGCTCGGGGCGCGCCGCGCCCGCGCTCCCACCCGTCGTGACGGGCTCAAGCAGCGTCACGCCGAGCCGCAGCGCACACTCCGCGAGTGCAGCGCGAACCTCAGCCGCCCCCTCTGAGGGAATCGGCGCCGTGAGCGGCACGCGACCGAGGTCGGAGGCAAGCCCGATCGCGCCCTCGATCGCGTCGACCGCACGGTTGACGAGCGTGGCGTCCGTGAAGTGCGCGGGCGGGATGAAGAGGTCAATTCCCGAGCAGAGAAGCTCATGGCGCGCGAGTGTCGCGGCGAGGTCGCGCCGCGCGGAGCGGTCGAGTTCGCGCGGGCGCGTGGCTGGCAAGGCCGCGGAAAACTGCACGCCCCGCAGTCCGAGCGCGGCCATCCACCCGATCGCCTCACGCAGCCCGGCACCCTCGCCCCCCGCCGCGCCCGCGTCGACAAGCGGCGCGACGGTCGCCGCGAGGAATGGCCGTGGATCCGAGTGGCCCGTGGGCATGACGGCGAGTGTAGGGTCGGCGCGCTTCGGGTGAGCAGCCGGGGTCTACCATGCGCCCCATGCGCGCTCCCCCGCTCAGCCTCACGATCCAGGCATTGGCAGCGGTCGCCGTCGGTCTGTGGCTTGCGCTCGCGATCGCGGGCGGAGTCGCGGCGGCGGCGATCTTTCCGGCAGCGCGCAGCCTTGAACTCTCGCTCGCGGGCTACGAGGCTTTCCTCGCCGCCGAACCCGAGCTCGGGCGCACGCTGGTGGCGGGATACCTCGCCGAGCGCGTGTTCGACCTGACAGGTCCGCTCCGCACAGGGCTCGCGCTTGCCGCGGCGGCGCTGGTGGTGGCGGCGCTTCCCTGGCGCGCGCTTCGGCCCG
>QLAH01000260.1_pt1 | contig 37998 bp, 37 predicted proteins | sample 4693081 | NCBI WGS metagenome assembly QLAH01 (sample SAMN09425401, study PRJNA476045) | Lake water metagenome, whole genome shotgun sequencing project. | reverse complement strand
GATGTGTTGGACTTCTTGACCCAGGCCATTCAGGCCGAACGCTTGGGGCACGAGCACCCTGACCTGCGGCCTCAACCCTCGGCTGAGGATGAAACCCCTTTGGCGGCGTAGCCCCCTGAATCTTTACAATTATTCATTGGGGGTTCGATGCTCCAGGTAGTCACGAAAGTTTGTCCAAGTCGTTTGATTAGGCCGATCATCATCCAGGGGCGGAGGGGTTTGATAGAGCGAAAATTCGCCCTCAACCTGGCTGCGTAGGGGTTCTGGAAGTTCCTGCCAGTTGGCTATCCGTGTGCCGATAGCATGAAACACCAACTCTCCCGGTCGGCTTCCCATCGCCATCCACGGTAACCAGGGCGAGATGCGGCTCCAGGTAATGGCTACGGGAACGGAGTGGCCCACGCCCCTCAGAACCTCTTGCTCACTCACGGCGAAACTGAACATTTCCATGGCATGGTAGTGCCCACCCATATAGGCCTGGTGCTCGCTACCGAGGGGATTAGGGTAAAACAGGGGAATGGTGATGCTTAAAAACAGTAGGTCGCCCTGGCCAAACCGTTGAAAGGCTAAGCCCTGCCCCGTGGTTTCAGCCCAAAAAGGGCCAGCATTCACCGGATCATTCGCCACCGGAATAACGGTATTTGTCCCTTGGGTCCAGGGGTTTTCCCAGGTTTCTAGCAGGGCATTGGTCTCCGGGTCGAGGTACACCATCACTTCGCGAGTGACCTGACGAAACCCAGCCGACCCCGTCTCTGAGGTTAAGGACCCGCAGGCCCGACTACTCATCCCCTGAACGTTGAACAGATGTCGGTCTCGCTCTCCTAGAACCCGGCTGTAGACTTCCCCCTGCCAGGTGAAGTAGGTGGTCTCGCCATCCTCAAGGGAGCAGGTGATCTTACGAAAGGCCGTGAGCCGATCTTGCGGTTGCGCCAAGTCTAGCGGTGTGGCGCTACTGTCTGAGGCCCCCGCCAGCAGCAGAACGACCGTTGTAGAGATGGCTGTGAATAGCGATTGCCGCCGCATGGCATGTCCTCTCAATTTCCTTGGCCATTGTCCCCTTGGGCTTGGCAGATTGTAAGGTGCCTTTGGGCCGTAACGCAAAGCCCTGCACCAAAGCGACGCGCCAAACCATTCAGCATTATCTTCCGCTCCTCTCAGGGTTGTCTCAGACAGGCTTGTTATGGTGCCCTTAAGCCAACACACGACCTGAGGACACTATGCGACTAAATCGGTTTCTGCTGCTAAGCCTTGCCATTCCCCTCATGGTGGCCTGCGCCTCCGGGCAATCGGAGGCTGTCAAAGATAGCTCGATGGCTAAAGACTCGATGACCACAGCCGACCAGGCCGTTGCTGAGACCGCAGAGGCGGCCAGCGCTGACGCGGTGGCAAATTCAGAGGCAACCGCCATGGCGGATGAAACTATGACGGGCGTAATTAAATCGGGAACCTTTGTTTCGGGGGAGAAGAATACCTCTGGAATGGCGAGAATTATTAATAGCGATGGCCAGTTTTTTGTAGAACTCGACGAAACCTTTCAAACCTCTAGTGGGCCAGATTTAGTAGTGGTGCTGCATCAATCCGCAGATGTAATTGGCTCAACGGAGCCACCCGCCTTTCCGCTACAGGAGGGATCCTATGTTTCCTTGGGAGAACTGGAAGCCTTTAGCGGTGCCCAGCGCTATGCCATTGCCGCCGACCTTGACCTAGACGCCTACCCATCGGTTGTGATTTGGTGTCGGCGCTTCAATGCCACCTTTGGGGCCGCGTCGCTTCAGTAGTCACCTCAGTAATGGCGGGGCCTTCCTTCGGCCTCCCAGGTTGCCGCCAGCATCTAAGCCCTAACCTGAGTTCGGAATAAGCCAAATGCTGCAATCTTGAGAAATCTGTTGCCAGCTTGCGCTTTAGACCTCACCCTAAATCCCTCTCCCTTGGGGAGAGGGACTTTGAGCCTTCTAGCTCCCCTCTCCTCCCTGGGAGAGGGGCTGGGGGTGTAGCTTGCTTCCCGTAAGGGTGGGCTACCAGGGGATCTGGTCACTATGTCTAACCCGAACTGAGGTTAAGCCCTAGGGTTACCTGGAAGCCTAGGGCTAGGCTGTGAGTCTGTGCGGCCTGGGTGCCCTGGGCCACCAACTCGATCCCAAAACACCCCGGCAATGGCTGTAATCTGGGTTAAGTAACAAAGCGACACAAACCAGCATGGCCACTATTAACGACAACTACCTCAAACTCAAGGCGGGCTACCTGTTTCCAGAAATTGCCCGTCGGGTGAACACCTTCGTGGAAGCGAATCCCGATGCGCCGATTATCAAATTGGGCATTGGCGACGTCACCGAACCCCTGCCCGAAGCCTGCCGCAACGCCATGATCCAGGCGGTGCAGGACATGGGAGATCGCGGTTCCTTTAAGGGCTATGGGCCAGAACAGGGCTATGGCTGGCTGCGGGAAAAAATCGCCCAGCACGACTTTCAGTCTCGCGGCTGCGACATTGATGCCTCGGAAATCTTCATCTCCGATGGCTCTAAGTGCGACTGCGGCAACATTTTGGATATCTTCGGCGACAACAACTCCATCGCCGTTACCGACCCGGTCTACCCCGTCTATGTCGATACCAACGTGATGGCGGGCCACACCGGAGCCGTGAAGGAAAACGGCGAGTACGAAGGGCTAGTCTATCTACCCATCAACGCCGAAAACAACTTTACGGCCAGCATCCCCAGCGAAAAGGTAGACCTGATCTACCTCTGCTTCCCCAACAACCCCACCGGGGCCGTGGCCACCAAGGAGCACCTGCAAGCCTGGGTCAACTACGCCCGCGCCCACGGTTCCATCATTTTGTTCGATGCCGCCTACGAAGCCTTCATCACCGATCCCACCCTTCCCCACTCCATCTACGAAATTGAAGGGGCACGGGACTGCGCCATCGAGTTTCGCTCGTTTTCTAAGAACGCAGGTTTCACCGGAACCCGTTGCGCCCTCACCGTGGTGCCCAAGTCCCTCAAGGGCAAGGCCGCCGACGGTAGCGAAGTAGAACTGCACGGCCTGTGGAACCGTCGCCAATCCACCAAGTTCAACGGCGTCTCCTACATCGTGCAGCGGGGAGCCGAAGCGGTCTATTCCCCTGAAGGCCAAGCCCAAACCAAGGCGCTGATCGACTTCTACATGGAAAACGCCCGCATCATCCGCGAACAACTCACGGCAGCGGGCATCAGCGTCTATGGCGGCGTCAACGCGCCCTACGTGTGGGTGAAGACCCCCAACGATCTCTCAAGCTGGGACTTCTTCGATAAGCTGCTGCACACCTGCAACGTGGTGGGCACCCCCGGTTCGGGCTTTGGGGCCGCTGGGGAAGGCTACTTCCGCATCTCCGCTTTCAACAGCCGCGAGAACGTGGTAGAAGCCATGCGCCGCGTCACCGAAACGTTCCGGGTCTAGGGCGCAAACTACCGAGGAATCTGCATCCCATACTGGTAATTAACGGCTGACGAGGTATCGGCTATGACCTCACCCGAGGTCGCGCCATTGCCAACCAGCCTTAAATCCTCGGCAGGTGGTGGGTTCAGCTCCGCTGCGCCCAGCCTGCATGGTCTGGCTGCTGGCCTGGATGGATGTCATGGCTCGCCTCGCCGCCCTACGCATTTATCCCACCTCAGTTCGGGTTAGACATAGTGACCAGATCCCCTGGTAGCCCACCCTTACGGGAAGCAAGCTACACCCCCAGCCCCTCTCCCACGAGGAGAGGGGAGCTAGAAAAGCTCAAAGTCCCTCTCCCTTGAGGAGAGGGATTTAGGGTGAGGTCTAAAGCGCAAGCTGGAAGCAGGTTTCTCAAGATTGCAGTGGCTGGCTTATCCCGAACTCAGGTTATCCCCGGTTGTTGAGTTAGCTCGGACAAAATCAGATCCCAGGGTTCTTGCGGCTTTGAACAGCAAATTTGAGGCCCAGTAGAAAAAATCTGGGATTTTCAGGTTTAAACCGACTGGGAAAACTGCCGAATGGTTTTGTTCCGCAGATAGGTGTCAAACACAGCGGCGATATTGCGGATTAACAGCCGTCCAGCAGGTAGGACTTCGATATGGTTAGGCGTTAGCCGCACCAGACCATCGGCTTCTAGGGCTTGTAGGTCTTGGCGTTCGCGGGCAAAGTAATCGTCGAAATCCTGATCAAAACTAAGGTAATATTTTTCTTCGATGGCGGTTTTGGATAGCTCAAACTGACACATCAATTCCATAATCACCGTGCGGCGCAGGATGTCGTTCTGGCGCAGCACCGCGCACCGCTCAATGGGCAGCACATGGGCATCCATGGCCTTGTAGAAATCTCGCAGGCCCTTGTGGTTTTGGGCATAGACATCGTGCAACATGCTGATGGAGGTCATGCCAAAGCCCAGCAAGTCGGATTCGGGTTGGGTGGTGTAGCCCTGGAAGTTGCGGTGCAGTTGGCCTTGGCGTTGGGCGATAGCGAGTTCATCGTCGGCCTTGGCAAAGTGATCCATGCCGATGAACTGATAGCCGCCAGCGGTGAGGCGGTCAATGGTCATGTGGAAGATTTCTAGCTTTTCTTCGGGGCCAGGAAGGGTAGCGGGGTTGATGTGCTTTTTCTGCACAGGTTTGAGCCACGGCACGTAGGCAAAGTTGAACACTGCAATCCGGTCAGGATCAAGGCGCAAAGTTTTCTCGATGGTGTTTTGAAACGTCGCCAAATTTTGGTAGGGAAGACCGTAAATCAGGTCTACATTAATGCTTTCAAAACCTGCCTCCCGCAGCCAGCCCATGGCATTAAACAGCATGTCCTCTGGCTGAATTCGGTTCACTGCCGCCTGCACTTTGAAGTCAAAATCTTGCAGACCAAAGCTCACCCGCTTAAAGCCTAAATTTTTTAGGAAATAGACATACTCCCGATCTAAATCCCTAGGATTAACTTCAATGGAAATTTCTACCGCCGGATCAAAATCAAAATTCTGATGCAGCATATTCCATAGCCGTTCGACTTGGGCCTGGGTGAGATAACTCGGTGTGCCACCGCCCCAGTGCAGTTGGTTTACCTTACGGTTGCTGACTCTATTCGCCACCTGGACAATGTTGTGTTCCAGATAATCTAAATAGGGATCAGCTACTTTTTTGTGGCGCGTAATTACCGTATTACAGCCACAGAAATAACAGGCTGATTCGCAAAAGGGAATGTGGCAATACAACGATAGTGACGTTTGTTTATAGTTACCAATGGCAATCGAGGCTTCCAAATCCTTAGCGCTAAAGCTTTCCGTCATTTCCGTAGCGGGCGGATAGCTGGTATAGCGGGGCAGGGCTTGGTTGTACTTGTGCAGCAGGGCAGAATCAAAAACAACGGAATTGGCAACAGACAGCATAGTTATCGAGACTTTATGAAGGGTGGATTAGAAAGCCCGTGACTCCAGACTGAATCCCCCCTAGCCCCCCTTAGAAAAGGGGGGAACTAGAGTGAGTCAAAGTCCCCCTTTATAAGGGGGATTTAGGGGGATCTCCGGAGGTATAGCGAGGAGGGGAGAGTCGGAGTCAAGTTATTCTGCCGCCATCAGGGCCACCATGCCGTGGTGGGGGTGGCGTTCGGTGCTGCCGGGACGGTCTTGGCGGGTGATCAGGTCAAACACATGGTCGCCCACGGCGGCGCGCACATCGGGTTCTAGCTCATGGAAGACATCGCAGTTGAGGGCAAAGGCGAGATTGGTTTCGTCGATGAGTGCCTGAATCAGCGCCTCATCTACAGGCAGGCTGTTCAGGGCTTCCCGGTAGCGGATCTTAAAGTCGCGCTTGGCTTCTACGGTGGGCAGTTGGTCAAACTCGTGCAGGCCCGTGCCTTTGTCGGGGGGCAGGTTCAGGGCCGACCGCACAATGTGCCGCAACCCCTGACCACCGGAGAGATCGCCCATGTAGCGTACGTAGGCATGGGCCACCAGCAGAGCGGGGGCACTGCGCGACACCTCCCGAATGCGGCTGACGTAGTGGGCACCAGCGGGGGTTGCTTGCACGAGTTCGCGCCAGTTTTCGCCATAGTAATAGGTCAGATCTTCCTCTAGCTTGGCCGTCCGCAGCACCTCACCGAACACCATCGACCCCACTACGGGATGGTCGGCATGGCGGGCCATTTCCTCCTCCAGGGCACTGTAGAGAAAATACAGGTCGGCGGTGAGTTTTTTGAAGGGTTCTAGCTCCACCACGCCCTTCAGAAAGCACTTCATAAAGGCCGTATTTTCCGACAGGGTATGGGAGGTCTGGCTGCCTTCCCGCAGCCGCTGTGCCAGATCGGTCATGGATATACCTCGCAGAAATTAGGTTTCGAGAAAAATCTTTTCATCACTATACAGCTATGAAGCGTAAATCTCAGGTTTGCAAGTTAAGTTTTGTGTCTCTCTAAGGTTCAGGCAAGAATATGAGCCAGATCCGCAGCCCCATAAACCCTGTAGGGCTTATAGGGTAACCGTTAGGAAACGTTACGCAGAATAGCCGAGCATCTCGAATCCGCCTGGCGTCTAGCCTTTTGAGAGCCTTAAGGGAGCGAGTAGAGCCAGCGGTCAGATCAATTTTTTTGAACGGTGCGGGAAAAGGGTAGTCAGTCGTGCTAGGTTTGATAGCTATAAAGCGATAAAGCAATCTCCTGGGTCGCAAAGCCCTGTTGCTGACGTTTGCAATCTTCTCTCTCAACTCGTCCCCTCTCAGGAGGGGACTTTTGTAGGGCTATGCGCCCATCGTTTCATTGCACTCTATTGATATCCGAAATAGCCCTATGGTGACTGCTCTCCCCAAGCCAGCCCCACGACCCGGCAGCAGCCAGGTAAAGACGGCCATTGAAGAAAACCTGCTGTCTCCCCGGTTTTACCTTACCGATTTTGATAAAGCTGCCGACCTCGATCTTTCCTTAGAAGCGGAAGGCATCCAGGCGATGATCGAGGAAATGCGGGCCGACTATAACCGCCACCACTTTATTCGTGATGACTCTTTTGATCAGGGTTGGGATCACATCGAAGGCGAAGAACGCAAGGCCTTTATGGACTACCTAGAACGCTCCTGTGTATCAGAATTTTCGGGATTTTTGCTGTTCAAAGAGCTGTCTCGTCGCCTGAAGAATCGCAACGTCTCCCTGGCAGAAATCTTCCACCTAATGGCCCGCGATGAGGCTCGTCATGCCGGATTTCTGAACAAGTGTATGCAGGATTTCGGCATTTCTTTGGATCTGGCCAAGCTCACCAAAAACCGTACCTATACCTTCTTCCCGGTGGAGTGGATTATCTACGCCGTTTACCTCTCAGAAAAAATTGGCTACTGGCGTTATATCCTGATTTTTCGACATTTAGAACAGCATCCCGAACACAAGTTTTATCCCCTGTTCAACTACTTTGAAAGCTGGTGCCAAGATGAAAACCGCCACGGCGACATTTTCAAAGCCCTCATCCGGTCTCAACCCCACATGTGGAACACCTGGAAAGGCCGTTTGTGGAGTCGTTTTTTCCTGCTTTCCGTCTTTGCCACCCACAGTTTAACGGTGTATGAACGGGCCAAATTCTACGAAATGCTGGGCCTAGACGCCACCGAATTTGACACCCAAGTTGTCCGTAAAACCAACGAAACCGCTGCTCGCGCTTTTCCGGTATCGCTAAATGTGGATCATCCCCAGTTCTTCCCCCGTCTAGAGCGTTCCGCTGCCCGCAACCTCAAGATTAAGCAGATTAGCGAAGGAACTGGCCCTAATTGGCTGAAGTCTCTGCGGAAGTTGCCCCTTATCTTCGGTATTGTGGGTGATCTGCTGCGGCTGTATCTCATCGCACCTGTGAATGCCGAAGCTCTACGCGGCACCGTGCGTTAGGCTGCAAGCATTGACAAGGGGTGGGGCCGCACCCGTAGCCCATGCCCCTGCCCTCAATCGGCTGAGGCTAAGAATCGTTGAGTTCGAGCATGGGTCTTGGGTTTAGGGCATAGTGCAAATAGAGCCTCGATGGATCTCACACCTGAGGCGGACTGGGTTGACCCCAACAGCCAGAGATCCCCAGAGGCCATTAGCATTGCCCACGGGCGAAGGAGTGTCCCATGGTATCTACGGCCCTACGAGAACTGATTCAGCGGTATTACCAGGCTGGAGCCAGAGATTTACACGGGTTGGACTTACAAGGGCTCGATCTGAAGGGTGCTCACCTAGCCCAGATAGACGTTCGGCGGGCCAATCTTACCAAAGCCCACCTAGCCCAGGCCGACCTCACCCACATTAACGGCTACCAAGCCATTTTGGCCCACAGCGACTTGCGAGAAGCCGGACTGGCCGAGGCTGTGCTGATTGAAGCCGACCTGCGCCGAACTTGCTGTCATCGGGCCACCCTGGTCAACGCCGACCTCCGCCGCGCCAACCTTACCCATAGTGACCTCAGCCATGCCAACCTCGAAGGGGCCAACCTTGAAGGGGCCGACCTCAGCCATGCCAACCTCTATTGGGCTAACCTGCGCCATGCCAACCTGCGGGGGGCCAACCTCGGCGGCGCAGATCTAACCGGGGTGAAATGGCAAGAGACTACCCTACCCGATGGAACACACCGCAGCGCCCCCTAACCGTCTGGCACGTTAGTGTGGCACAACCCGATGCCCAGCGGCCCCTAGGCCATCCCTCATACGAAATCCGGCTCGTTTACCCCCAGCATCAGCGGGCGAGGAGCCCCCGCCCCTACGGTTGGCCAGGATGGAAATCGGGATTTTCCCAGTCGGACTTGCATAACACGTTTGTAGGCTTAGACCTCGTACATGCGGGCCTCAGGGGCATCGGGATAAGCTTCGCAGTAGCGCTCGAAGGGGGTTTGTGTCCGCTGCCGCCGTTGTGCTGTCCACAGATCCTCCACCGTGTCCCAGGCCAAGGCCACCTCGCGGGCCTCAACGCCGTACATAGCGGTTAGTCGGCGGGCGTGTTCTAGGGCCACGTGCAGCCGAGCTTCGAGGGTCATAGAACGCTCAGCAGCGGGGCTGGCAGGGGTGGGGGCGGTCGGGGTGGATAGCGTGGTAGTGAAGGTCATGGCTTAAGGCTCCTGATTGGCTTGCTATTGAAGATGACCTCAGTTTAGCGATAATCTAAGCAAATACAAATATGAATTAGATATAAGTTTTTTCTATTTTTGATGCGCTTTTCTAATGGATGAGTCGGCCTCGGGGCCACCCATGGTTCAACAGTCTGGGATCGCCCGCCTGATATGACCCGTTCCAGAATATCCCCCCATACCAACGCTCACCCTGCCGAAAAGGCGGTGATCAGCACGGGGGATTCTCCCCAGCACGGTCACCTGATTGTGAGCGTTTGTAACGCTGTGTGAACTATTAAGCTGCGTGAACGACGCGGCCAGAATTGGCTAGGCCATGACCGAATGTGTTACCAGTAGGAATATTGGCGAAATGCCTGTGCTGCTTGGCTGAAGCCCTTTTTGGCCAATTATTAAAACGTGAATTTAAACCGCTTTAAACCCTTTGAGTTCATGCCAGTTGTTTCCTACTGCTCGCCTAGCCGCCAGGATTTACAAGCCGTTCAGCCATTTATTAACGAATGTTTAGGACGGGTCACCCTGGGCAAGGGGCCGCACATTGCCAGCCTTAGCTTTGCCATTGCGGCCATCGACCCGCTGCTGGCCCTGGTGCCGTTGGCCCATCGCCAAGACTATCACTTGTATTTAGAGCAAGCCTCGGCCCAGGAAGCGGTGGTGGCCTTTGGCAGTGCGGTGACGGGGCAATTTGCGGGGGAAGATCGCTTTGGCCAAACCCATCGGTTTATCGAAACCTGGCAGCGTCGCCTCCATAGCTATCAAGAGGATTCGCTTGTGGGGATAGCCCCAGCCCCGCGTTTTTTTTGTAGCTTTAGCTTTTTCTCGCATTCCCCTGGGGCGGCGATAGAGTTTCCGGCGGCGACGGTGGTGCTGCCCCAATGGCAAATTTGGCGGCGTGGGCAAACCCATGTGCTAACGGTGAACCTGCTGCTCACCGCCGAAACCACCCTGAGCAGCGTTCTCAAGACCCTGGAAGACCGTCTGGCCACCGTGCGAGATCTGCCCCAAACCTATCCCAATCCGACGGCCTTGCCCCGTTCCCTTACCCTAAGCGATGGGTTGGCGTGGCCCGATGCCCTAGCCAGCCATCACTTCCAAGACTCGGTGGTGCAAGCCCTGGGCCACATTGACCGCCACCACATGCAAAAAATTGTGTTGGCCCACGCCTTTGATATGGTGCGCGACACACCGTTTCAGGTGTTGCCCTCCCTGGCGAAGTTGCGCCAGCGCTACCCCGATTGCTATGTGTTTGCGGTGGGCAATGGCCGAGGAACAACCTTTATGGGGGCCAGCCCCGAACGGCTACTCAGCATCACCCAGCGTCAGTTGATGACCGATGCCCTGGCGGGGTCGGCCCCCCGTGGTCGCAGTGCCCAGGAGGATCGGCGATTGGCCCTGCAACTGCTACACAGCCCCAAGGAGCAGGGAGAACATCAGCTTGTGGTCAAGTTTTTGAACCAGCAGCTCACGGGGCTGGGGCTGCGCCCCCACTACCCCAGCCGCCCTACCCTACTGCGGCTATCGAATATTCAACATTTGCACACCCCCATCCAGGCGCGGGTATCTGGCCCCATCCACCCCCTACATTTGGTCGAAGCTCTGCACCCCACCCCCGCCGTGGCTGGAGTGCCCACCGCCGCTGCCTGCGACCACATCCACCGCTACGAGCGGTTTGACCGAGGACTGTATGCGGCTCCCCTGGGCTGGGTGGGGGTCAATGGCGACAGTGAATTTATTGTGGGCATTCGCTCGGCGCTGATTAACGGCACTTGGGCCAGACTTTATGCGGGGGCTGGTATTGTGGCAGGGTCTGACCCAGCACGGGAATGGGCGGAAATTAACCTCAAATCCCGTGCGTTGGGCGAATCCCTGGTTTAGTGCGCGCCTTCCATGAGCTTTGCCATGAGCTTTGACTTTCGCAATACCAATACCCTGTGGGCCTCGGTGCTGGGGGAAACCCTCGCCCGCCTGGGGCTGACCACAGCGGTGATTTCCCCCGGTTCCCGATCGACCCCGCTCACCGTGGCCTTCGCCCGCCATCCCACCATCGAGGCCATCCCCATTCTCGACGAGCGTTCCGCCGCCTTTTTTGCCCTAGGCATCGCCAAGCGCACCGGGCTGCCCGTGGCCCTGGCGTGTACCTCGGGCACCGCCGGGGCCAACTACTACCCAGCTATCATCGAAGCGCGGGAAAGCCAGGTGCCGCTGCTGGTGTTCACCGCCGACCGCCCCCCCGAACTACGCAACTGCGCCTCTGGCCAAACCATCGACCAGCAAAAACTGTTTGGCGATTTTCCCACCGCGTATGCCGAAATGGCTCCCCCAGCGGCGGATGTCACCCTACTGCGCTACCTGCGGCAAACCTTGGTGCAGGCTTGGCAGCAGAGCCTCTCTCCTAGCCCCGGCCCGGTTCACCTCAATTGTCCCTTTCGTGACCCCCTAGCCCCCGTCAGCGATGGCTCCGTCGATCACCTGCGGGATAGCTTAAATCAAAGCTTTTGGACAGGGTTGGTGCCCAGTGTCCTAGACCGCCCTCACCCCCTCAGTCCCCCTCTCCCTGGGGGAGAGGGGCCGGGGGTGAGGGCTATTCCCCAGGGAGAGGGGTCGGGGGTGAGGGCCAAACCTTGGCCCTCTAGAGTTGCCCTAGGAGCTGATTTACTCGCCCCTTGGCAAACCTGCGAGCGCGGATTAATGATCGCTGGCCCCACCCAACCTGTAGACGCTGAGGGCTATTGTCAAACCGTTGCGACCCTGGCCCAGCAGCTTCAGTGGCCCATTTTGGCGGATACCCTGTCCCCCCTCCGCCATGCCGCCAAGCTCAATCCCCACCTGATCACCACCTACGACGCCATCCTCCGCCAAGCAACCTGGGCGGCAGAGTTACGGCCCGATCAGATCATCCAGCTTGGCCCCTTGCCCACCAGTAAGGTGCTGCGCCAGTGGTTAGAACGCCACAACCCTCGCCGCTGGGTTGTGGATACCGCTGGTCGCAACCTCGATCCCCTCCATGGGGCAACCACTCACCTACCGCTCACCATGGCCGATTTGGCGGCAACGGTCACGCACCTCAACCCGTCCGATGCGTCAGTGGACAGCGCAACCTATGGGAATCTGTGGCTTTCTTTAGAACGCAAGGTGCGGCAGCGGCTGGATGAAGCCCTCGACCAACAGACAGACTGGTTTGAGGGCAAAGTACCCTGGCTGATGGGTCGCTGCCTGCCCCCAGAAACAGCGGTGGTCATCGCCAACAGTATGCCCATTCGGGATGCGGAGTGGTTTTGGCCCCCCAACCAGCGCCATCTGCGAATTTTCTGTAACCGTGGGGCCAACGGCATTGACGGCACTCTGTCCACCGCCCTAGGCATTGCCCATCGCGGGGTGCCCACCGTCCTGCTGACCGGAGATTTAGCCTTGCTCCACGACACCAACGGCTGGCTCAATCTGCCTCGGTTGCAGGGACACCTAACGGTGGTGCTCATTAACAACCAGGGCGGCGGCATTTTTGAGATGCTGCCCATCGCCCAGTTTGACCCACCCTTTGAGGACTTTTTTGCCACCCCCCAAATCGTAGACTGGAACCGCCTTTGTGCCGCCTATGGGGTGAACTATGAACGCATGAAAACCTGGAGGCAACTTCAGTCGCGCCTAACGTTTTTGCCCACCCACGGCGTTCGGGTACTAGAAGTACGCAGTGATCGCCGTGTCGCCGCCCAACAACGACAGATGCTTTTCCAAGATCTCGTTGGCTGAGGCCAGCCCCACGGGCTAGGGTCGGGTGGGTTGATCCGCAATCTCGCTACTCCATCGAGACCACCTGCCGCAGTACAGTATCGGGCAACTTGCTGGGGGATGGACTAACCTCAATCATCCGAATGTTGTACATCGGAATCATCACCAAGCGATCCTCTAACTCTAGGGCAAACATATTGGATTCCATCATCGTTTTGAGACGGCTAGCCATTTGTAAAGCATCGGATTGTCGTTCGGTTAGGCCATAGGTTTCTACCGCGCCGTTGATAAAGGTTACGGTAATTTGGGCAATTGGGGTGACATCAGTCATCGTTAGAAGCCTTAATGATATGAATCACGCTAGGGTGGGAAGTGGCCATAGAGTGGCTATAGAGTGGCTATAGTATATTCTCAAAACCATCATGACCGATCAATATCAGGAACTATCTGACACAATCAAGGAGATTGTGAGCCAGGAAATTTGGCGATCTTGGAGTCCTGAGCAACGAGACTATATTCTTACCCACGAGGGCCAACCGACCAATGAAGGGAAGTCTAGACAACAAAGCTTGATTCAACAACATGGCGAGTATCACGATAAGACATGGGTACTTGGCACTTCTCAACCCAATTCACAGGAATGTTGTCAAGGGTGTAGATTTGAGTATTGCTTTTATGCAAAGCCAAGAAATTGGTCAATGAGTGCAACGTCAGATGTTTGGAATCTGATGAAATGTGCAAATGTAAATTGTCAGTGCTATTTTGAGTCATGCTTATAGCGGTTCTCTAGGCGCATAGCTAGCACCAAGGCGATAGTCATCCCCTGCAAATCCACCCACGGGTCGGTGTCCACCCGATTCGCCCCATCACCAAGGAACCCCTGCCGACGGATTTCAATACGGCCAGATCCTTCCTAGGCATGGCCTAGACTTTGTGGGGGATCGCCTTAACGGTCTGTGGTCGGCCATGGTAAACGACGTGCGGCACATTCCCAGAAATTCCTGCCTGATGACCCTGGGATAATGCCTAAAGAACGGCATCCCAGATCACGGCAGAGGTGCTATGCTAGAGATGACTCGGACCCATGCGGTCGCAACGCCCAAATCATGTCAGAACCGGAAGGTAGCAGCATTACGGGATGCTTGTGACAGGCGTGGACTCCGGGTCTTTTGCATTTTCAGGGCTTTTATAGGGTCAGGCTATCCTCGGCAATCCTCAATGCTGGCGCAGACGGTTCTGATATCCCCCCTAGGCGTTCGTCCCGATGGCCTCCTAAGCTGGTGATGTCGTCGATACGCATCGGTTAATCCGCAAGGGAGGAGAGTATGGCTGGTTTTGGAGATGTCGTTAAAAAAGCGTTTTATCTGGGGGTGGGGGTGGCCTCCTATGCCGGGGAAAAAGCCGGACACACCCTAAAAGATTTGCAGGAGCAGACCCAGGTCGTGGTCAACGAACTGGTGGCCCGTGGGGAAATGACTGCCGAAGAGGCCCAGCGTCTCGTTAACGACATGGTGAGCCGTGCCCAGGAAACCATCCCCGAAAACCAGCCCCCGTCCGAGCCTCGCCGAATTGAAATCCTCGACGACGAGCCTAGCCCCTCAGCCGCCCCAGAAGACCCCGCTGAAGCGCTGCGTCAACAGGTTGCGGCCCTGCGCCAAGAACTGGATGCCCTCCAACGCAAAGCCAGTCATTCCTAACTCAGTCATTCCTAACTCAGTCATTCCTAACTCAGTCATTCCTAACTCAGTAATACCCAAACAAATAATTTCCAAGCGAGACAGCCCGAATGGATGATTGGTCTAAGCACATTTTGAATGCCTTTGGCGATGCGGTGCAGGAATTTGCCCAGCAGCTTTCTCAGGATACGGAGCGTTGGCTAGATGACGTTATCGACCACATTGCCCAGGCATCAGACCCGCTGGTGCAGGCGGCAGATCAGTGGGTTGAGGAGGTACAGGCTGCTCTAGAACCTGAGGTAGATCGCCTGATCGACGACCTCAACCAGGTGATTCAGCCCCTCGAAATTACCATCACCCATCAGGTGGACGAGGTAGCGGAACAACTGGACACCCTGATCGAACCCATCGTGGCTAGGCTGCTGGAGTTAGACCCCTGGCTAGAGCGGGCATCGGCTCCCATCAACAGCGTGGTAGAGCCGATGCTTCAAGACTACCCGGCCTGTGTGGGCTGCCGAAATTTCTTTGGCGAAACCCACGGCGGCAACACCCTGGTCTGTGCCATGCATCCCTTTGGCCCCGACGAAGACCGCCACTGCCCCGACTGGGAAGGGTTTTATTAAGCAGTCGTGCTTACCACGGCAGAAGAACGAGTTTGCGATTTACCGATCTCGTCTGCCTCAGAAACCTGACTTCGGGATAAGTCCAAGGGCTTCAATAGTCAGAAATCTTCTTTCTACGTGCCCTGGTCGCCCTCACCCCCAGCCCCTCTCCCACGAGGAGAGGGGAGCTAGAAAAGATCAAAGTCCCTCTCCCTTGGGGAGAGGGATTTAGGGTGAGGTCTAAAGCGCAAGCTGGAAGCAGGTTTCGCAAGATTGCAGCGGCTGGCTTAACCCGAACTGAGGCTAAGTCAGCGGCGGTCGCCTACTGATCGGGCTGAAGCACCTGTTGATAGTCTTCGGCCTTGAGTTCCCGCTCCATCAGGGCGGCGACGGCCTCTTCGGCGGAAATTTCCCCGGTTAGCAAGCGATAGACCTGCTGGCTAATGGGAGCGGAGATCTGTTCTCGCTGGGCAATGGTCATGAGGACGGCGGCGGTGTTGACCCCTTCAGCAGTGCTGCCTAGGTCGCCAAGGATTTGGTCTAGGGCCTTACCCTGGGCGAGGCCATAGCCCACCCGATAGTTACGGCTGAGGGGGCTGGTGCAGGTGGTTAGCAAATCGCCCAGCCCCGAAAGGCCTAGGAAGGTTTCGGGCTGACCACCTAGGCGGGTGCCGATGCGCATGAGTTCTGGTAGGGCGCGGGTAATGAGGGCCGAGCGGGCGTTGGATCCGAGGTGAAGTCCTTCGCAAACGCCAACGGCAATGGCAATCACGTTTTTGAGGGTGCCCCCTAGTTCGGCTCCTAGGGGGTCGGTGCTGCGGTAGGTTCGGAAGTTTTCGGTGGCAAAGATGTGCTGTACGGCTTCGGCGGCGGCTTCGTTGTCGCAGGCGATTACGGTGGCGGCAGGAAGACCCTGCTCAATTTCCTTCGACAGGTTGGGGCCAGAGAGAACGGCCACGGCGTGGTTGGGGAAGGCGGCCTGAAAAATACGGGAGGGCGTTAGGGTGGTTTCGGGATCGAGGCCTTTGGTGGCAGTGACTAGGATGGTGGTTTCGGGGATCGTCAATTCCTTGAGCTGGCTGACCAAGTTCGACACGCCCTTCATGGAGATAGCGGAAAGAATCACCTCGGCCCCCTCAACGGCTTCTTTGAGGGACATTTCCCCCCGTCGAGACCAACTTCTGACCTTGTGGTTGTTGCTGCTGGCGATGTGGGCCAGGGCGCTACCCCAAGCCCCATATCCCAGAATGGTGAGGGTAATTGGGCGGTGCCTGTAGGTCTCGAAGATGGCGTTGGGGGTGGGGAGGGGCACGGTCATGGGGTGAGTGGGGAGAGGGTGGATGGGTGGGGCGTCCTACTTAGGGAGTGGCCTCGGGCTGCGAACTAACCCAGAGGATGGATTTCACCGGACGCTGCACCCATTCTCCAGCCTGATTCAGGCGTCCGTAGTGGGTAGCGCCATAGGCTATCAACGTAGACGAACTGCCGCCATCTAGGTTTAGGGCTTGCACCACGCCCCGTTCGGCCATCAGGGCCGCTACATCTGGCAAACTCATCCCCGAAGGAGACACCCCCGGCACCTGGGCCACCATCGCTAGTACGATGGCTCCATCGGCGGTTATCCCCACGGCGGATCGGGCATTGGCGGATTGGCTACCGATGGCATCGCGACCCGTGGCTGGGTCGAAGAACCCTTCTTCGAGGGCAGTACTTTCCGGCAACAACTGAGGCCCCGCTCCCACCGATTCGGCTAGGTCACAGCCAGCGGGAACCGGGTCTTGGTGAAAGGTGATGGCATAGCTGGGCAGGCCATCGCAGGTGTAGCGGCGAAACTCGGAGCGGTTGAGGATCTTGTCTAGATAGCTGGTGAGGTCTGGGTTTTCCATCAGGCGCGGGTTTTGACGAGGATCGGCCACGAGCGCACCGTCAGTGACCACCGCCGATGTGGTGAGGCCGTTGTTGGGGTCAAAAAAGCCTGCATTGATCGCCACCGCGCAGCCTTCGGTGCCACAGACTTGCTCGGCCATCGCCTCCACTGGGGTCAGAGTTTCTGTCACCGCCACCCGCACCGGATAGCGCACCGGGTCGGGGATAGTGACCCAATGCACCGTGGCCGAGGGCAAGCTCAGGGTTTCGTAGATGGGGGGAGGCGGGGGCAATAGCACGGCATCGGAGGGGGCACCCATCTCGGTTGGAGTAGGCGGAGGGCTACAGGCCATCCCTAGGCCCACAACTCCGACACCAACCAGCCCAGTACCAAGGTAAGCGCTCCATCGACCTTGCCCCAAACCCATGACCATCCCTACCTAACGAGACAACCTAAAGCACTTTTTCATGCGCCTTACCGTAGCCTGATTGTAGAGGCTTGGTCTAGGGTTGAACGGGGTAGAAGTTATCTGCCTAGGAGAGGTGGGATTGGGCGATACATCGGGCATACTAGGGCCAGTTAGCCCTGCCCCTGAAGTTTCCCCGTCATGACCCGATCATCCCCTCCTGCCAGTTATGTCCCCACGGTGTCGGTCATTGTGCCGATCTACAACGGTGAGGTTGATTTGCCCGACCTGCTAGAGCGGCTGATGGTCCAAACTTACCCCGCCGACCGGGTGGACTATTGGCTGGTGGATAACGGTAGCCAAGACCGCACCCCAAAGATTTTGCAGACCTCCACCGCCCAAGCCAGCGAACGGGGAATCCGGCTTCAGCCCCTCACCTATGCCGACATTCAAAGCTCCTACGCCGCCCGCAATGCCGGAATCGCCGCCGCCATGGGGGAGATCCTGGCCTTCACTGATGCCGACTGCCACCCCGAGACCACCTGGCTAGAGGGGCTGGTGCAGCCGTTTAAAGATTCCACCGTTGGCCTTGTGGCCGGAGGGATTCACGCCTTCCCCAGCCAGCACTGGCTAGAGCGCTACGCCGAACGTCAGGGCACCCTCTCCCAAGAAAACACGCTAAATCATTCCTTTTTGCCCTATGGCCAAACGGCAAATTTGGCGGTGCGAGCCGAGATTTTCCGGCAGGTCGGCCTGTTTCGACCTTACCTCACCACCGGGGGCGATGCCGATCTCTGCTGGCGCATTCAGCAGCAAACCCCCTGGAAATTGGCCTCTGCCCCCGAGGCCATCGTCTACCATCGCCACCGCCGCACCCTAGAAGAACTGCGCCGCCAGTGGTACCGCTACGGCTGTTCTAACCGTTACCTACACGACCTACACGGGGTTGATCTCATGCCACCGCTCACGGCTAAAAAAGTGGGCTATCGCCTGCTTCGCTGGGGCCTAAAGGAAGTTCCCAAAGCCAGCCTCAAGGTCATCACTGGCCAAGCCACCGGACTAGATTTACTGATCACCCCCCTCGACCTCTGGTGTACCCGTGCCCGCAGCCAAGGCCAGCAACAAGCCCAACTGCCCCCCCAGGCCCGCGATATTGCCTACCTGTCTTGATTTCCCGCATGGGCAGGAAGACCCTGCCCCTACTGCATCCCTGATTGGGCAGGAAGACCCTGCCCCTACCCCCACTCCCCACTCCCCACTTCCCCATGCGCCTTTTAATGATTTCCGCCACGTTTCCCTACCCACCGACCCTGGGGGGAACTCAAATCCGCACGTTCTATCTGCTGAAGCACTTAGCCCAGCGCCATGCCGTTACGTTAGTCACCCAAACTTCGCCGGAGGTCAGCGAGGCCGATGTAGACGATCTGCGGGGCTACGTGGACAAGCTGGTGTGCTTTCCCAAACCCAATCCCGCCGATCTGAAGCGAGGGACAATGGGCAAAATCAGCCGCTTTGCTAACTTTTTGGCCACGGGCACACCCCCCAGCACCACCTACCTGATGGTGCCAGAAATGCAGGCCTGGATTGAGGACTGGGTGACGAGTGGCCAGTGTGATGCCATCACCTGCGAACACAGCGTTAATGAGGGATTTGTGCGGCCCAGCTATCGGCGGCGGGTGGGCAAGGTGGTGGTGGATATCCACAGTTCCCTCTACGGCACGTTGTTGAACCAGCTCGAAACGGGCACCGCCGAAAAGCCCCGACGGGATCGCTTGAATTTGGGCCTAATGCGCCGCTACGAAGGGCAGTATGTGCAAAAGTTTTCTGACCTGGTGATTACCACCGAGGAAGATCGCCGCTTTTTTGAGCCTATCGCAGGCAACACGCCCCTCCATGTGGTGCCCAATGGGGTAGATTTGGAGGCGTTTCCCTACCGCAGCGCAGACCCCGGTGGCCACAGCCTGGTGTTTGTGGGGGCCATGGACTACATCGCCAACGTGGATACGGCCCAATACCTGGCGATGGAAATTCTGCCGCCCCTGCGCCAGCGCTACCCAGAGGCCACCCTATACCTGGTGGGCAATAAGCCGACCGCCGCTGTGCAGGAGCTCGCTAAACAGCCAGGGGTGGTGGTAACGGGTCGGGTGCCCTCGGTGGCAGACTACCTGCACCGGGCGACGGTGTGTGCGGTGCCCATGCGGATTGGCTTTGGCATTAAAAACAAAACCCTGGAAGCCATGGCGGCGGGGGTGCCCGTGGTCGCCAGTGATCGAGGTCTAGAAGGGCTGGCCGTAGACCAACCCCAGCGGGCCTTGCGGGCGAATTCCACCGCTGAGTATGTCGCCGCCATTGGTCAACTGTTCGACGATGCCGATCTGCGGGCCACCCTAGCTCAGCGAGGGCGCGAGTTGATTGAATCCACCTTCACCTGGAATCGAGCTGGGGAAGCCTATGAGCGGGTGATCACAGCGAGATAAAACCCCCAATCCGAACCCCATCACCCTAATTCGCAAATCCCCGAAAACGTAGGTAACCTGAGTTCGGGATAAGCCAGCCGCTGCAATCTTGCGAAACCTGCTTCCAGCTTGCGCTTTAGACCTCACCCTAAATCCCTCTCCCCAAGGGAGAGGGATTTTGAGCCTTTCTAGCTCCCCTCTCCCACGAGGAGAGGGGCTGGGGGTGGGGTCTACCAGGGGATCTGGTCACGATGTCTAACCCGAACTGAGGTTAACCTATGCGCTGAAAGTAGAAAAACGCCGCCTGGATGAGGCCGATGCCAAAGCCGAGGATGCCGCCCAGGTTCACAATCGCCTGCAATTCGCTGCGAACAATGCCCTGAATCGCCATTTCCAAATCCCGTGGCGAGGTGCCCCGCACCCGGTTGATAATGACCTCGTCGATGTTGAGGATAGGGATGATTTGGGCAACGAGGGATTCTAAATCTCGCTCTAGGTAGCGCTCTAAAACGAGGGCCAGTTCTTCGCTGACGGGGTCGAGGGATTGGGTAATCACCTGGGAATGCTGGAGTCGGTTGATCAGTTGGGTGGCCAGCATTTCCCAATTCACCGAGTTGCTGAGACCCTGCAAAAATTCTGGCCCCAGGGTGCGGATGTAGCTCTGCACCGATTCCTTGAGGTTGTGGCGCAGTTGGCGCACGGTGGTGACGGGCAGATTTTGCAACGATATCTGCTGAAGCCAGTCGCGCAGGCGCTTTTTGATCTGAAGGGCAGTGCTGAGTTCGGCAATGCGGTCGTTGCTGAGTTCGCGCTCGTCTAGGCAAAACGACCGCAGGCGGGCCAGGGCATTGCGTACCCCAAACAGATTGGCTACCACCCAATAGGTGCCGCTGGTGCGCTCCCGAAAGATGGTGTCGATGACCTGAATGTTGCGGTCGGTGAGGAAGTCAATAATCAACTGGCGCACCTTGTCGGGCGGAAATACCCCCGTCAGCAGCCAGGTGGCAATTTGGTCGGCCTGCTCTGGGCTGAGCTTAAAGTCCACTAGCACCTGATCAAACAGTTGATTGAGCTGGGGTTCCAAAAAGTCATCCCGCCTAGCCCACACCCGAATCAATCGGGGCAGAGATTTGCCAAAGAGATCCTGCAAAATGTGGCCTGCAATTTGGGCGGTGCGGGCCTGGGTACGGTTTTTCACCTGATCCAGCGCCAGTTCTAACAGCCACTTAATGGCGGCCTGGGTGCGCTCGGTTTGCAGCAAACGGCGGGCTAGGTTTTGCAGTTCCTCCGGTGTCAGCAGCGACCCCATGATCGTGTCGGAAATGCGCTTGGCAAGGCGTTCCTGATTGCTCGGAATCAGCCCTGGGGTGAAGGGAATCCGCTGCTTGCCTACATAAAAGGCGCGGTAGGGCCGAAACAGCATCTTAATCGCGATGTCATTGGTGAAATAGCCAATCACACCGCCCACCACCGGGGGAGCCAACAGCAGCCAGATTTCAGACCACGTCATCGCCACGGTGCACCACCAAAACGCCCATCAGCCCTCCGGCAATAGGGTAATGCACCGCCTGACTAAATCCAGCCCGATTTGCCAGGGCCACCTGCTCCGACCCAGTGGGAAAGCGATCCACACTGGGGCCAATGTAGGCGTATTCCTCCGTGAGGCCCATATCGCGGGCGGTGGGCACCACAATGGTCTCCAAATACCAGCGCTGGAACCCCTCAGCTAGCATTCCCTGGGGACGGTGGAAATCCAAAATTGCCGCCTTGGCCCCGGGCTTCAACACCCGATGCAGCTCCCGCAAGCCCTGGGGAATATCGGTCAAATTCCGCAGCCCATAGCCCATGGTGGCCGCTGCAAAGGTCTGGCTGTCAAAGGGCAGAGCCAGGGCATCCCCCAGCATCCAGTGAATCGCCGTGGGTAGGTAGGCCCGACTGCTTCGTTCTGCCGCCACAGTCAACTGCTCGGCAGAAAAATCGACCCCGTAGACCGTGCCCGTAGCCCCCACTTGGCGAGCTAACAGCAGGGCCAAATCCCCGCTACCACAACACACATCTAGGACGGTATCTCCAGCATGAGCCCCGCTCCAGCTTACGGCCATGCGCTTCCAAACCCGGTGCAGGCCAAAGCTTAGCCGCTGATTGAGGTCGTCGTAGACCGGGGCAATGCGGTTAAAAATGCCTTGAATATCGGTGGCGGTTGGGTTGGTTGGCTCGGCAAGTCCCACGGGTTAGGTATCGCTAGCGACAGATTTCTACTGTAGCGCCGCCCAACCCCCATCGCTAGGAACCGTTGAACTTTGTGACACAGCTCTACCACATCATCACGGAATTGCTAAGCGAATGGTAGCAGGCTGGTTGATTGACATTCCCTTTCGGAAATGATACACATAGTCATCAATAATTTGTTTCACAGGCTTCTCTCATGGCTGAAACTACTTGCCAGCAGCAAACAATAAAATTCAGCACTGTTCAATGGAGACCAGAAGGTATACTTAGACCTCTTTGTCCACAACCAATCTTCGATACAGATCAAGGTATCTTATTTGAGGGTGATTGCTTAGAAGTCTTAAAGTATATTGAAAGTGAAACAGTAGACACTGTTTTTGCTGATCCACCATTTAACTTGGGTAAGAACTATGGGAAAAAGGTAAATGATAAGCTACGAGATGATAAATATCTTGAGTGGATGCATTCATGGATCGCCGAATGTGAACGTGTGCTTCGGCCTGGTGGTTCACTTTTTATTTACAACCTTCCAAAGTGGAATGTCATGCTTGGCCCCTACCTGCTTAATCTTGGGCTAGTATTTCGTCACTGGATTGCCGTAGACATAAAAATGAGTATGCCTATTAGTGGAAGGTTATACCCATCCCACTACAGTTTGCTTTACTACAGCAAAGGTAGTAAGCCCAAGACCTTTCGTAAAATACGAACACCTATAGAGACGTGTCGTCATTGTGGAGGGGAAATTAAGGACTATGGTGGACACAGATCTTCGATGAACCCTAAGGGCGTAAATCTTACAGATGTCTGGAATGATATACCGCCTGTTCGCCACTGGAAGTTTAAGAGTAAGAAACGTCAAGCGAATCAACTTTCAACGAAACTTCTTTCACGGGTTGTCGAGATTTCAACACTTCCTGGAGATATAGTGCTTGATCCATTTGGTGGTTCTGGAACGACCTTTTCCGTTTGCGAATCAAAACAGCGTCGTTGGATAGGAATTGAGATCGAAAATTGCGACGTAATTATTGAACGGTTAACTCAAGGAGAGGTTTTTCATCATTTGAATACAGATGTAATTGACGATCCTAATCGCTAATGTAGAGCCATTCCATCCTTACCTTTTGGAATCAATGGAACACTAGAATCTAATTCATCGTGTTCTACAACCACAACGCGAAAGACTCCAATACTGATTTGCACGGCTGACCATACATGGAAGTATTCCCGAAGCTCGGTTATGTTACCGATGCGATCTGTAAGGTATCGTCTCATTGACTCAGCAGGAACAACTAATATTCCTCCAATCAAGCCGCCTTTGATCATTGCATGAATAATTTTGTTGGCTGCTCGGTGACTAGATGATATGTTGCCAGTCTCCCATTCAAAACCAATCACGCCTTCCTCTGTCTCAAGGATAGCGTCTAGGTTCCCCATCCGTACTCCTGCAAGTTCTTTGGGTAAACGTTCAGTTTGCCAGCCAAATTCTCTGAGTTTTATCATCCCAGGTATTTTGATTGGCATAACACCGTTAGCATTTTTAGTCGTTCCAGGATTGAGTTTAAAGGTACCCGAACCATGAGGCCAGTCAATGAAAGCTATCGCTTCTCTAACATCGACGCAAGCTTGATGCCAAGCTTTAAATTGATCGGCATTGCCGCGACAAATTACGTCAATCTCTTCTAGTATTTTCACTACCGTTTAAAGTCCCAATAGCAACTCCGACATTGATACCCCTAAACTCTTAGCAATCACAGCCAAGTTACGAATAGCAACATTTCGTTCACCACGTTCAATTCCACCAATATACGTACGATCTAGTCCACACTCAGCAGCAAAAGATTCTTGCGATAAGCCACGAGCTTTTCGCAATTCTCGAATTCTTGCGCCTAAGAGAACAAGTAGGTCTGAATCTGTCATGCTTTGATATTTAATCCTGGTGATGACTATTCATCCACGGACTATGAGTATCATATTGGGTCAAGTTTCTAATAAACGCTGCATTAGCGTGGACAATACAGTTTTCATCGGTAAGAGTTCGAGGCTATCTGTCGTCGCATAGCTTCGACATTATTAGGAATAGGGATTGGCTCATTCGGATTTGGGATGACTCGTCTTCCCGATGCGCTTTACCGACGCGCCCGCAAAACCTGCTCAGCCGTTAGCGTCAAGGCTGGGAAGGTGGGAGAGACGATTCGATCAGAGCCTCGGAGTTGCTGAATGTCATACTCGCCCTCCACCAGCGTACAGATCGACAGGGTGGGCTGTTTGGGTTTGCCGATGTGTCGGGTGCCGCCCAATCCAGCGTAGTCTGCGATCCAATATTCTGGGATGCCTAGGGTGGCGTAGTCTTCCAGCTTGCGGGCATAGTCATTTTGCCAGTTGCTACTCACCACTTCCGCCACAAACCTAATCGACGAGCCTAGGGTCAAAATCGACTGGTCATCCCAAAGCGGCTCTTGGCTCAGTTCACCAGAATCAACCACGGCAATATCAGGCCGAAAAGCCGTCATCCCAGAGATAGAAGGGCGCAACAGACCCCGCTGAAGGACAAACCATGGTAAGCCTAGGCTGTCGATTTGGACGCAAAGCTTGGTCGTGAGAAAGGCTGCAACCTCTTCATGGAAGCCCGTTGGTTCCAAGTCGAACACCTCACCATCGATCAGTTCATAGCGGTTATCGCCACCATAGCGGACAAGAAACTCGTCAACGCTAAGCGGCTTTTGTAACGTGGCCGGATCAACGGAAATCGTCATAGGTCAAGCCCCATCGATGCCTCAAGCCTAGCAAATCACGCCTGTAGAAAATCCTAATTAGACAATCCCAATCCACAGGTTCTCAGGTTCTCGCTAGCCCTAACCCCCGGCCCCTCTTCCCAGGGAAGAGAGGAGAGCCAGAACGCTCTTCAAAGTCCCTCTCCCAAGTTGAGAGAGGGATGTAGGGTGAGGGCCATATCACGCTAGGAAGGCTTATTTTCGATGCGCTGAGGCTAATCCGAAATACAGGTCAACTCAATCACATTGCCGTCGGGGTCTTGGGTAAACAACGCTGCCCGTCCAGAGGCGCTACGCTGAACCGGACAACCCACCTGTTCTAGCGCCGTCGCCGTTGCCTCCAAGTCCTTCACCGCAAGGGCTAGGTGGGCATGGCGACCCCACTTTTCCGTACTCGGAGGTCGCTGGTAGGGCTTGTCCGCCACGATTAAATGAATCTGAAACCCACCAATCTGGTACCACTGCCCCGGAAAGGAGAAGGGCCGCTCCACCGTCTGCAAACCCAACACGCCACCATAGAAGGTTTCGGCCTGGGTAAGGTCGCTAACGTTAAGGGCGACATGGAGAGGGGCGTGGGGAGAAATCATGGGAGTCGGGAGTCGGGAGTCGGGAGTCGGAAAACTTTCGTAGATTGGGTGGCGCGATAGTATAACCCAACACCAGGGATAGGACGGAGTTAGGTGGTGTTCCGCTACACCCAATCTACCGTGTCCATGGGGCAGGATCGGCCTTTAACCTCGGGTAAGCCCCAGTAAGGGTTTTCTTGCGAAGTTTCAGGTTAATTCAGCCTGTTTTTTAGGATTGGGGGCAATGGACTGAATCGGGCCAATCTGTAACGGATTGCAAGCAATGGTAGGGAAATGGTTAACAATCCTCGCGCAAGAAATCCCTAGAGGCTAGGATTGCGTTGATTCCTTCGTTGATAGGGCGGCATGGAATGACAACACCATCAAGAGCGTCGGCTCAATCTATGATTCTCACCAATATCGAAAGCGTTCCTGGCAAAACGATTACGCAACAATTAGGCCTAGTACAGGGTAGTTCAGTACGATCAAAAAATATTGGTCGGGACATTGCGGCTGGCTTAAAAAATATTGTGGGTGGCGAACTTAAGGGCTATACCGAACTCCTACAAGAAGCCCGCGATCAAGCAACTCAACGGATGATTCAGGAGGCCCGCCAGCGGGGAGCCAATGCCATTATTAACGTGCGATTTGCCACGTCATCGTTAACCCAGGGTGCGGCAGAATTGTTTGCCTACGGCACAGCGGTGCGGGTGGAATAGCAATGGAAGAATTAATTGTTTTTTCCATTTTGCTGATTGTTGGCCTCTTTTTTGGCAGTCGGGCCGAGAAGCAACATTTGCAATCCCTAAAACAACGGGAGCAGGCTGTGCAGCACTTGGGTATTAGTGTTGCAGGGGGCAAAGCCGAGTATCCCCAATCCCAGGAGGCTCAACTCTTTACAGGCAGCGTGGTCATTTCTTCGGACTTTTTTAAAACCTTTATTGCTGGATTACTTAACCTGATTGGCGGCGAGATTTCGACCTACGAGATTTTGCTAGATCGGGCCCGCCGAGAGGCCATGGTTCGGATGGAGGAGGAGGCCATGGCCTGGGGCGCTAAGCAAGTGGTAAACGTACGACTCCAAACCGCCGAACTGGGTGGTCAATCGAATCAGGGCGTTGTAGCCGTAGAAGTAATCGCCTACGGTACAGGACTGCGTTAATAAAAAGAAACCCGGTTTCTTGAAGAAACCGGGTTTTTAGACTGGACTAATGCCCCTGGCTGAGGCGGCGAATGTTGAGTACGTCGGTCATTTTCCGCAGTTGGCTGAAGGTTTGCTCTAGGTGAGCGCTATCTCGCACGTCTAGCCCCAGGTCAATTTCGGCGGTTTGGCCGGGGAAGGTTTTCACCTGGGCCTTATGAACGTTGATTTGCAGGTCAGATAGGTGGGAGAGAATATCCTTGAGGACGCCTACCCGATCAATCACTTCAATTTTCACTTCCACCGGGTAGGTTTGGCGGGTGCTTACGGTGTCACCTGAGTTCCAGCTTACGGGAATCAGTCGGTCTCCAGGAATATCGGCCAGGTTAGGACAGCCCTGGCGGTGGATGGCAATGCCGCGACTGCCTAGGGACACGCTGCCCAGGATGGGTTCTCCGGGCAGGGGACTACAGCATCCGGCGATGTGGTAAACCAGCCCTTCAATGCCGAGAATTGGATCCTTTGAGAGGGCGTGACGGTGGCGATGGGGGCTGGTGACGGCATCGGCCAGCATTTGGTTGGAGTTGCCCAGGGAGGCTTCGGAGGATGAGATTTCCTTGGGATGTTGGGCTTTGATCGCTTCCCGTAGGCGGTTAACAAACAGGTTGAGGGTGACTTCGCCGTAGCCCAAGCCCGCCAGTAGGTCATCCACGGAGGGATAGTTGCAACGTTCTGCCGCCAATTGGGCAGGTTCCGACTTTAGCAGGGCATCGAAGCCGTTGCGGCCCAGTTCTTTCTCCAGCAGGTCACGGCCACGGGCAATATTTTCGTCGCGGTGGGAGCGCTTATACCATTGGCGGATGCGGTTGCGGGCGCTGGGGGTAACGACGAAGTTCAGCCAATCTAAGCTGGGGTGGCTGTTCTTTTGGGTGATGATTTCCACAATGTCGCCGTTCGCTAGGGGCGTATCTAGGGTGACGATACGGCTGTTGACCTTGGCCCCGGCGCAGTGGTTGCCCACTTCGGTGTGGATGCGGTAGGCAAAATCGACGGGAGTTGCACCCCGGCTGAGGGGAACCACATCGCCGCTAGGGGTGAAGACGTAGACATCTTCATCGAACAGGTTGCCCTTCACATTTTCGAGGAATTCCTGGGCATCCTTGAGGTCGTTTTGCCATTCCAAAAGCTGCCGCAGCCAGGTAAATTTGTCGTCGTCGTCGGTCATCCGTGTGTTGGTGGAGGCCCCGGTTTCCTTATATTTCCAGTGGGCGGCAATCCCGTACTCGGCGATGTGGTGCATTTCTAGGGTACGAATTTGCACTTCGATGGGCTTGCCCTTGCTGCCGATCACCACCGTATGCAGCGACTGGTAACGGTTGGGCTTGGGTAAGCCGATGTAGTCTTTAAATCGTCCGGGAATGGGGCGAAAGGCATCGTGGACAATGGCTAGGGCACGGTAGCATTCTTCGTTGCTGCCCACAATCAGCCGAATTGCCGCCACATCATAGATTTCGTGGAAGTCCTTCTGCTGCTTCTCCATTTTGCGGTAGATGCTGTACAGGTGCTTGGGACGACTGCTCACATCCACCACCTGAATATTGGCCTCGTGCATTCGCTGTCGTAGGGTTTCCGCTACCTGCATCAACCGCGCCTCCCGATCCGCCCGCTTCTCGGTGACGTATTCCTGCATTTGCCGATAGGCTTCGGGTGCTAGGTATTTGAAGGACAAATCCTCTAGTTCCCATTTGAATCGCCCAATCCCCAATCGGTTGGCCAAGGGTGCAAAAATTTCCATAGTTTCGCGGGCAATGCGGCGGCGCTTTTCGTCGCTGAGGTGCTCTAGGGTGCGCATATTGTGGAGGCGATCCGCCAGCTTGACCACAATCACCCGAATATCCTGGGCCATCGCCAGGAACATCCGCCGAAAGTTCTCCGCCTGTCGCTCGGTTTTGCTCTCAAAATTCAGCTTAGATAGCTTGGTGACCCCTTCTACCAACTGCCGCACTTCGCTGCCAAATAGGGCTTCTAAATCCTCTGGCGAGGTATCCGTATCTTCCACAATGTCGTGGAGAAAGCCGGAAGCAATCATGGCGCTGTCGCCGCCCAGATCTCGCAGCAGGCCCGCTACCGCCACCGGATGACAAATATACGCCTCCCCAGAAGCCCGGTATTGCTGGTTGTGCAGGGCATAGGCAAATTCAAAGGCCCGACACACCAATTGACTGTTAGACTTATCATCGTCTAAGGCTAATTCCCCAGCCTGCGGCTGGTGGTGATAGCTCAGTACACAGGTTTTCAGCCAATCAGGCAGCTCACAGTCGGTGGGCAGAAACGCCTCGGCCTCGGTGCGGCGAGACTCAAGATCGGCAGATTGCGAGGGGTGAACCGTGGCAGTCATAGGACATAAAGCGGGGTGAAGGGGTGGGCAAAATATTAAAAATAAGCACAACCCGTACAAACGTTCTGTGCTGAGCCAGTGAATTCTTTTTAATAGAGATAAACTACACCATTTGCCCAGAAAAGTTGCCTGAGCTTAGGGAGCCGCAATATTTACCCAGTCTTACCTGCCGGGCGTTGGGTTTATTTCACTTACCTTAACATTTTGTTTAAATCCTGCGAAGGATTGGGATCAAAATGTTGCTAAGCTAACCCACCCTGCCTCAGCTATGGCCGACTCCTACTCCCAATTCTTCCCTGTCTTTCAGTCCCCTTCGAGAGCGGCCCAACCAAGGATGGCGGAATATGCCGCCGCCAGAATTGTAGAACCTGCTCACCGTACCCCTATCAACAAGGTTGTACCGTCGTTGTCCCCTGCCGTCGCCGCTATTCCTCTATAGGGGCTAGCCCCACAGAGATACCCCCCCGAAGGGTACGGTGCGAAAAAGCCTGTTTAGATCGGAGAGCAGAGATTGACTTATTCCGCAGGCTCACTTTCTAGGCGCTGTTTTGATTCCTGAAGCCGTTCTAGGTGGTTGGGTTCCACTTCGGGGTAGGCCAAATCGAGGGACTTCAGTTTTTGGTGGATAAAATGGGCCACTGCAAGGCGAGTGAACCACTTATTATCGGCAGGAATAATGTGCCAGGGTGCCCACTCGGTACCCGTATTGGTAAACACATCTTCATAGGCCGATTGATAGTCACCCCAACGGGCGCGATCTTCCACATCGGAGAGCGAGAATTTCCAATTTTTTTCAGGACGGTTAATCCGATCTAAAAATCGCCGCTTTTGTTCTTCCTTAGATACATTTAGAAAGAACTTCATCACCAGAATACCGTTATTGACAAGATATTTCTCAAAGTTGTTGATCTCTTCAAATCGCTGCTTCCAAATGTTGCCTTTTCGCGTACTCGGTGGCAGTTGTTGTCGGTCTAATAGGTGAGAGTGTACTCGAACGACAAGAACTTCTTCATAGTAGGATCGATTAAAAATCCCAATGTTTCCTCGCTCTGGCAAACACCGAAACGACTTCCATAGATAATCATGATCTAGCTCTTCGGCAGAGGGGGGCTTAAAGCTAAATACCTGGCAACCCTGGGGATTTACGCCCGACATCACATGCTTAATTGTGCTATCTTTCCCTGCCGCATCCATGGCCTGAAAAATCAGCAACAGGGCATAGGTATTTTGGGCGTAGAGAATATCCTGGTAACGAGCTAGTTCCTCAATCCCTGTCTGAAGGTATTCCTTTGCTTCTTTCTTTTTAAAGTCACCCGTAAAGTCAGGATCAAAATCCTTAAGCTTAATTTTTTTCCCAGGCTTGGCTATCATCATTTCGGGCTGCATGGCAGCGATGAAGGATTTGGAGTCCATGGGAAACACCAGAGAGGATCTCTTCTAGGAAAGCGCTTTTTTTAGCTATTTAACCCAGACTTAAGGAATATTTAGGCAATTCACAGCGGCTTCAGGGATAGGAATCGATGCACTAGACCCTGACGCTGAGACACGCCTGGCACCCTGAGAGCTACAAGGATCTGTCTGCGACCCAGCAATGGAGCCCATCACCTCAACAACGCTGATAGCGATGACTGCCGGGGGGCGCTTGGGTGACTAAGCCCTCTAGTTCCAAGTGCAACAAACTGCTGAGGATGTCTCCCGTGGGGCGGTTGAGATCTTGCACTAAGCGATCTAGCGTAACGGGCTCGGCGGTAATCATGGCCAACACCTCCGCTAGGTCGGGCGGCAGATGGGATGGGATGGGGCGGGGCGGGGGTGAAGCATGGGTGGCGACAGTGGCCTGGGTGGAGGGCATCTGGGCCGTGGATGCGGCGGGATCAAGTTGGGGAATGTTGCCTAGGTCTTGGATGAGGGTGGTTTCGTCCCAAATCATTTGTGCCCCCTGGCGAATTAAATCTAGGCAGCCCAGGCTCGCCGGATTATCTAAGGAACCAGGCAGGGCGTAGACCTCACGGCCATAGTCATTGGCGAGGCGGGCGGTGATCAGGGCACCGGAACGCAGGGGGGCTTCGGTGACGACGGTGGCGCGGCTGAGCCCAGCAATGATGCGGTTGCGGCGAGGAAAGTGCGCCCGGTCGGGCGGGGTATCGTTGGGATGTTCGCTCAACAAAAGCCCCTCCTTGGCAATGCGGGCTTGCAGCCCTTCGTTGTTCCAGGGATAGACCCGATCAACCCCGGTACCCAGCACCGCAATGGTAAAACCGCGACTATCCAGAGTTTGACTGTGGGCGTGGCGGTCAATGCCGCTGGCGAGGCCCGACACCACAATCACATCATGGCTGGCCAGTTGTTGGGCCAGGCGGCGAGTCCAGCGTTGGCCATAGTCCGACGGATCACGGGTGCCGACAATGGCGACCGAGGGCATGGTTTGTACCGCTCCGGCGAGTTCGGTACGGCCTTTGTAGTAGAGCAACGGCGGCGGGTCAGCAATTTCAAACAACAGGGCCGGATAATCGGGATCGGCAGGGGTCCAGAAGTTAGCTCCCTGTTCCTCTCGCCGTTCTAGGCATTCATCGGGATCAACCCGCTGGCGATAGTCTGCTAGTTGAGATCCCAGAAGCAGCCCAATTCCTTCAATTGCTAATAGGTCTGCATCATCTGCCTGCCACGCCGCCGCTAAGCTACCAAAGTGATGGTGCAACCGCTTCAGCAACACCGACCCCACTCCTTTGGCCTGCGCCCAGGCTACCCAATAGGCACGTTCTGTGGTCAATCCTCTTTCCCCAATGGTGTGGTGTTATTGTGCCCACTTCCGATTCGGTTATACCCCCCAGGAACGGGGGCTTTCCTCCCTCTCAAACAGTACGCCCGCCCGCCATGATGAAAGTAACTCACCCCACCGAGGGAATTCCGGCCCTAGCACACAGGATCTTCGGAGATTGAGCTTAGCCACCATTGCGATTAGGGAGGAGCGTATGCCACACACCATCTGGTCATCGGTTTGGGATTTAGCCGCCGCCCAAGCTCAATTGGAGGCCATCTCCGCTGCTCTAATGCCCCTGGATATCGCTCCCTCAGGTCGTGTGCGGGTGCCCTCCGTAGAACTGCAAGAAACCTCTGAACAGGTCATTGTGACGGCCTTTCTGCCCGGAGTCTCCGATCCTCGGTCGGTGCAAGTGCGTGCAAGTGCTACGGGGCTTACCTTTTTGGGCCAGCGGATGTCGGGCTACCATCACCCCTGGAGTGATAGCCTCAGCATCAACCACTTTCAGCACAGCGTTCCCCTACCCGTTCCCGTCCAGGATCGGAAGATGCGGGTGACCTACGCGCAGGGGGCCATTGTGGTGACGCTACCCAAGCGTAGGTCGTGGTTGGCCCAGGGGTTAGACGCCTTACATAAGAGCCTACACAAGGGCTGGCACTGGCTATTAACCAAACTTGGTTCCCAGTCCCCTAGGCCCAGGGGGAGGCGCTAACTAAATTCTGAGGATTAATTTTTCTAGGGATGGCCTAAATCTAAACGAAGGGGAAAAGCGCCGACCAACACGCTAGGCTAGGAAGGTCGGTCACTCCTTAGGCTATGCAAACATCGGAGACTTCGCCCTCGGTCGCCCCTTCCACTGCGGATCCTGCGCCCTTACCCTGCGCCGACGGCTTCGATGCCCTACATCCCCCCAGCCCAGATTTAATCAATGCCTGTGTTCACTGCGGATTCTGTCTCACCACCTGCCCCAGCTATCGGGTGATTGGTAAAGAGATGGACTCGCCACGGGGTCGCATTTACCTGATGGATGCCATCAATAAAGGGGAAGCCCCCCTCTCTCCGACGTCGGTGCAGCATTTCGATTCTTGCCTCGGCTGTTTGGCTTGTACGACCGCCTGCCCCTCCGGTGTGCAGTACGACCAGTTGATTGCCGCTGTGCGGCCCCAGGTGCAGCGCAACCATCCCCGCACCCTGCCCGAAACCTTGCTGCGAGCGCTGATTTTCAACCTATTTCCCTACCCCCAACGGCTGCGGTTCACGGCGGGGCCGCTGTACCTCTATCAAAAGCTGGGCCTATCGAAACTGGTACAAAAAACCGGACTGCTGCCCAAACTTTCGCCCAACCTAGCCGCCATGGAATCGCTGCTGCCTCCAGTGACGGCAGACAGTTTTCGAGATAGCCTGCCAGAGGTCATCCCCGCCACGGGCGAAACTCGCTATCGGGTAGGCATGGTGCTGGGCTGTGTGCAGCGGGTCTTTTTCTCCGATGTCAATGCTGCCACGGCCAGAGTGCTAAGCGCCAACGGCTGTGAGGTGGTGGTGCCCCGTGCCCAGGGGTGCTGTGCTGCCCTACCCGCCCACCAAGGGGAATCGACCCAAGCCCAAGCCCTCGCCCGCCAAATGATTGATATTTTTGACGCCGCCCAGGTGGATTACGTCGTGATCAACGCCGCTGGCTGTGGCCACACCCTGAAGGAATACGGCCACATTTTGCAGGATAACCCCGCCTACCGAGATCGCGCCCACGCCTTTTCAGCCAAGGTGCGCGACATCAACGAATTCCTAGCCGAGGTCGGCCTCACCACCCCCCTACACCGCCTCACCGAGGATGAGTTGCCCATCGTGTTTCAGGATGCCTGCCACCTGATCCACGGTCAAAAAATCAGCCTTCAGCCTCGCCAACTGCTGCGCCAAATTCCGGGCGTGGCGCTGCGGGAACCCATCGATGCAGCCCTCTGCTGCGGCAGTGCTGGGGTGTATAACATGCTGCAACCCCAGGTAGCGGAAGAGCTGGGCCAAATGAAGGTCACCAATCTGGTCAACACGGGCGCTAAGCTCATTGCTTCGCCTAATCCGGGCTGTTCTCTACAAATTCAAAAGCACGTGGCACAGCAAGGCCACACGCTGCCGCTGGTGCATCCCATTGAATTGCTGGATGCGTCGATTCAGAACAAGCCCCTTGCCGACCTGATCAAGGATCGCTAGGGATGGTGAGGTTACGCCCAAAAGCCCGATTTCTTAAAGAAACCGGGCTTCTGAATCTACATCCTATAGCTCGACTATTGGTTAACCTCAGTTCGGGTTAGACATAGTGACCAGACCCCCTGGTAGACCTCACCCCCAGCCCCTCTCCCACGAGGAGAGGGGAGATAGAAAGGCTCAAAGTCCCTCTCCCTTGGGGAGAGGGATTTAGGGTGAGGTCTACAGCGCAAGCTGGAAACAGGTTTCTAAAGCTTGCAGCGGTGGGCTTATCCCGAACTCAGGTTTGGTTAGGGCTAGTTCGCAGGGACCGCCGTAACGTTGTTCTCTCGTCGGGCCTGTTGAATTTCTTCAACCAAGGTATTGAGAGCCGCTGCGTATTGTGGATCGTCTGCGGTGCCGATCATATCGCGCTCTGAGGCCAGTCGTTCCCGCTGTTCATCGGTTAGCTCAACGGAAATATCGGGGTCAATGCCGTGCTTGTTGATGTCGCGCCCACTGGGGGTAAGATATTTCGCCACGGTTACTGCGACCCCAGAACCATCGGCCAAAGTACGCACAGACTGTACCAGCCCCTTGCCAAAGGTGCGCGTACCCACAAGCACCGCTCGCTGGTTATCTTGCAGTGCCCCAGAGAGAATTTCACTGGCGCTGGCCGAACCACCGTCTACAATCACCACAAGGGGTTTGTTGGTAAGGGCACGATCACCCGCAACCTCCTCATCCACAACGCCCTGGCGATCTACCGTAGAGACAATGGTGCCTTCGTTGAGCCACATTTGGGCAATGTCAATGCTGGCATAGAGCAACCCACCGGGGTTAGACCGCAGGTCGAGAATATAGCCCGTCACGCCCTGGGATTCCAAATCTTGAATGGCTTCACCCATCTCGCTGGTAGCGTTGGCACTGAACTGGGTAAGGCGAATGTAGCCCACGGGCCCCTCTGATCCAGCTTGCACATCGTAGCGAACGGGGTGAATTTCAATGCGGGCACGGGTAACGGGTACCTCTAGCACTTCCTCGTCCCGCCGAATGGTGAGCACAACCTCAGAACCCACCTCGCCACGAATACTGTTGACGGCGTCGTTGAGCTCCATGCCCTCGGTAGACTCGCCATCAATGGCTAAGATTACGTCCTTAGAACGAATCCCGGCCTCAAAGGCGGGCGTATCTTCGATGGGAGCGACGACAACGATTTCCTTCGTCTCTTCGTCTTGGGAAATTTGGATGCCCACCCCTGTCAGTTCGCCAGAGGTGTCAATCTGCATATTGCGGAACTCTTCGGGATCCATGAAGCGGGTATAGGGATCCCCAAGCTGTTCCACCATCTCCCGAACGGCGGCATAGGCTTCTTCTTGGCTGGCATACTCGCGCTCCAGGTATTCTAGCCGCACCGCGTTCCAATCGACCTGGTTAAAGGTGGCATCGACATAGAGGCCATCAATGAGATGCCAAACCTGGTCAATCAGTTCCTTCGGACTTTCCTCAAAGAAGGCTTTGCTTTGAGACAGATGAATACCTGCCCCGGTAACGGTTACAGCAGCTACGGCTAGAGCAGTTGCACCTAACATCAGTCCTCGCTTTGCAATAGTCATGGGAATTGGTTGTGCAGCTAATTACGCCCAATCTAGCACAGACCATCGTTGTGGGGCGGGGAGATGGTCAGAGCAAAATCTGTCCTTAATGATACTAGATTAACGCGAGGCAGGGGCTAGGTTATTTCCCTGCTGTGCGTCCGGCACGAAGACCACGGTCACGGTGCCTAAACAGATTGCCTAGGGTTGGTGAGACCTTGGGTAGGGGCAGATGGTGCAGGCTTACGCCCGTAAACGCTTGGCGCTGAGGATGATGGTCGGCGGTGAGTGAGGAAGTCGTTTTCATGGGTGAGCCTCCTTGGGGCTTGAGGCGTTACCTTTATTATCGCAGGAATTTTCAGCGATGGGTACGACAGGGTCTGTCGTACCCATTATCGTCATCACTATAGAGAAATTCTAGGGATCGATCCAGCGACCGTCGTCTTTAATCAGGTTGATAAGTTCTTCCACGCCCTGGTCTTCGGGAACTTTTTTGATTTCGTCCCGACCTCGATAGAGGGAGATGTAGCCTGGAGTTTTGCCCACATAGCCATAGTCGGCGTCGGCCATTTCGCCAGGGCCATTGACGATGCAGCCCATCACGGCGATATCTAGCCCAGTCAAGTGCTTGGTGGCTTCCCGCACTTTGTGGAGGACTTCTTCTAGGTTAAACAGGGTGCGCCCGCAGGAGGGACAGGCGACGTATTCCACCATGGTTTTGCGCAGCCCTAGCGCCTGCAAAATGCTGTAGCAGACGGGAATTTCTTTCTCGGGGGCTTCGGTGAGGGAGACGCGGATGGTGTCGCCAATGCCCTCGGCCAAGAGGGTGGCGATGCCAGCGGTAGATTTGATCCGACCATACTCACCATCGCCCGCTTCGGTCACGCCGAGGTGTAGGGGGTAGTCCATGCCAAGGTCATCCATGCGCTTGGCCATCAGGCGATAGGCCGCCAGCATGACGGGTACCCGCGAGGCCTTCATAGAAATCACCAGGTTGCGGAAATCCAGGGATTCGCAGATGTGGAGAAATTCTAGGGCCGATTCCACCATGCCTTCGGGGGTGTCGCCGTAGGTGAACAGCATCCGCTCGGCTAGGGAGCCGTGGTTGACGCCAATGCGCATGGATTTGCCCTGGTCGCGCAGGGATTCTACCAGGGGCTTGAGGGTGTCGCGGATTTTGCTGCCGATGTCGTCAAATTCTTCTTGGGTGTAGCCGGTGCGGTCGGCCTGGGGCTTTTCAAAGACGTAGAGGCCGGGATTGATGCGCACCTTATCGACGTGCTTGGCCACCTCTAGGGCGATTTTCATGCCGTTGTGGTGCACATCGGCCACTAGGGGCACGGGCTGGTAGGTGTCTTCCAGGATTTTGCGAATGTCGGCAAGGGCCTTGGCGTGGGCCATGCTGGGCACCGTGACGCGCACAATCTCGCAGCCAATTTCGTGCAGGCGGCGAATGGCGGCGGCGGAACCTTTGATATCCAGGGTATCTTCGTTGATCATGGACTGCACCACCACGGGATGGCCACCGCCAACGGTGACGCTACCGACGGGCACCGGGCGGGTTTTGCGACGGTGGATGGTGGTATCGAAGGGATCAAAGGCAGGATTCGTCGAAGCCTGGGAAACAGGATTGGGAAGGGTTTGCATAGCCTTTGCTCTAGGGTTGCCGGGATTGCTAGGGCTGAAACGTCCGAGTAGCCAACCTGACTACAGGACGATTCCTAACCAGTTAAAACACGCCATTATTCACTTTCCAGAGTGCCACAGAATGGCCCCTTTAAACCTAGCTTGCGTTGATGGTAGGGATTGATGGGCGGCGAGGAATCCATCTACCATGCCCTTTCGCGATGGTCTTAGCTCAGTAGACTTCGTCGTGGGTGCCAACATCCAACAGAAGAATGACCTCATCCTGAGTGTTTGGGTCGATTTCAATCGAAAAGACAAGGCGGCAATCGTACCCGCAGGAACAGGCCTTAAGGCCCAACAACTCGCCTTTTAACGAATGAGTGGCTAATGCTGATGCGAAGACATAATCCTCCCTTTGCTGGAGGGTAGTTTCCACCCGTTTCTGGAGCTTGGCATCACGAGTAACGAACTTGCGATAGGCACGCTTGAATCTTGGGGTGAGTACCAGTTGCCTCATGGGTCTTCGGCAGAGAGACTTTGCAATTCGGCGATGATAGCTGCCGCTGGCTGAGGAGATAACTCACCTGCATGGAAGGCTGCAATGGATGCCCTAGCCGCCTCAGCCATTTCCCTGCGATGGGATTCAACCAGGCGGTTGTGGATGATTTCGACCAGCATGGCTTGTTGATCGGGGGTCAGCTGGCTGACGGCGTTAAGCGCGTCTTCAAGGGAAGCGGCCATGGCAATTAGAGGGTAATCCAGTCAGTAGCTCAATTCTATCAACCCTCAGTAGATCACAAAGATGTCTCTTCGTATGGGCTTGGCCCTCACCCCCAGCCCCTCTCCCAGGGGGGAGAGGGGAGCCGGAAGTCCTTCAAAGTCCCTCTCTCAGCTTGGGAGAGGGATTTAGGGTGAGGGCCAAGCTGAGGGTAGTAAAGAGAGTTTGTGATCTACTGA
>QLAH01000259.1_pt1 | contig 38173 bp, 23 predicted proteins | sample 4693081 | NCBI WGS metagenome assembly QLAH01 (sample SAMN09425401, study PRJNA476045) | Lake water metagenome, whole genome shotgun sequencing project. | reverse complement strand
CAAACGCCAATGCCTCAGGAATAACTAAATTCGTGCCTTCAATTTTATTATTATTCAAATAAGTAATGATTTCATTTCTTGGTGTGCTGTTTTCAATAGCATTCCACCAATTTAATTGATCATCAGATAAACTTGATAAAAAATCTCTTGGAACAGTTGGATAGTTTATGTTTGGGGTTGTTAAAACAGGATTGTTTGGATTGGTTTGAGAACCACCACTACTGCCAGAACCACCCCCTGTCCAATAGCCTCCAGGATTATATCCGCCACTATTACTTCCTCCACCAGGGTTATATCCTCCATTAGATGATGAACCACCACTTCCTCCTGTAAGACATCCATAATTGATTGAAATAATCTGAGTTGTTTCATAAACCAATGTTGAATTATCGTCATTACAACCTCCAGAATAATTACCTCCATAATAAACTGGTTCTCCACCGTTATCAGGATAGCAGACAAACTGTGATGAAAATGTAGAAGTGACACATGGTCCTGAAACGATTGCACTATAAGTGCTATTTACATTTGTTATAGTTGAAGGAACTTTCGTTTCAAGTGATTCTCCATTTTCAATTTTTACTATTTCTTCTTGAGTGAGTAAATATTTGGATATAAAAGCATCATATCCTTCAGTATCTTTTGAATTTAATATTAAATTCTCAACCATACTTTTGTCTTCTTCATTAATAATTTGAAATGTGAACGAAATACTCTCTTAGCAAAAGTTCATTTTAGTTTGAACACGTACAATTCTTTTAATTTTTTAAATGCCTAACTAAGTACAAAACGCCCATTAAATTAAAAACTACAACCGCTATAGTGCTTAGTAGCGGTTGTAGGCTGTATTAATTCTTTCAATATTACTTATAGTTACTTATTTCTTCATTTTTTTTAAACATAATTAAGTAAATCAAAATTAAACTTAAAACTATATAAATAAGAGTGGGAATTGTGTAAAACCAATAATTTTTATCACCAACCTTAAACATATAAATTAACCACATATATTGAATTGAAATACTTAAAAGAGTAATTTTATTATTTTTAAAGAATATAGTAAAAATACTTATAAATGTAAATGAAGACATGAAAAAATAAACATCTAATTTTTCGCTAAATATAGAAAACAAATTTTCTATAAAGCTAATTGTCAAAATAATACCATTAGGTAATGATATTTTATCCGGATTTATAATTACTAAAAATGTAATAATTGTAGCAACTTTAATTTTCAAATGTAAGTTCATTGAATTCAATTTTAATTACAATTATTATTAGGAGCATTACCTCCATTTGTGTTTTTAGTACCCCCAGCTGGAGTTGGCATTGTTCTTATTACCTCACCTAGTGTACCTGGGGTTTGTCCATTCCAGTATGGTCTTGGAGAATTACAGTTTGGGATATCAATGCTGGTAGTACTTTCAAAGAGTAATAATGCAATGTCTGTGCAGTTTGAAGAGCCTAAATTATAAACAGGATTACTAGTTGCAACAGAAATTAATCCATTAATTAAATTTGTTAAACCTCCAGAATTTATTGGAACAGTTAAGCTAACATCATAATTGTGACCTTGATCATTACCAAATACCCCAGGAGTTGGTAAAAAATCAGTAGGATCCAAAGTTAAACCATTTGGCACTACTGAACCAATTGTACTTTCAGGATAAAATCCAAGAGTTACAATATTACTACCTTGTTGAATAGAGATAAAGGCATGACCAACCCTGTCAGGACCAAGTAAATTATGACTACCACTTTTTGGCTGGTCAGCATAAATGGTTATTGAAGCACCTTGTGAAGTGTTAAAGCAACTTAAATAATCTGCCATGTCTGTTATTGGGGTGTCAGGACCAACAACAACTTCTTCCCCGTTTATTTTACCATCATCTATTAAATCTAAAATATTGTTTATCTCGTTTATTGATTCTTGTGAATTATTATTCTCAATACAATAATCAATCAACTCCAAAGCAAACGCCAATGCCTCAGGAATAACTAAATTCGTGCCTTCAATTTTATTATTATTCAAATAAGTAATGATTTCATTTCTTGGTGTGCTGTTTTCAATAGCATTCCACCAATTTAATTGATCATCAGATAAACTTGATAAAAAATCTCTTGGAACAGTTGGATAGTTTATGTTTGGGGTTGTTAAAACAGGATTGTTTGGATTGGTTTGAGAACCACCACTACTGCCAGAACCACCCCCTGTCCAATAGCCTCCAGGATTATATCCGCCACTATTACTTCCTCCACCAGGGTTATATCCTCCATTAGATGATGAACCACCACTTCCTCCTGTAAGACATCCATAATTGATTGAAATAATCTGAGTTGTTTCATAAACCAATGTTGAATTATCGTCATTACAACCTCCAGAATAATTACCTCCATAATAAACTGGTTCTCCACCGTTATCAGGATAGCAGACAAACTGTGATGAAAATGTAGAAGTGACACATGGTCCTGAAACGATTGCACTATAAGTGCTATTTACATTTGTTATAGTTGAAGGAACTTTCGTTTCAAGTGATTCTCCATTTTCAATTTTTACTATTTCTTCTTGAGTGAGTAAATATTTGGATATAAAAGCATCATATCCTTCAGTAACTTTTGAATTTAATATCAAATTTTCAACTATACTTTTGTCTTCTTCATTTATAATTTGAAATGTGTATGAATGTTTTCCATCTTTCTCAATAAAAACAATATTAGTTGTATCAATAAAAAAACCAAAGTCTTCATTATAAATTCCTCTTTGTGATAAAGATGGGTTTATTTTTGAACGTGATTCTTTTAATTTTTCAAATGCATTTTTGTTTAGTTTTACATCTTTAAAACTTATTTTTTTTACTTGCAACTCAAGTTGGCCATTTTGTGAGTCATTTAAAGTTTCAAATTCGTCTTTATCACATGAAACCATCTGAATAGTTAAAACAATAGTTACAAAGACAAGAAATAGTGATTTTAATTTTTTAATTGCTTTTTTCATAATAATAATTAAGTAGGTTAAAAATTCATTTTTGCAAATGAGTTAAAACCAATCATCATGTTTTCATTAACTCAACGAAAGAAAAAGCCTGCAGTACTTCCTTTTTTTGAAGAATTGTGAAGATTCATAAATAAATTGATTTTAGCTCAATTATTTATGATTAAATTTGTTTTTGCTAAGAAAGAAAATTATTTTAAAACGACAAAATATTTTTTAGTTCTAAATTATTTTATTTTAGTTCTAAAAAAGAACCAAGCTGCATTATGAAAAACAACATTGGACAAAAAATTAGAAAAGTAAGAGAACTAAAAGGTTTACGCAAGATTATATGGCAGATAAACTGGCCATTTCACAAAGAGCTTATAGCAAATTAGAAAATAATGAAACAAAATTAGATTGGGAGAAAATAGAATTGGTTTCGTCCGTTTTGGGTGTAGACCCCCTTGAACTTGTTGCATTTGATGATACGCTTGTCTTTAATAATTGCATACAATCCGGTAAGTTCCATATTTTTAACAACAATCTACCTGATGAACTCAAAAAAAACTATGAAGATAGAATAGAGCATTTGGAAAAAGAAATTGAGTTTCTGAGAGATTTAGTAAAAAAATCAAATGTTTAGTTAGCCATAAACTAGTGTAGCAAAAATTTCATTTATAAAAAAATGCGTCAATAGTTGACGCATTTTTTTCATTCTTAAAAATTTGCTACAAAAAGTGTAGCGTAAAATTATTTTTTGCAAATTTGCTACAAATGTAAATCTAAAATGAAAAAGCAACTGACCATCAGAGAACAACTCGGTTTAAAACAAGAAGAATTGGCATTGTTGCTTCAAGTTACGCGTAGTCAACTCTCGTTGTATGAAATTGGCAAACGTAAACTACCCACTCATGCCACTGAAAAATTGGCTACACTCTTATCTTTTGCACAAAGCGAATCTGAAACAGAAAATCTTGAAGCTAAAAACGAGCCAACAGAACGAGGTCTTTTGCATCGTCTTCTAGTAAAAAACCAACACCAGCAACAATTGATTGAAAAGAAAATATTGGCTATGCAGAAAAAAGAAAATGCAGCAAAGGCTTCTAACAAAATTGTAAGCCGTTTGAAGGAACAAGCCAAATCAAAAAAAGAAATTAAATTATACGAGTCGCTTGCCCACAAAAAGCTAAATGAAAAAAATGCAGAGGGCTTGGTTCTACTACAAATAAAAAAAGAAGTATTGGCTTTTGAAGAAAAAATACTCAAAAAACGTTTAGAAATAGCGGTGATAACGTAAGAAATTTAATTAAAAGTATATTTTTATTATAAGATTAACGCTATACGTTAATATTTTTATAAACTTCTGATTTATAATATTTTAAGGTATAATGCTTGCGTTTATGTAAGTATAATTTTAAAAATTTTAATTATGTATTCAGTAAGTAATTTAACAACAGTTGCCGATTGCGATGTGTTGTTGGGCATTGCCCAAAAAGAAAAATCTGATTTAAACTTTAAAAAGTTATCAGAAGAACGACTTGTTACCAACTATAGCAATACCGCTGTAGAGATTGATGCCATCTTGCAAGGTGTAAATGCAGAAATAGCTGCTGTTGACACAGTTATTGCGATTTTGCCGGAAGGTACTACTAAAGAGGCCGAAGAAAAACGCAAAGTACGGTTAGAATACCGCAAATTCTTGTTGGAAAACCGCAAAGAAAGCTACGGAGCGGTGGCTCTACTGGAAAAAGAATTAGACCTTGAACGCGTAAACAAACAACTTACCGAAGTAGATGTGTTTATAGCCGAAGTTACCGCCCATCGGGATACGTTGTAAAAGTAATTTTAATGTAAAGACCGCCTTAAAGGGCGGTTTTTTATTTGATTATTTTTTGACTTTAATTCTACATTTTAATATTGATTTAAAACAAATTTTAGAAATCTGAAGTTCAACATAAATTAACAACTGAGAAAAACATTTTATTGAAAACTAATTGCTTTAAAAACATATTCATATACATATAAAATGCTATATTTCAAATACTTAATACATATCTTTTTCCTTCTAAAAATTCATTTAATTTGATTAAATTTGCAAAAATGAAATTTTTTTACCATGCAAATTGATTCAGTCTTAGAAAAGTTAAACCTACTTGATAAAGATGGTCTTTTCTATTTGACTGAAATTAAATTAAATGAATTCAACATTGTTTCCAATAGAATAAAAGAAACATTGTTAAAACTTCAACCTAATGCAATTTTCTGTATTAATAATGAACCTTTAATATTATTTTTTGATAACCCTCAAAACATAGATTTGCTTGAAAAGCAAATTTGGAATTTTAATCAAACCCCTATAGTTTTCATTATATCTCAAAATCAAATTCAAATTAAGAATGGATTCAATTTTGTAAAAAACACAGGATTAAATGATTTAACTGATTCAAATAATATTTCAGATTTTGATTATTTTAAGTTGATAACAGGGGAATCATGGGAGAAGTATAAATCTAAATTTGAGAGTAAAAAAAGAATTGACAACTATTTATTAAGTAATATTGAAAGTGCAAGAAGTATTTTAATAAACAAATATTTAGATAAAAATACAGCTTATAATGTTGCTAATAATATTGCAAATTCATTGATAGGAAGAGTGATATTTATTAGATATTTAATTGATAGAAAAGTTGAATTAAATAAATATGAAATATTAAGTAAAGAACAGTTTTATGAAATTTTAAAAAACAGAAAAACTGCATATAAGCTATTTAAACAACTTAGAAATGATTTTAATGGAAACTTATTTCCTTTGGAATTTGTGGTTGATAAAGTAACAATAAATGAAGAGGATTTTGTTTTTGAAGAGCATCTTGAAGTAATAATTAATTTATTGAATGGTAATAAATTAATTTCTTTGAATAAAAAATCAGAAATTCAATTTTCTTTTTTTGATATTTATGATTTTTCAATTATTCCTATTGAATTTGTAAGTAATGTTTATGAAAAATTTATAGGTAGAAGTAATCAAGCTGAACAAGGCGCTTATTACACTCCTCTTTTCTTGGTTGATTATATCCAAAAACAAACTGTAACAGAATATTTTAACTTAAATCAAGAACAATATAATTGTAGAGTTTTAGACCCTGCATGTGGTTCAGGAGTGTTTTTAGTTGAAACTTTAAGACAAATTATTATACAATATAGATTATTAAATCCAAATTATAGTGATTCATTAGATGACTATAAAAATGAATTAAAAACTCTGTTAAAAGAAAATATTTTTGGAATTGATAAAGATGAAAGTGCTATTAAGGTTGCAATATTTTCACTCTATATCACATTGCTTGACTATTTAGAACCAAGTAGTATTGTTGGTTTTCAATTTCCTACACTGCTAGGAACTAATTTTTTTGTTGCTGATTTTTTTGATTTAAATGCTGATTACAATAAAATAATAAGAAATAAACATTTTCAATTCATTTTAGGAAATCCACCTTGGGGAAAAGTTCAAGATAGTGTTAAACTTTATGAATCTTATTGGAAAGAAAAAGAAAAGATTGAAAACACAGAAATTAAAGTTACAGACAAACAAATTTCTCAAGTTTTTCTAATCAGAGTAAAAGATTTTTCTTTTGATGAATCTGCTTTAATTGTTACAAGTAAAGTTTTATATAATATTAATGCAAAAGATTATAGAAGATATTTACTTACAAACTTTAAATTTAGACAAGTATTTGAATTGTCTTCCATTGCAGAGAAAATATTTAATGTTTCAAATGATGCTTCAATTGAACCTGCTGTAGTTCTATTTTACAAGGTTTTAGATAAAAATGAAGATTTTAAAAACAACTTGGTAACTTATATTTCAGTAAAACCAAACTATTTTTTCAATACACTAAAACTATTAATGATTGAAAAATATGACATTAAAGAAATCTATCAAAATTATTTTATTGATTTTGACTGGATATGGAAAACTTTAGTATTTGGTAATATTTTAGATTTTTATTTTTTAAAGAGATTAAAAGAAAATAAATCTATATACGATTATATATCTAACAAAGGTGAATTTATTTTTGGTAAAGGAATTAGTGTAGGAGGTGGAGATAAAAACCCAATAGATGAACATAAGAAAATTGATTTTTCCCTAGATTCAAAAAAGAAAGCACTATCAGCTTATGAGCTAAAATATTCAGAGAATTTCACCAGAAGTTTAGATTATGTACATAGACCAAGAAAAATAGAGCTTTTTAAAGCTCCAATTTTACTTGTTGGAAAAGGTGTTACAACAGACTATAAGGCTAAAGCTGCAATTTCATATAAAGATGTAATTTTTACTGATGCAATCACTTCAATAAAACCTTTGAATGGTGATTTGCAATTTATTAAATTTCTTTTGGCTTTGTTTAATTCAAATTTGTTTAGCTATTTTATGTTACAAACAAATTCTTCTTTGGGAATTGAAAGGAAACAATCACATGATAAAGATGATAAATTTGCAATGCCAATTGTATATGATAAAAATGACGTGGAGTTTATTAGAAAAGTTGATAGATTAGAGGAATTAATTTCTAAAAAGTATGATAATGTTTTTATTGATTATCAGTTTCTTATCATTGATGAAGAAATTAATTTATTGCTTGAAGAAGTTGAGTTGCTATTAATAAATCAATACAGACTAAACAATCAAGAAAAATCTTTGGTTGATTACTCCTTAAATATTTCAATCCCATTAAGAACAAATAAAAGATATGATGTAATCTTTAGAAAATTAATTCTAAATGACATTGTTCTTGAAAATTATGCTAAAATATATTTAGATCACTTTGGAACAATTTATAATAAGGAAGGGCATTTTTTTGAAATTGAAATTATACATTCTAATCATACAATTGCAATGTATTTTAGAGTAATCCCTAATAAATCTAAATCAACAAAAAGAATTATTTGGACTCAAAAAGGATATAAAGAATTGTTAAGCACATTTACAAGATTAAGTTTTGAAAATCTTGGTCAAAATCTTTTTATTCAAAAGGATATAAAAGGATTTGAAAGTGATGGATTCTATGTTATCAAACCAAATGAATATAAATCTTGGCATCCTGCACTCGCTTACTTAGATTTATCAGAATTCATTGAAGCATTGCATAACTCAAAACCAAACATTGATGAGTAGATTAGATGCTTCAAATTTTATATATCTTGATTTTTATCAGGATAATGTATTTGAGTTTATCTTAACTCAAATATATAATTGCTATAACAAAATGCTTAATGATTACACTTCAATTGAAAACAATGAAAATTTAATTAGAAATGGGCTTCATAAAAATTATTTAGAGAATAATCAGATTAGAGAAGAACTACAATTAATACCCTATCTGTTTGATACAGAAGTTGAATTGTATAATGAGGATGATGATTCTGTAAAAGGCAGAACAGATATAAAAGTTTATAATGCAATTGAAAGAACAAAAAATACAAATTCGTATTATATAATTGAGTGTAAAAGAATTGATGGTACTAATGAACTTAATAAAAAGTATGTTTCAAATGGAATAAATAGGTTTATTGAAAATGAGAAATATCCATCATTCAAAAAAGCTAATGGAATGATAGGATTTGTTGTTAATCCAATTGATATTGAAAAAAATACTAAATATTTTTCTGATTTGAAGTTTCATCAATTCATCAATGGTTTTAGATATTCTTATGTTTCAAATCACACAACAACAAATTCAAATGATATAACTTTATATCATTTAATGTTAGATTATTCGAGTAAAACTTACAATACACTAAATTAATTACTTCAAAAAAAATGCTCCAAATAGCTTTAACTTTTTGGAGCATTTTATAAGTAAAGTCTATGTTTTACTTTACTTCTTCACTAGTTTTTTAACGGAAGTTAAATTATTTTGAGTGGTAATTTCAATCATATACATGCCCGAAGTTAATGGTGAAAGATCTAATGTTTGAATTGAAACATCACTGGTGAATGACATGATTTGTTTGCCTAACAAGTCATAAACGTTCACTTTTTTAATGGTATCATTTGCATCATATAGCGATAATTGAATGGTTTCATTCGCTGGATTGGGATACATTTCAAAATTTCCGGTTGCAAAACGTGGGTTGCTCAGCAAAGGAATAAATTCGGTATCAAACGTATTGGTAATAATCGGCGGATTAAAATCAAAAAAGATGCTGGCAGTATTCGGTACAATATCACCAACCGAAATGCCCGGTTTTAATTTAACTTTAAACAGCACAAATCCATTACTCGCTTCTTCATTCACTATTTTAGGAACTAAGTTGATGTTTCTAAATTCCCATTTGATTTCATTATCCACACGAGTCATTAAGTAATTGTGACTGGCATTCACCATTTGAATGGAGGTTTCATCAATTTGATGGTGTAATTCATCTTCTATAATTACAAATTCTGCATTGGCAGTTCCTTCATTTTGAAAACGAATGGTATAAAATAAATAGTCACTTGGTTCATATTCGGTGATTAAAATTTTACCACCATGTGATTCCATTTTGTCGTTTGGATCCCATGAGCCAACTATTACTTGTGCATTAGAGAAAGAATTGTTATCCAAATCAACATCATCAGCAGGAGCAGAAATAGAGACAACATTCGTCAAAACATCACCTAAAGCCACAGTTGGAATGGTTGGAACGGTCATGGTTACATAAAAAAAGCGGGTCTCATTTGGAGCTAAATTGGTAAACGAATAGGTAAAACCATATTCATTCGCTACGGTTCCTTCTTGACTGATAGTTGTTAGGGTCACTAATGGGTCTTTGGTAAACGTTAATGTTCCTGAGCTAGGCGATAATCCTAAGTTTTTATATACTATTTTTTCATTATACGTAAAGCCTGGTCTTGGTGGAGGGTTTTGAGATACGATAGATGTGGTCACATCATTATATCCTTGTACTACAGTGATCGGAAAATAATATACTTGATAATTGCTTCCTACCGGAATGGTTAAGTTACTGTAATTGGTGGTTCCGGCACTGTAATACGCACTATAATTGGGTTGAATCAGATAACTGATATCATATGAATTCGAGGGGTTAGTATCGTATAAAGAGTACATTCCAACTGGAGAATAAGCAGAAGTTGGATTTCCGGCATCATTTAAATCGATTAAAAAGGAACCATTGGAAAAAGGTGGTTCATTTTCATCTTTACTACCATTATTGTTAGTGTCTGTAAAAGCAATTAAAACAATTTTGTCGGCATCTGGAGCACAAGTAATGTTAGCTGACCATCCGGCTCTGGTAATGGCAAAATCACTAATAAATCTAAATGTTAAACAGCCATCAGGGCTTGAGGAAGTAAAAGGCCCGGGAATTGTATTGCCCCAAAAAGCTCCGGTAAAGTTAGACAATACCAAAAGTCCAGTACCATTTGTACTGGATATTTGAGGTGAGTTGGTTGAATTTCCATCATATACTAATAAGCCATCAAAGTTGGTTTCAACATCGAATGAAGTAAAAGTTACTGTCACCAATTCTCCTGCGTTATTTGGACAAATAGTGACAACATAGTCTAAATTATTCGCATAATTAGCGGAAGGTCCGGAAAGGTCATAAAAAGTATTACCACAGACTAAGGGAGCATTTAGTGTATTCACAGGTATTGGTCCGGTCCATGTACTTCTATCACTGTCAGAACAAACAGCACGAACATAAACATGATAGCAGGAAGATGGATTTAAATTATCTACTGTTAACGTGTTTGTAGATGACATTGTTCCGGTTGAAGTAGAAGTGGGGGCAGGAGTACCGCAGGGTTGAGTGATTACTTCCCATGATGTGGCAGAACCGGTTTCAAACCAACCCAAAGTAAAGGAAGTAGAGGTAACGTTGGATGCATTTACTTGTTGTGGATTAGGACACGTAACTAAAGTCGTGAAAGTTGACGCCACTGACCATTGGCTCATCTCTGTATCGGAACATATTGCTTTTATGTAGACATTATAACAAGTACCTGAAATTAAATTTTCTAATACATGAGGATTTGTATTTGTAATTACTCCGGTTGTGTTTGGATTAGGTGTGGTTCCACAAGGTAAAGCTACAATTTCCCAAGAAGTTTCATTATTACCGGAAGTCCAACCAATTACAGCGGAGTTTGTTGTAATAGCTGTTGCAGCTACATTTGTTGGACGTAAACAGGTTGTAGGTAAAGCACAAGTTACATTAGCAATCCAACCTGCTTTATTCACGGCATTATCACTTCTAAAACGGAAAGTCAAACAACCATCTGCACTTGTAGAAGTGAATGGTCCGGGAATTGCAGTTCCCCAAAAAGCACCCGGAACTCCACCTGGAATACTGTTGCCGGGATTACCACTGGAAATTTGTGGGGCATTGATTGAATTTCCATCAAAAACATATAAACCATCCCAAATGGTTTCAATATCAAAAGAGGTAAACGTTACCGTAACAACTTCACCCGGATTGGTTGGGCAAATCGTATAGGTATTATCGGAATTACTAACATAATTTGCATTTGGGCCGCCATTATCAATAAATTGTTCACCGCAATTAGGCGAAACTACCGGATTTTGAGCGGTTAAAAAGTGAGTCCCGGCAGACCAATTACTATTATTTCCATTACAATTAGATCGGGTAAAGAAATTATAGGCGGTGGCAGCATTTAAACCGGATGCAGTAAACGTTGGTGAAGTTACAACTGTTCCAACCGAAGTTGGAGAAGGTAAACCACCGGTTGAAGGTAAAACAATTACTTCCCAATGTGTTGCTGCATTATTGGCAAAATTTAAGGTTGCACCCGTATTGGTAATATTTGACACTTGAAAATTAGTTGGAGGTAAACATCCGTTTGATAAAGTAGTAAAAGTCATAAAATTAGACCAATTACTCACATCGCCCGGAACATCACTGCAAATGGATCGGATATAAACCCTATACGTGGTATTTGCATTTAAACCCGTAGCTTGAAAAGTTGTACTGGTGGTTACTGTTCCGGTAGCATCAATTGTTGGAGCTGGAGAAGTTGAAGGTAAAATAATGATTTCCCAATTGGTGGCATTTCCTGTTTCAACCCAATTTATCGTTGCACCAGAAGTGGTAAAATTGGTACCTGTTATATTGTTTGGTGTTAAACATGTACCGGGTGCACCACACGTTATATTGGCTATCCATCCGGGTTTATTAACTGAAACATCACTTATAAACCTAAAGGTTAAACTTCCATCAGTACTAGTTGAAGTAAAAGACCCCGGATTTGTTGTTCCCCAAAAAGCTCCCGGTAAAGTTAATGAACCGGTTCCGGTGCCATTTCCACTTGAAAATTGTGGGGCATTGGTACTATTACCATTAAAAATGTATAATCCATCAAAATTGGATTCAACATCAAATGAAGTAAAGGTTACAGTAACTACTTCATTTGGATTGGATGGAAAAATGGTTACGGTATAATTCATGTTATTAGCATAATTTGCATTTGGACCTTGCGGATCTGTAAATAAACCTCCACAGGTTGGATTTTGTGCAAAGAATGAAATAGGGGCAAAAACTAGGGCAATGAACGCTAAAAGTAATCGTTTAGTCATGTTTGTTTTTGTTAAAGGTTATATCAAATGTATATTGATTTTTAATAAGTTGTATGAAAATCTTAAAAATTTTTGTTTGTTTTTACAGAAAGTGCAATAAAATCTAATGAACAAGAATTATGAATAAAAAAATTACAGTAATTAGTTACACTAAAAAAATTAGTGAACAAGTTTGAATTAATGCAATTATATAATCAATAATTTGAATAAACTTTCAATAATTAATTTTTCATAGTAAAGAACTTTTTATCCATTTTTCATGTTTTCTTCCATACAAGCTGCACATTTGTTCGGAAAACACCCCCTTTTTCCGAAGCCCTTTCGAACAAGTACTGAATAAATACCGAATAAAACCCCTTTAAATTTCAAAAAAATTGTCAAATCACGCCAAAGGTTATCAAAATGTGTTAAAACTAGTCAATTGTGGTCAAATTCAGTTATCATTAATTTGAATAGGATAAATTAATTACACATAATTCTATATAGTTAATATTTTAAAAATTGATTTAAATAGTTGTACTTTGTTAACTTTTAAGATAACTTTGTAGCATGCAAAGAAAAATAATCTTTCATGAAAACCATTTTATTGATTTTTACCAAAAGCAAGAAGAAAAGGTAAAAGTTAAAATACAATATGTGTTAGAATTGGTGAAACAGGTTGAACGTGTTCCGGAAAAATTCTTAAAGCATTTAATTGGAAAAGATGGACTTTATGAAATAAGAATCGAATATCAGTCAAATATTTATAGGATATTTTGTTGTTTTGATGAAGGTAAGTTGGTAATTCTATTTAACAGTTTTCAAAAAAAAGATAAAAAAACACCGAAAGGAGAAATTGAAAAAGCTCTAAAATTAATGGACGAATATTTTCAACAGAAAAAAGATAGAAAATGAAAAAGTACGAAAACATAAAATCATTTGATGAACTGATTGAAGTAGAACATGGAAAAATTGGGACTGAATCCAGAAACCAATATGAAGAAAATTCACAAATGTTTATTATAAGCGAAATGCTTAAAGAAGCTAGAAAAGAAGCCAATCTTACTCAAGAACAATTAGCAGAAAAAACCGGAACAAAAAAAAGTTACATTTCCAAATTAGAAAATGGAAGAGGGAATATTCAACTTTCCACTTTAATTCGGATTTTTGAAGTAGGACTTAATAAAAGAATTGGATTAACATTTTTATAAAAAGAAAAGCCTATCTTTAAAAGTTGATAGGCTTTATTTTTTAAATGAATTAACTTTTACTTTCTCTCCAACAAAACAATCCCCATCTGACTATCAATTACCACTTTTCCATCTTTAACAGTAGTTGAAATTCCTGAAAAAGCATCGTGAACTTCCGTTCCGTCTTCAAAAACTCCTGCCACATTGATTTCTTTTTTTCCGAATGGTAATTCCAATCCAATTACTACTTTATCCGTAAAATCGTCTTTAGTATAGGTTCTACTGAACGTATAAAACGGAGCTTTAGAAATTTCTTTATGAACTCCCGCTCCAACCGCCGGATGATTTTTTCTAAACTGCCCAATTTTTTGAAAATGCGTCAATACATTTTTGGTGTTTCCATTGGTTTTGAGGTCTTCCCAATTCATAAACGAACGCAAAGTAGCATCTCCTTGTGCTCCTTCAATTTCCAGAGAACGTGCGGTTTCATCACCATAATACACTTGTGAAATTCCGGGAGTTAGTAATAATTTCGTACCGGCATCAAAGGCTTTTTCTCTTTTCTTGTCAAATGGCCAGCCGTCATCGTGAGACGACACATAATTCATCACGCTCAATCCTTTTAAATCGGAACTTAAAATAGAAGCATAATTACTAAAAAGTTCTTCATAAGGTTTATTCGCATCGCCTTTAAAATCAAAATTGATGAGTGAAATAAATCCGTTCTCAAAGTAATTTACTTTTTTGTCGCCAAAATTATAGAATTGTTTGCCACTGATACCATAACCATAAACTTCTCCCACTATAAAAAATTCGTTGTTGTCTAACACTTTATCCGGATGGTCTTTTTTGTATTGATCAAATGCATCTTTACAAACCTTTCCAAAATCAGCCCAAACGTCTTCGGTGGTGTGTTTCACGGTATCTACGCGATACCCGTCAATTCCGAAATCAGTAATGTAATCAGCCAACCATTTCATGATGTAATATTTCGGTGCTCTTGGATAACCGGTGCGTTTGAAAAAGGCATCCAATTCGGCTACTTCTTGGTCGTAACGGCCTTCTTTTTTCCATTTTTCAACCAAAGCGGGTGGCAATTCCACATTTTCATTGCTTTCGGTTTTAACATCCGGAAGGTTTTCCACCAACGTACAATCGATAAAGTTACGATACGTATCATACGAACATTTTGGTCCGGTTCGTACCCAACTTTCCGGCCAAACGGGGTCTAATTCGGTAACCGGTCCGGTATGATTAATCACGGCATCCAACACAATTCGGATACCTTTAGCGTGAGCTTTTTCAACCAATTCTTTCAAATCTTCGCGTGTGCCATAACTCGGGTCGATGTTCGTCCAATCTTTGGTCCAATAGCCATGAAAACCATAGGAGTTTCCGGTTCCTTCATCCACAGAACCATGAATTTGTTCCACAACCGGTGTCATCCAAATGGCATTTATACCTAAATCGGTAAAATAACCTTCGTCAATTTTTTGGGTTATGCCTTTGATGTCGCCTCCCATGAAATTGCGAAGCACTCCGGTTTCTTTATCTCTGGGAATGATTTTATCGTTATCCGGATTGCCATTGTTGAATCGATCAATTAACAAAAAATACAAATTGGCTCCTTCCCAAACAAATGGAGTTTGGCTTTGAACAATTTCTTTTTTTGGGGAACATCCTAAAAACATAGAGCTAAGGAGTAAGGTGAACAATATTTTCTTCATTATAGTTTTATTTTTATTTCTACTTCTTCTGAAATTACAAAAGTAAACGTGCAATACTTTAATTTTTCATTGTATTGCATGTTTCCTTTAGTGTTTTTAAATTTAATTTTTCGAGGTTTTTTTGGTATATCTTGAACAATTAGCGTCACCGTTTCCTCTTTATTTCCGTTATATTTTTCCGAAGTTTCTTTTTCTACTTCAATTTCTAACCATTTGCCTTCTTTTTCTGTTTCAAAATGCATGAAATAAAAGTTTCCATGGTCATCATTTAAGGGTGTTTTTCCATCATCAAAATAGAAAGAAAACGCTTTTTCATCAGTTATTTTTTCATCAAAATAATAATGGTATTCCATTTTATCCGTTGTAAATGCTTCGGTATTTTTAATACGGTCAACCAAAGGCACAATACTTCCTTTACGAACAAAGGTTGGAATATAACTTCGTACTGTTGTAATTTGATGCGTTGTTCCGCCTTCATACGTTGTTCCGGAATAAAAATCCATCCAAGTACTTCCTTTAGGAAAATAGACTTCTTTCGTTTTTTGTCCGGCTTCAAGTATAGGATAAATCAAAAAATCATTTCCCCATAAATACCCATCGGATTTGGTTAACAAAGCTTCATTATCCGGTTCTTCAAAAAACAAAGGTCGCATCAAAGGAATACCGGTTTGTGAATTTTCATAAGCCAAATTATAATTGTACTGTAAAAGTTTATACCGCATTTCAATGGCTTGTTTGGCTAAACTTTTTGCATTATCACTTCTAAATACCGGTTCAGAAGGAACGTCGGATTGAGCGTGCGGACGAAAAATCGGATTGAAAACACCGTATTGTAACCAACGCACATACAATTCATCATCCAAATTTGCTCCCGCAAATCCGCCTAAATCAGAGTGCATGTAGGTCAAACCTTGCATTCCCATTTGCAATGAAATTTCCACTTGACCGGAAAGTCCACCCCAGGTTCTGTTCACATCACCACTCCAAGGAATCATTCCATACCGTTGCGAACCCGAATAACCGGAACGCATCAAAATAAAAGGTCTCTGCGTTGGAAAGTTACTTTGATAGCCTTCAAAAACCAATTTAGCCCAATTATGACCGTAAATATTATGTACTTCATCAGCACTTCCGCCAAAGGTTTGAGCAGCGGCCGGAAATACTTCGGGTTCACCCAAATCGCCCCAAACACCGCCAACCCCTTTATTGGCTAATTCTTGGTAGATGTTCCAAAACCATTTTTTACCATCAATTTTAAAAATATCGATGATACCTGTATTTCCGAAATAAAAATCATACGTAAAAGGATTTCCTTTAGAGTCGGTAGCTAAGATTTTTTTATCCACCGCTTCTTGCCATTTTTTGGAAGTGGTCAAAATAAACGGTTCCGTAATTGGAATGGTTTTGATGCCCATTTTATTGAAATCATCCACCATTTTTTCATAAGTCGGAAAGCTGTCACGATACACTTCTAAATTCCCCATGGTGCCTTGAACTTCCTTCCCAAACCAATATAAATCTAAAATAATGGCATCAACGGGAATGTTTTCTTCTTTGAATTTTTGAATGGTCCGACGGGCTTCTGCTTCAGAATGATAACCAAAACGAGAAGAGAAATTACCCAATGCCCAACGTGGAGGTAACGGTTGTCTACCCGTTAACTCAGTATAATTGGCTATTAAATTTTCCCATGAATCACCTACAATGACTTGATAGGTTTTTCGGCCGGAAATGGTTTCGTATTCCAAAACATTTTCTTTTTTGCTATCCAAATCCAAATAACCAACCGGAGCATTATCAAAATGAACCATATATTTTTGAGAAGAAATCACAATTGGAAGGGTAAAATTCATCAATTCGGAACGCGTTTCGTAACCGTAATCGGCTCGATTGTAAAGTGCTAAACGGTTGCCACGACGATTCATTCCCAAAACTCTTGCACCGCCACCATATAATTTTTCGGTAGCGTTGAGGTTAAACTGAATGACTTCGGTAGAATCGTAAACTATGTTTCCTTTTACGCGTTCTAAAGGTTCATGTTTACGTTTAAAATAGCCTAATTTTTCAGAAAGAATGGTTTTGTTTTGATGTGAATAGATGATCTGAAAAGGTGATTTTATAATTTTTACATTTAATCCAATGGTTTTCATTTCAATGAATTCTGCATTTTCATTGATTTGAAAAGGATGGTAGTTTGTTTTGAGAACAACCGCATGTGATTTTGGATTAAATTTTTCTCCTTTGGGAACAAAAGAAGTTTCGGCAATATCATCGTTATAAAACTGAATGAAGTAAGTACCGTCATTAGTTTTTAATTCCAATTCATAATTACTCCATGAATGTGAAACATATTGTCTATGAGTGTTTTGTGAAAACCCAAGCGTTGAAAAGAAAAATAAAAACAGTATTTTTTTCATTCGTTAATTCATTTTTGTCGTAAAAATAAAAGCTCCTTTTTGGTTCAAATTCAATTCGTTATCCCATATAAACTCTTCACCGGTAAGGATGTTTTTGAATTTTTTACCATTCAAATTCAGTTCTTTATAAATCGATAAATCAACTTTTGCCGATTCATTTTTGTTTAAAATCAAAACGACAATTTCATCATTCAATAGTCTAAACAAAGTATAAATACCGTTATTCGGAGCAAAATGCATGGTTTTGCCTTCGTGAATGCCTTTACTGTTTTTGCGATAGTTCAAAATCTTAGTTATAAAAGTTTGCACATCTTTTTGCTCAGCAGTTAGACCTTCTCCTGTAAAAGCATTTACTTTATCGCCTTTCCATCCGCCGGGAAAATCGGTTCTAATTAAGCCATGATCGCCGGGTTTTGCAGTATTTTGCATTAATATTTCTGTTCCGTAATAGAACTGTGGAATTCTCGGTAAAACCAAATAAGTAGCCAAAGCCATTTTAGTATTGACAACGTTTTCTTCCAATTGGGTAAAAATGCGATCCATGTCATGATTATCCGGAAAAATCATAATATCTTTTGGCGAAGCATAATGAAAATCATTGGCTAAACCATCGTAAAGTTTTGCTAATCCTTTGTCCCAACTTTCCGTTTCTTTCAGAGCTTGAGGAATAAGTGTTTGCATGGCGAAATCCATCGTCGAACGCAAGTTAGATTGATATCCATCTTTGTTATTTGACCCTTTTTGCCAATAGCCAATCAATAACGGATTCGAACTCCATTCTTCGCCCACAATAGTAAAATTAGGATATTCAGACATAATTTCCCCCGCCCAATTGCTCATAAAAGCTTTATCCGGATAAGGATAGGTGTCTTGTCGAATTCCTCCCAATTGTAGCGTTTCAACCCACCAAATGCTGTTTTGAATGATATACCTGGCTAAAAACGGATTACGTTGATTCATATCCGGCATGGTTGGTACAAACCAGCCATCGGCCATTTCTTTTTTGTCTTTTTCGGAAGCGTATAAATCTTGGTTGCTCGTTCTGCGGTGATTGGAAGTAACGTATTTTTTTTCTTTTTCAAACAGTTCTTGGTAATTCACCCAATCGGAAAAGGGTAAATCTTTCATCCACCAATGTTCGCTACCGCAATGATTGGCTACTTGATCCATGATGAGTTTCATCCCATTTTGTTGTAATTTTTCGGACAGATTTTTATAATCCGTTAACGTTCCAAAACGAGGGTCAACTTGATAAAAATCGGTCATGGCATAGCCGTGATACGAACCACTTTTCATGTCATTAGTCAAAACAGGAGTGGGCCAAATAGCGGTAAATCCTAAGTTTTTGATGTAATCAATATGGTTGATAATGCCTTGAATATCGCCACCGTGACGTTTATAATCGTGTGTTCGGTCCAATTCGGTTTCATTCATGGTTTTCACCACATCGTTGGCTTCATTTCCGTTGGCAAAACGATCCGGAGTGATAAGGTAAATGGCATCGGAGCTATTGAAACCAATAAAATCTTTTGAAGGTTTAGATTTCGGTTTTAATTCGTACGATTGTGTAATTTTTTTTCCTTTATCCGATTCAAAAATGATATTGAATTTGCCCGGCTTTGTGGATTGATCAATTTTTAAATCGATAAACAAATAGTTCGGACTTTTCGCTTGATGTACTTTTACAATTGAAATTCCATCGTAAGAAATCTTTGGCGTTGCTTTTCCGATATTAGGATGCTGCACAAGCAATTGCAGATTTTCGTTTTTAAATCCGGTCCACCAATTGGGTGGTTCAATGCGATTGACTTGAGCAGATAAAAATGAAAATGCGAGACAAAACAGTAGTAATGAAATTTTTTTCATGATTGATTGTTTTATCTCGCAAAGTCGCAGAGACGCTAAGCAAACCTTTGCGACTTAGCGTCTTTGCGAGAAATTATTATACCGTAACCAAACTATCCGGTTCCACTAAAACCTCTTTTCCGTTCACAAAAACAGTAATTGGTTTCTCGCCTTCCAACGAAAATTTGGTTTCATTGGCATGAACGGAAACTTTCAAGATTTGATTTCTGAAATTAATTTTAAACGAATAGCCTTTCCATTGAGCCGGTATTTTCGGTTCAAAGTGTAGCGTTTCATTTTTTACACGCATTCCACCAAAACCTTCCACTATACTCATCCAAGTTCCGGCCATCGAAGTGATATGTAAACCTTCGTGAACTTCTTTGTTGTAATCATCTAAATCCAAACGGGAAGTTCGAAGATAGAAAGTATACGCTTGTTCCATTCTACCCAAAACGGCCGCTTGAATCGAGTGAACGCAAGGTGAAAGTGAACTTTCATGAACGGTAAATGGCTCATAAAAATCGAAATGTTTTTCCAATTGTTCTTTACTGAAATGATCTTCAAAAAAGTAGAAACCTTGTAACGTATCGGCTTGTTTGATATAAGGTGAACGTAAAATTCTATCCCACGACCATTTTTGGTTAATCGGTCGCTGACTCTTATCTAAATCATGCACTTTTACTAACTCTTTATCCAAAAATCCATCTTGTTGCAAATACACGCCATGTTCTTCAGAATAAGGGAAATACATGTTATCTGCTACTTCTTTCCAATGGTTGATTTCTGTTGTTGAAAGTTTTACTTTATTTAAAATTCGGGTGTAATCTGATGAATATTCTTTTTCAATTTTTTGGATTTGTTCAATCGTATAATCAATACACCATTTGGCGATATAATTGGTGTAAAAATTATTATTCACGTTATTTTCATACTCATTCGGACCCGTTACACCTAAAATCACATATTGATTTCGATACGTAGAGTAGGTGGCTCTTTGATGCCAAAAACGAGCAATTCCGATTAACACTTCTAACCCTTTTTCGGGAATGTAGCTATAATCACCGGTAAATCGGTAATAATTAAAAATGGCAAAAGCGATTGCTCCGTTTCGGTGAATTTCTTCAAACGTAATTTCCCATTCGTTATGACATTCTTCACCATTCATGGTTACCATCGGATACAAAGCGGCACCGTTTTTAAAGCCAAGTTTTCCGGCATTTTCAATCGCTTTATCCAATTGATTGTAACGATAGGTCAATAAATTTCTCGCCACTTGTTGGTCTTTAGTTGCCATATAAAAAGGAATGCAATACGCCTCGGTATCCCAATAGGTTGAACCGCCGTATTTTTCGCCCGTAAATCCTTTCGGACCGATATTTAAGCGAGAATCTTTTCCTAAATACGTTTGGTTTAATTGGAAAATATTGAAACGAATCCCCTGTTGAGCTTTTACATCGCCATCAATAGTAATGTCACTCATTTCCCAAATTTTTGACCAGGCTTCAATCTGATTGGCTAATAATTTGTCATAACCAATAGAAACAGCATTTGAAATTACTTTTTTAGCCGCTTCTTCTGTGTTATCATGGTTCATTGAAACGGTATAACCACCTATTTTTTGTATGGTAGCCGATTGATTTTGGGAAACGGTAACTTCATACGAAAATTCAGTTTTATCATTAGATGATGTAACATTGGACGGAGAAGCATTCACATTTTTTCCACCCACCAAAATCGTATTGTGCATGAATGTAGTTGCGGTAAAATGTGTTTTGAACGTTCTTGCGGTTACAAAAGCTTCGTTTGCGTTGTTTCTTACGTTTAATGGTTCCCAGAATTTTTCTTCCCAGTTAGCATCTTCGTTGTGGACACCAGCATCAAGATAAGGTTTGAAAACAATCTTGGCATCCTGATTCAAAGGGGTAACTTGATAATTGATGACACCTACTTCATCCAAATCCAATGAAAGAAAACGACGCACTTGCACTTCAATATCAGTACCGTTTTGAAGCGTTGCCAGGAAAGAACGATGATACCAGCCTTCTTTCATATTCAATTCTCTGCGGAAATTTTTCACTGTTGCACAATTAGCCAAATCCAAATTTTCACCGTTGATTTCGATGTTAATGCCAATCCAATTGGGAGCATTCAATACTTTGGCAAAATACTCAGGGTAACCGTTTTTCCACCAACCCACTTTGGTTTTATCGGGATAATAAATTCCGGCAATATAACTTCCTTGGAAGGTTTTTCCGGAGTAATATTCTTCAAAATTCGCACGTTGTCCCATCGCACCGTTTCCAATGCTGAACAAACTTTCGGAAGACTTAACCAGGTCTTGCTCAAATCCTTCTTCAATAATCGACCAGTTATCTGGTATGATATAATCTTGGTTCATTAATTTTAGTTTAAAGTTTCAAGTTTCAAGTTTTTAAAAATCAAAAACATTAAAATTTTACTATTTATTTATTAGGTTTTGTATAAAATTTAAATCAATGTGCGTAAAATCAGGGAATACAAATTGAGCTTCATGCAAAATAGTTTCTTCTCCAATTCCTACACTCGTCATTCCGGCGATGTTTGCAGCCTGAATTCCGGCAACAGAATCTTCAAAAACGATACATTGTTCGTTTGAAAAATTCACTTTTTTGGCTCCTTGAATAAAGACTTCAGGATCCGGTTTGGCATTAGATACATCGTTTCCATCCACAATGGCATCAAAATAATCGATAATTTTGGCTTTTTCTAAAATAGGTTTTGCGTTTTTACTGGCAGAACCCAATACAATTTTTTGATTGTTTTCTTTCAAATAAATGAGAACAGGTAAAACGCCAGGCAAGATTTCACTTTCGTCCATATTCACCAAATAGGAAAGATAGTCTTCGTTTTTTTGAACAAGCCATTTATTTTTGTCTTCTTGCGAAGCTTCCATATTTCCTAAGGCTAAAATGAGGTCGAGTGATCGAACACGACTTACCCCTTTTAGTTCTTCATTGTGTTCGGGCGTAAATTCGATACCCAATTGGTGAGCAATTTTTTGCCACGCTAAATAGTGATATTTAGCAGTGTCAACGATTACGCCGTCAAGGTCGAATATGAAACATTTTTGATTCATTAAATATCAATTTTTCTATTGGTAGTTACTGTTAATGTTAATAATCCTGCAAGTATCATTGAAAAGCCCCCAATAATAAGAGCATAAATAGGCTCGTCGTTAAAGAAAGTATTCACTAAAAAGCCTAAAATAGTTCCGGCTACAATTTGAGGAATTACGATAAAAAAATTAAAAACTCCCATATAATAACCCATTTTACTCGCTGGCAATGAACCAGATAACATAGCATAAGGGATTGATAAAATACTAGCCCATGCAATTCCAACACCAATCATTGCTAAAAGTAATCCTACTTTATCTGATAAAAAGTAAATTGATATAAGTCCAAATCCTCCAGCAATTAAAGCAAGCATATGAGTAAATTTATTACTAGTTCTTTTTGCTAAAACAGGTAATAGAAAGGCTACTGCTGCGGCAACACCATTGTAAACGGTAAACATTATTGAAACCCAGTCTGCCGCATCATTGTAAATTTTAGATGTTGCATCATAAGTTCCAAAAACATGACCAGTTACTGATTTAGTAGTGTAAATCCACATAGAAAAAAGTGCAAACCAAGAAAAAAATTGAACCCAGGCTAGTTGCTTCATAGTTTTAGGCATATTCAATAGATCAGTAATGATAATTGTAAAGCCATTTTTAATACTTTTTTTACGAAGTGCAGAAACTATTGAAAATAAAACACCAAAAGATAATATTCCAATTGATAGGATATATAATTCTTTGTGACTATTGTCATTTTTAGAATTCAAATCATGAACTAAATATGTTAAAAGTGCTCCAATAATACTTAATGCTAAACCAACAGTGAGTTGCTTTTTTTCTGAACAACCTTTATCTTCCAAAATTTCAGATGTTGAGGAGTTTTTCTTTTCAAAATTTTCAAAAGCTTCCAATTCTTCTGGGCTGTATTCTTTTGCTTTGAAGACTGTCCATAAAACTGTAATTAGAAATACAATCCCACCGACATAAAACGACCATTTTACTGAAGGAGGAATAATTCCTTCAGGAGCTGTATTCTCAATTCCTAGCCAATTTGTGAAAATATAAGGAAGAGCTGATCCAACTACAGCACCAATTCCGATAAAGAAACTTTGCATGGCAAAACCTAGTGTTCTTTGTTTTTCAGGTAAATTATCTCCAACAAAAGCTCTAAAAGGTTCCATGGAAATATTTATGGAGGAGTCCATAATCCAAAGCATACCAATTGCTATCCAAAGAGTTGGAGAATTTGGCATTAATATTAAAGCAATGGAAGATAAAATAGCACCAACTAAAAAGTAAGGTTTTCTTCTACCTAACTTTGTCCATGTTTTGTCTGAAAAATAACCAACAATTGGTTGAACAATTAATCCTGTTAAGGGTGCAGCTAACCAATATAGACCGATTTTGTCTACTTCTGCACCAAGAGTATCAAAAATTCTTGAAGTATTTGCGTTCTGCAGAGCAAAACCGAACTGTATCCCCAAGAAACCGAAACTCATGTTCCAAATTTCCCAGAAACTTAACTTACGCTTTTCCATTATCGTAATTAGTTGATTAATAATACGATAAGCGGTTTATGGCTTATCAAAACTTTGGTTCGAAGTAAAAATACAAGCTTTGATAATGAGTACAAATATAGTTTTTTTTTAAAGCGAAATTATTTTTTTGAAAATTTTTTGAAAGTCATTTTTTTGTTATATAATTATTAAAGTCAATAAAATCAATAGTTTATAACAACTACAACGTTGGCGTAGATTCTCGTTCTACCAAGTGGGTTTCAATAATTTCGGTTCTGTAATGTTCATCATCTTCATCTTCACTTTCCAATCGATCAATCAACATTTTGGCGGCTTTACCACCCATTTTTATTCCGTTTTGACTTACAGTAGTGATGCTTGGTGATGAGTATTTAGAGATAATACCGTCCGTAAAACCAATAACAGAGATGTCTTCGGGAATAGTTAACCCTAACTTTAGGGCTGATTTGATTGCGGTTACCGCAAAAAGTTCATTAACGGCAAAAACAGCATCAATTTTTTGGGTTTTTATCAAGTTTTCAATTAATCCTTCGCAATTGTCAATGTCCTCAATTTTTAGGATAATTTGGTCATCTATTTTAATGTCATTTGTTTTTAACGCTTTAAGATAACCGTCTGTTCTTAATTTTCCTACACTAACATAATCAACGGTTGTAATGAGTGCTATTTTTTTCATTCCTTTATCAATTAAGGTCTGAACAGCCTGAAAAGCAGCCAAATTATCATCAATAATTACTTTGTCACAGTGAATATCATTGGTCACCCGATCAAACATCACAACCGGCATTCCTTGGTTAATCACCTCAGTAATGTGATGAAAATCTTTCTTTAACTGCGTTTCTTTGGATAAAGACATGATGAATCCGTCAATACTGCCATTGGCTAACATTTCCATGTTGATGACCTCTTTATCAAATGACTCATCTGAAAGGCAAACGATAACGTTGTAGCCGTGTTCGTTGGCTACATTTTCAACGCCACTAATAACGGTGGCAAAAAAGTGATGAACGATTTCGGGAATTATGATTCCAATGGTTTTTGTTTTTTTATTTTTTAAACTAAGGGCAATATTGTTAGGTTTATAGTTGTATAACTTAGCAAACGCTTGAACTTTTAAACGGGTATCTTCACTTATTTCAGGACTGTCTTTCAATGATTTTGAAACGGTTGAAATGGAAACATCTAATTCTTTTGCAATTTGCTTTAAAGTAACTTTTCTTTTCATATTTTCTGGTAAATAATAATTTTTGAATAAAGATAAATTTTATTTTTTAGAATCGGAATTTTTAGCTTAAAAATATAGTTTATCCTAAAAGTTTTCAACACGAAAACGTTTTCGGGTCAGTTTTAAGGATTGTTTATTTCTTGTTTAGAAAAAATTGAGTAAATTTAACTTTCGAAGTAAAATTACAAGCAACTAAAACACATTTTTTAACTTAAACAAACTGTATGAAAACAATTTCTAAAAAGTTGTTATTTTTATTACTTTTTCTTCCTTTTGCAATGCTCGCTCAAAGCACTGTAAATGGTGTGGTAACGGACCAAGCGTCCGGACAACCTTTACCGGGAGTAAACGTAATTGTGAAAGGTACTACAAAAGGTACTACAACAGATTTTGATGGTAAATTTATACTGTCAAATGTAAAATCAGGTGAAGTGATAGAATTTTCATTTGTGGGTTATAAAACCACTGATGTTTCTTACACAAATCAAAAATCAATGAATGTTTCCTTAGAAGAAGAAACGTCTAAATTAGACGAAGTAGTGTTAATTGGTTACGGTACAGTGAAGAAAAAAGACGCTACCGGTTCTGTAACGCAAGTAACGGCAAAAGATTTTAATAAGGGAGCGAATGTTACCGCAGAAAACTTACTAAATGGTAAGGTAGCTGGTGTTACAATTAACACTAGTGGTGCACCTGGTTCAGGTTCTGAAATCAGAATTCGTGGAGGGGCATCATTATTGGCTTCCAACGACCCTTTAATTGTTATTGACGGGTTACCTATTGATAATAGGTCAACTGCTGGTGCTACTTCGATCATATCTTCGATAAATCCAAATGATATTGAGTCATTCACGGTTTTAAAAGATGCATCAGCCACAGCAATTTATGGTTCTCGTGCCTCGAATGGTGTTATTATAATTAATACTAAGAGAGGTTCAAAAACTTTACAAGTTGAGTATAATTTTCAATATGGAACAGGAAATCGTTTTGGAGAAATCGATGTGTTTTCAGGCGATGAGTTTAGAAATCTAATCGCAGGAACTTTTGACGCCAATGGTAATCAAATTACTCCCGGAATTGGTACACCTCAACAAGTTGCCTTGTTAGGTACAGCTAATACTGATTGGCAAAGAGCAATTTACAGGAGAACAGACTTTGTTGATAACAATTTATCGATTAAAGGAAATTTATTTGGTGCAGTTCCAGTAAGATTGTCTGTTGGAAACACATATCAAGAAGGTTTACGATTAACAAATGCTTTTACAAGAAATTCTGTATCTTTAAATTTATCTCCAAGCATGTTCAAAGATCATTTGAAATTCAGAGTTTCAGCAAATTACACCAACCAACGTAACCGTTTTGCGGATGGAGTTGAAGGTTCTGCTATCCGTTTTGATCCTACTCAACCAATTTTCGATCCAAATTCTCCTTCTGGAGGTTTTTTTGAGTATTTTACAATCAATAACCAAAATCAAACGGTTTATTTAAATCCATCAACAGCTAATCCTGTAGCTCAATTGCTGCAAACTTTTGATAGAGGTATTAACAATAGATTCTTTGGAAATTTTGAAGTTGACTACAAGTTTCATTTTCTACCTGAATTAAGAGCAGTAGTTAATTTAGGTTATGATAGAAATGATGGTGAAAGAAACAGATTTAGAAGTTCAGATGCCAGATCCGGATTTTTAAACAATAATATTTCCCTTGGAACTAGATTTAGTGAAGAAAATATAAGAACAAATAAATTACTTGATTTTTATTTTGTTTACAATAAACAATTTGGAAAATTAAATTTTGAAGGAACTGCAGGTTATTCGTATCAGAAATTTGAAAATGAAGGGTTTGCTGGATTTGATGCTGCTGATCCAACACAAATACGAAGAGCTTTTGTAGATACAGATGTTGTTTTATTAGGTTATTTTGGGCGTGCAAATTTTAATCTATCCGATAAATACCTTTTGACATTAACCTACAGAAGAGATGGTACATCACGATTTGGTCCAGAAAATCAGTGGGGTAATTTTCCCGCTGCTGCATTTGCTTGGAAAGTTAAGGAAGATTTTTTTAAAGATTCTAAGTTACTCTCTGACTTGAAATTTAGAGCTGGATGGGGTATTACAGGACAACAAGATATTGATCAGGCTACCTTTAGTCAACAGATTTATAATGTTGGTGATCCAAATTCACAATACACAATTGGTGGCCAACCTATTAATGTTGGTGTACCAAGTGCTTTTGGTCCTATAAAATGGGAAGAAACAGCAACATACAATATTGGAATAGATTACGGTTTTGCTGAAAACAGAATTAATGGTTCATTGGATTTATTTTATAAATTGTCCAGTGATTTGTTTCAAACAGCCCCTTTTGCAGACGGAAGTAATTTCTCTAATCAAGGACCACAGAATGTTGGAGATATGAGTACAAAAGGGATTGAATTTACTTTGAATTATGATGTAGTTAAAACAGAAAATTTAAATTGGAATTTAGGTTTCAACGCGACAAAGTTTGAAAGAAGAATTGAAACAATTGCTTTAGGCTCTCCACTATTTACCGGTCAATCAGGTGCTGGTACCGGTGGTACCTCTCAAATATTACAGGAAGGTTTTACTCCATTTTCTTTCTTTGTGTATAAACAACTATATGATAACAATGGATCTCCTATTGAAGGTGCTTTTGCTGATTTAAATGGTGATGGAATCATTAATGGTGATGATAGATACATATATAAGAATCCAGATCCGGATTTACTGTTAGGTTTCACATCAAATTTAAACTATAAAAACTTTGATTTCTCATTCAACTTGAGAGCAAGTATTGGGAATAGAGTATTAAATGGCGTTGAATCAACACGATCTTATTATACTTTGATACAGAATGGAGTTTTAGAAAATATTTCTCCAAATGTATTGAATACTAATTTTCAAAATCAAAATGGTGAAAATGTTCTTTCAGACATGTTTGTTGAAAATGCATCTTTCTTAAGAATGGACTTTGCCACGATTGGGTATACATTTCCTGAATGGTTAGATGGAAAAGCTTCATTGAGATTATTTACGGGTGTTCAAAACGCATTTGTAATAACTAAGTATGGAGGATTAGATCCTGAGGTTACCAATGGTTTTGATAATACAATTTACCCAAGACAAAGACAATTCCTATTTGGGGCTAATGTAAAATTCTAAAATAAAAACTATGAAAAAAATTAAAATTAAAATCTTTTTTTTACTCAGCATTGCGTTTTTAATGCAATCATGTGAAGATGATTTAAATGTGATTCCTGAAGACCCTAATCAATTGTCGATAGACGAGTTTTATGCCCGTGAAGGAGCATATAAACAGGCTATCGCGGGGGTTTATGGTAATCTTTCCTTAACCGGAACATTAGGTGCCGGTTCATCTAATATTGGCGGTATTGATGCTGGAACAAGTCAATATGGACGTGTTTTTTGGTACATGCAAAATCTTTCTACAGATGAAGTAATTTGGAGTTATGAGAATGACCCAGGTACGAGAGAAATTCAACGTAATATTTGGAATGCGGCGAATCCAATTATTAGGGGAATGTTTAGTAGAGGGATGTTTCAAGTTGCACTTTCTAATGAATTCTTGAGACAATCTACACCGGAAAAATTAAGTTCAAGAGGAATAACGGACGCAACAACATTATCTGAAGTTGCAGATTATCGGAATGAAGCAAGAGCTTTAAGAGCTTTGGCATACTATCATTTGATGGATTTATTTGGAAAAGCAGCTTTTAATACTGAAAATGATCCTGTTGGATTTGCAGGTCCTGAGTATAATAGAGCACAATTATTTGACTTTATTGAGTCTGAATTGACTGAAATTTTACCAAATTTAAAAGCCCCAAGATCAAATCAACAAGGAAGATTGGATCAGTCATTTGCAAGAATGATTTTAGCTAAAATGTACCTTAATGCAGAGGTATACATTGGAGTTAATAAATATTCAGAATGTGCAGACCAATGTAATGCCATCATTACTTCAGGTTATTCCTTAGCTACAAACTATTTGAATAACTTTAATGCAGATAACCATACTTCTCCTGAAGCGATTTTTTACGTTCAATCGGACGGAATTGTTACTCAAAATTTCGGTCCAACTACCGTTATGATTAATGGTCAAGTAGGCTCTTTGGAGAGTAATGGCAATCAGTTTGGTGTTGGCGGATGGGGAGGAGCTCTTCGTTTGAGAAAGCAGTTTGTGCAAAAATTTGAAGGAGCTGATTATGATAATGATGTTAGAAATACAATTATTTCTGGAACCCGAAATATTGAAATTTCCGATATTGCAAATAGAGATCAAGGATATATTCTTGCTAAGTTTTCTAATATATCATCTGCTGGTGTTCCAGGTATAAGTACAACTTTTGTAGATACAGATTTTCCTATGTTTCGTCTAGCTGATGTGTATTTAATGTATGCGGAATGTGCCGTTCGTGGTGCTGGAAATGCTACATTACCTCAAGCTGTGAACTATATTAATTCGTTAAGAGAACGTGCAAATAACGGAAGTCAGTCAGCGAATATTTCTCAAAACGATCTTAACCTAGACTTTATTATTGATGAAAGATCAAGAGAATTGCACTGGGAGGGTCATAGAAGACAAGATTTAATTCGTTTTAACAAATATACAGGTGGTGCATACAACTGGGCTTGGAAAGGAAATGGAAGTAATGGTATTGCAATTTCAAATAATTTAAAAGTTTACCCAATACCTCAAGCTTCGTTGGATTCAAACCCAAATTTGACTCAAAATCCTGGTTATTAATACCTTTACAAATATAAATTTTAAAAAAATGAAAAATACATTTAAATTACTTTTAGCAACAATCCTTATTTCAGGATTATGGTCTTGTGAAGATGAACAAGACTTAATGATATTAACTCCTCCCGCTAGTTTTCAAATTCTAACCCCTCAAGCAGGTTCTTCTCCGATAGAATTAACTCCTGGTTTGCAAAATAATCCGGCATTAACTGTGACTTGGGCTCCTGCAGATTATGGAAATCCAACTGCGGTTACTTATGATGTTGAAATTGCTAAAACAGGAACAGAATTCGAAACTGTTACATTGGCAGGAAGTACTTCAAGTACAAATATTACTTGGACTGTACTAGAATTAAACTCAGCTGCAGGAGCAGCTGGATTAACTCCATTTACAGAAGAAGGTTTAGATATTAGAATTAAAGCAACTACTGGTACTTTAGATGCTCAACCGGTTTACTCAAATGTAGTAACGGTTTTATTAAAAACGTATAGCTCTGAACTTCCAAAAATCGCCGTTCCAGGAAACCACCAAGGATGGAATCCTCCAACTGCTCCTCGATTAGCTTCTTCTGGTTTTGGTAATTCTGATTATGAAGGATTTGTGTGGCTTGATGGCGGGTATAAATTTTTAGCTCCAGATGGTTCAGGTAATTTTAATTGGGGCAATACTGATTGGGGTGATGATGGTTCGTTCTCAGGAATTTTAGTAGAATCAGGTGAATCTGATTGTAATGCAACAGCCGGATATTACAGAGTTCTAGCAAATCCTTCAAATGCTGAATCTGGTGGACAACAACCATTGACATATTCAGCCACACCAACTGTTTGGGGAATCGTAGGATTCGCTACTACAGGAAACGATAGTGGTTGGAATCAGTCTATTCCTTTAACCTACAATCAAGAGTCAAAAAAATGGGAAGGTATTGTAACATTGTCAGCAGGGGAATTTAAATTTAGAGCCAACAATGCATGGACAATTAATTTAGGTGGAGACCCTGCATCTATGTCTTATGATGGATCAAATTTATCTGTTGATGCGGCAGGTTCTTATTTAGTAAAATTAGATTTAAGTACACCTCGTGAATATACGTATGAGTTAGTTGCTCAATAATTTTCAAAACTTTACAAAAAGGGCTGTTTCCTGCAGCCCTTTTTTTCATAAAATTTTTAGCTATGAAAAAATTCTATTTATTTATTTTACTTTTTTTATCTTTCTTTATACAAGGTAATGCTCAGGTTACTATTACTCCCTCTACATTTAATGTGAATGATCAAATCACAATTACGGTTTCAATGGCAGCACAAGCCTGTAATCAATTGGGAACTAATCCGGCTAAAGTTTATATGCATTCCGGTATAGGGGATGATAATAACGCTTTTGGTTTTTCTGTAATCGGAAATTGGGGTCAAGACAATGGAGTAGGATTAATGACCAACAATGGTAACGGTACATGGTCAATTACATTGACTCCTAGTACTTATTTTGGAATAAATGCCACACAACAAGCTAATGCTACAAAACTTGGAATGGTTTTTAGAAATGCAAATGGAGCTCAAACACTAAAATTACCACCTTCATGCGGTGATTTTATTTTTAATGTTGGTACTTTCCAAGTAAACCTAACTTCACCGGCAAATAATAGTTCTACAATTATCAATTCTGGAGGTAGTTTGACAGTTAATGCAAATAATACAGGAGGTGATGCAAGCTATGTATTACGTGCGAATGGAAGTGTATTAAACTCAAGTAATGCTACTTCCACTTATTCGTTTGTTCATAGCAATATTACATCTAATCAAAATTATGAGTTACAAATAACGCAAGGCTCAGCTACAATTACTAGAACATTTAGTGTATTAGTGAATCCTGGAACCCTTTCACAAGCAATTCCGGCAGGATTAGAGGACGGAATCAATTATGATCCATCTGATCCAACTAAAGCAACCCTTAAATTAAATGCTCCCGGTAAAGATTTTGTTTATGTAGCCGGAAGTTTTAACAATTATCAACCTGATGGTAGTTATGCTATGAGGAGAGATCCTTCTACCAATATTTTTTGGTTGGAGCTAACAGGTTTAACTCCTGGACAAATTTATACCTACCAATATTGGGTAGTAGATCAAACCCCTTTGGCAGGCTCTCCTGTTTTGGTTAAAACGGCCGATATGTATTCAACTTTGGTTTTGTCTCCTTTTGACGACCCATGGATTCCTGCTTCTACTTACCCAAATTTGCCTGCATATCCACAGGGTCAACAAAGAGAAGTAACTGTTTTACAAACCGCACAAACACCTTATAATTGGAGTGAAGCAACTTTAAATTTTGTAAAACCAAATAAAGACAATTTAGTAGTTTATGAAGTGTTAGTTAGAGATTTTGATGCGAATAGAAATTATCAAGACTTAATTAACCGAATCGATTACTTTAAAAATTTAAAAGTAAATGCTATTCAGCTAATGCCCGTAATGGAGTTTGAAGGCAACGAAAGTTGGGGGTACAATACTTCATTTCACATGGCATTAGATAAATTTTATGGAACAAGTGATAAGTTCAAAGAATTTATTGATTTGTGCCATCAGAATGGTATTGCTGTAATTTTGGATTTGGCTTTAAATCATTCTTTCGGCAGAAATCCAGGCGTTAGAATGTGGATGAATGACCCTGATGGAGACGGATGGGGTTTACCGGCTACTGATAATCCTTATTACAATACTACTGCTAGACATAGTTACAGTGTAGGAGAAGATTTTAATCACCAATCTGCTCTTACACAATATTATACAAGAAGAGTGGTTAAACAATGGATTGAAGAATTTAAAATTGATGGATTCCGTTGGGATTTAACCAAAGGCTTTACACAAAATTGTTCAGGACCAGATGAAGCTTGTACTAATGCTTATCAACAAGACAGAGTTGATATTTTAAGAAGTTATGCGGATTATTCGTGGTCATTAGATCCAAATCATTATGTGATTTTTGAGCACTTAGGCTCTGATGGCGAAGAACAACAATGGGCAAATCATCGAATAAACGAAGGAAAAGGAATAATGTTATGGGGTGAACTTTGGTCGCCTTATAAACAACTTATCGGAGGTAATTCAGCTAATGCTGATATTACAAGAATGGGGCATGTTAGTCGTGGTTTTCAAGGAAAAAGACTTATAGGTTACCCTGAAAGTCACGATAAAGATAGAATTGTTTACGAAGCTGTTACTTTCGGAAACGGAGGTGGTTCAGCTCCGGTCAATGGTAATTTAAACAATGCAATAGGAAGAATGAGAGCCATTGCAGCGACAAGTATCTTAATTCCTGGTCCGAAAATGATATGGCATTTTGCTTCTCTCGGAATGGAAGATTCAATCTGGACATGTACAAATGGAACGGTTAATTCGGATTACGATACCACTCCGGGAGATTGTAAATTGGATACTAAACCTCAACCTCAATGGGTTAATAATTGGTTAAGTAATCCTCTTCGCAATTCTGTTTATAACACATTTTCTAAATTGAATAATTTAAAAATGTCAGAACCGGTGTTTAACGGAGATTATTCCATCAGCCCTGATGGTAATAATATTCGTCAAAGAATTTATGTGTTTAATAATTCTCTTCCTTCAACTCAGCTAAGAAACGTTGTCATCATCGCTAATTTTTCAGTTGCTGCACAAAACATCAATCCTTCTTTTCCTTTCACGGGAACATGGTATGATTTAATGACTGACACTGCTGTAAATATTACCAATGCAACCGCTACCATCAATCTTGCTCCGGGAGAGTTTAGAGTATATGGTAACAGATTACCAACATTGTCAACTGAAAGTGTGGTATATGCCAATGATTTCTCAATTTATCCTAATCCAACCTCAGATGTTTTCTCAATCTCTGTTCCAACTTCTAAAGTAGAAGTTTATAATATTACAGGTCAATTGATGAGAAAATTTGAAGCAAGTTTTGATGAAAGTCATATGTTTTCAATTAATGACTTAACAACAGGTATTTATTTTGTGAAGGCAACTGACCTACAAGGTAGAGAAAATACGATGAAATTAATTAAGAAATAATACAAAGTTAGTTATAATTAATGCCACTAAGCCCAGCTATATAGCTGGGTTTTTTGTTTTATTTATTCTTTGTATATTAATTTTCAATCAATTAATTTCGTAAAATGAAAATACAAAATAAAATAAGGTTATTGAAAGGCCTAAAAATAACGGGAATTACTATTACAGTTATTCTTTTTTTACTGTTTATTTTACCTATATTATTTCCGCAAGCCATCACCAATAAAGTGAAAGCTTTTGCGAATGAAAAGTTAAATGGGGAATTAAGTTTTAAGGAAACGAATCTGTCTTTTTTTACTCATTTTCCTTCCTTGACATTAACGTTAGATGAATTTTTACTAAAAGGTTCGGCTCCTTTTGAAAAAGATACGCTTGTATCCGCAAAAGAAATTGCTTTTGGAATCAATGTGAAATCTATTTTTTTTGGTGATAAATTAAAAATTGATAAAATTTATCTTTCTGAAGGCCTGATTAATGTGAAAGTAAATAAAAATGGACAACCTAATTACAATGTATATGTTTCTGAAAGCAATAAAAAAACAAGTGATTCAACATCTGCTTCAATTCAATTAGAAAGAATTGATATTAAAAAAGTCAGGTTGTTATACGATGACAAATCAACTAAAATTCTTATAAAAGCAAAAGAGCTGAATTATTTAGGTAAAGGAGATTTATATGCTTCAATTTTTGATTTAAAAACGAAAGCCCAAATTCAAGGATTCGATTTTACGTTTGATAACGAGGAATACCTAAAAAATAAAATGGTAAATGCAGAATTGGTGACCAAAATCAACACCAATTCTCTTTCGTTACTGTTTCAAGAAAACAATCTTAAAATAAATAAATTACCGGTTGACTTTAAAGGGAAATTTGATTTTTTAAAAAACGGATATGATTTAGATTTTACCGTTAAATCAGAAAACAGTCAGTTAAATGACTTTTTTACAGCGTTGCCGCCACAATTTGTTACGTGGTTAAGCAAAACTTCTGTAAAAGGGAAAACAGATTTGCTTTTTACGTTAAAAGGAAAATATATTGCTGAAGAAAATCGGAAACCGAACGTTCACTTTAATATGAAAATTCGGGAGGGATTTGTAGCCTATAATAAATCGCCTATTGCAGCTGAAAATATATTTCTGAATTTCGATACAAAATTAAATTCTTTAGACACCGAACAATTAGAATTGAAAATTGATTCCATTTATTTTGATGTTGGAAAAGATTTTTTTAACGGAAATATCAAATGGAAAGGAATGGCTAATCCGGATATCGACGCAAGAATACGTTCGAAATTAGATTTAGCCAAATTAGATCAAGCAATGGGTATTGAGAATATGATACTTAAAGGAATTTTTTCAGCTGATATTGTTTCAAAAGGGAAATACATAAAAGATAAAAATCAATTTCCGGTAACAAAAGGAGATTTAGAGCTCAAGAATGGTTTTATTCAATCAAGCTACTATCCAAACCCGATAACAAATATAAATTGTAAGGCTAAGGCAATCAATCAAACAGGAAAATTGAAAGACTTATCTATACAACTTTCTCCGGCCTCATTTTCATTTGAAAACAAACCTTTTGCTTTAGTTGCTTCCTTTAAAGATTTTGAAGATATTAATTATGACATTAAAGCTAATGGAGAGTTGGACATTGAAAGAATGTATAAGGTTTTTTCTCAAAAAGGATTAAATGTAACCGGTTATGCAAAAATGGATTTGGCATTAAAAGGCAAGCAAAGTGATGCAACAAGCGGCCGATATGCCAACCTTCAAAATAGTGGTGCTCTAACATTGAAAAAGATAAAAATAAATAGTGAATTTCTTTCGTTACCTTTTGTAATAGAAGAAGGAGATTTCTCGTTTTATCAGGATAAAATGAATTTTACAAATTTTAAGGCTACTTACGGGAAATCCGACTTCAAAATGAATGGTTACATGGAAAATGTAATCAATTTTGCTTTATCAGAAAATCAAGTTTTGAAAGGGAATTTTAAAGTAGAATCTGATTTTATTCAGGTCAATGAATTTTTAACTTTATCAGGTAATACTAATATTGAAGAGCAATCTACTACTGAGTTTGGGGTAGTTGTTATTCCTTCTCAATTTGATTTTACTCTGAATGCAAATGCCAAGAAAATCAATTTCGATGAATTAAATATTGAAAATCTAGCAGGAAAAGTGAAAGTAAATCAAGGTAAATTAGCTTTACAAAACACCGTGTTTTCACTAATTGGTACACAAGTGGCTATGAATGCCCTTTACTTTCATGAAACGCCTACAAGAGCAAATTTTGATTACAAAATCAAAGCCACCGATTTTGATATTAAAAGAGCATATAATGAAATTCCATTATTTAGAGAAATGGCCTCAGCAGCTGAATATGCTGAAGGAATAGTATCATTAGATTATAAAATTGCCGGAAAGTTGGATGGCAATATGACACCGGTTTTTCCTTCACTATTAGGGGGTGGTACGCTTTCAGTGAAAAATGTGAAAATGAAAGGATTTAAATTGTTAAATACTGTAAGTCAAAAAACGGAGACGGAAGCTCTAAAAGATCCGGATATTTCCAAAATTGACATTAAAACAACTGTAAAAAATAATATCATAAAAATTGAACGCTTCAAATTTAAAGTATCCGGTTTTAGACCCAGAATCGAAGGCGAAACCAGTTTTGACGGAAAAATAAATCTGAAAATGCGAATCGGACTTCCTCCGCTGGGAATTATTGGTATCCCAATTAAAGTGACCGGAACACAAGAAAATCCAATTATTGGATTAGGTAAAAAAACAGAGGACTTAGAAGAAACGGAATATGAAGAAGGAATGGAAAACTTACCCAAAACTCCTGAAGTCATTCCTACAACTGAATTACCGGTTGTTACACCAAAAGATAGTATCAAAAATTAGCAAACAAAAAACCCGAATAAAACTATTCGGGTTTAAGTGGTACCTCCAGTCCCGATGCTTCGGGAGAACCAGGGACACACGGATTTATTTTCTTTTGGAAAGTATGTCAGATAAAATCTCGGGATTTGAAATTATCTTTTCGATGAAAAGTCTACTTTTCATTTTTTTAATAAATTTTTCAAGATATAAAGCGGAATTTCTATCGATGCATTCATAGGAAAGCATTAATTTCCAGTCGTTAGCAATTTTAGAAAATGAATTTCGGTAATAGTGTTGATTGTGATTTTTTATTCTATCATCCAAATTATATGATTCTCCAATGTAATATTTTGAAGTGGTTTCTGAATATAAAATATAAATGAAGTGCGACATTGTGCTTTTTTTAAAACAAAAAACCCGAATAAAACTATTCGGGTTTAAGTGGTACCTCCAGTCCCGATGCTTCGGGAGAACCAGGGACACACGGATTTATTTTCTTTTGGAAAGTATGTCAGATAAAATCTCGGGATTTGAAATTATCTTTTCGATGAAAAGTCTACTTTTCATTTTTTTAATAAATTTTTCAAGATATAAAGCGGAATTTCTATCGATGCATTCATAGGAAAGCATTAATTTCCAGTCGTTAGCAATTTTAGAAAATGAATTTCGGTAATAGTGTTGATTGTGATTTTTTATTCTATCATCCAAATTATATGATTCTCCAATGTAATATTTTGAAGTGGTTTCTGAATATAAAATATAAATGAAGTGCGACATTGTGCTTTTTTTAAAACAAAAAACCCGAATAAAACTATTCGGGTTTAAGTGGTACCTCCAG
>QLAH01000258.1_pt1 | contig 38193 bp, 39 predicted proteins | sample 4693081 | NCBI WGS metagenome assembly QLAH01 (sample SAMN09425401, study PRJNA476045) | Lake water metagenome, whole genome shotgun sequencing project. | reverse complement strand
AGCCTCGGCTTTGGAGCCGCCCTGGCGGACAAAGTTCACCACCCGTTGACGTAGGTCTGTGCTGTAGCTCATGGTTGATGGGGAATGCTAGACTTATTATGACTTATTAATTATTCAAGCGACTATAAATCGCTCCATCAGAAACCCCCGCGATCAACTCGTGCGATCGCGGGGTTTCTTAATCCGACGAAAACCCGAATTTATTGCTTCGTCAGTTGGGTCAGCACTTGGTTGGAGCGCGACACAAAGGACTTCATCCCCTCCGCGTCAAAGCCCTTTTGGGCCATCAACGCCAGGTCGTAGATGTGATTGCACAGCATCTTGCCCAACTCCGAGGCCGGCGACTGGCTGCCATCGGCCAGGGCGATCGAGCCGCCGCTCACGTTCAGCAGGTTTTCCACCAGTGGGTGCGACGAGTTCACCAGCAGCACATGGGTATCGGGGAAGCTGGCGGCCTTGCCTTCAAACATCGCCGTCATGTCTTGAATCCGGCGCATGGCTTCCGGGAGCAAGACCATTGCGGGCGGTGCGGATTCTTCGGCTTTCAGGGCCTCTACGCGCACCGTGACGCTCGGTTTGCCCAGGGCTTCTTCAAACAGCTTCTTGATCCGATCGCTGCGGGTTTCATTGGTGTTGGGATCGACAATTTCCGCTTCTTTCTTGGAGGAATCGAGCAGCGCATCATCGAGTTCCGAATCCACGCGCGAGAACTTCACGTCGGAATATTCACGCTCTAGGAAACTGACAAAATGCGTGTCAATGAACGAGTCGAGGAACAGCACTTCCAAACCCTGGCTCTTGTGCAATTCCACATAGGTGGCCTGCGAAGCCGGATCGGTGCAATAGAACACGCGGTTTTCGTGTTTTTCCTGGTTCCGCTCCAGGTATTCCTTCAGGGTGGTGTAGTAGAACCCGTTGGCATCTTTGGCTTCTGGGCTGTCCGTGGGACTCGACCAAGCATCGCCCTCTTCCGTTTGCACTTCCACCTGCACCGCGTCGCTGCCGCTGCCCAATTCGGCAGTCGTGCGATAGATCAAAATCTCTTCGACTTGCTTCTTGAACTTGTCATCGTTCAAGGAGCCGAACTTAACAAACGTGCCCAAATCTTGCCAGCAACGAATGTATTCGGGCAGGTCGCTGCGGTAGAGATCCTTCAGTTGATCGCCGACTTTCTTGGCGATGTAGTTGGCGATTTGGCGGACGGTGCGATCGGCTTGCAAATAGCTCCGCGACACGTTCAGGGGAATGTCGGTGCTGTCGATTACGCCGCGCAGGGGCAACAGGAATTTGGGGATAACTTCTTCGCAGTTATCGCTGACAAACACCTGATTGCAGAATAGTTTGATGTCGCCCTTGGTGGGGTCAACGTCGGGTTTCAGTTTCGGGAAATAGAGAATCCCGTTAATCACAAAGGGATAGTCGGTGTTCAGATGAATCCACAACAGCGGCTCATCTTGGAAGGGGTAAAGATAGCGATAAAACTCCAGATAGTCTTCCTTGGTCAGGTTGCTGGGCGACTCTTTCCAAGGGGCTTTTTGGCGATTGACTTGCTCCCCATTTAGCTCGATCGGGTAGGGCATGAAGTCGCAGAATTTCTTGACGAGGCCGCGAATCCGCGCCTCTTCTAGATACTCCACTTCCTCATCGAGCAGGGTCATCGTGATGGTCGTGCCCCGATCGGTGCGATCGCTCGCGTCGATTTCAAATTCCGTGGAACCGTCGCACGTCCAGTGAACGGCCTGCGCGCCGTCTTGGTAGGACAGGGTATCGATTTCCACGGTGCTGGACACCATGAATGCGGAATAGAAACCCAGCCCAAAGTGACCGATGATGTTTTGATCAGAATTCTTGAATTTCTCGACGAATTCTTCGGCGCTGGAGAACGCAACTTGGTTGATATATTTCTCGATTTCGTCGGCGGTCATGCCGATGCCGGTGTCGGTAATCGAGAGTTTCTTGTTGTCTTTGTCGATCGCGATCGTGATTTTCGGTTCGCCCACATCGGCGCTGGTTTCGCCCATCATGGCGATCGCCCGCAGCTTAGAAATCGCATCCACGGCGTTGGAAATCAACTCCCGCAGAAAGATTTCATGCTCCGAGTAGAGCCATTTTTTGATAATCGGAAAAATATTTTCGGTGTGAACCGTGATATTGCCTTTCTTTAGCACGCTGCTCATAGGAAACGGCGGGTTGGTGTAGGGAATTGGGACGGCCCTAGGCTAGCGCGATCGCCCCGTGATCTGAAATTTCGGATTTCCCTACCCATGGTGTTTGGTTGGGTTGGGGGTTGAATTGGGGATTGGATCAATGCTTTGGGCGATCGCCTCGCGGATCAATTGCGCCGTGGCCGGAGCCAGCAACACCCCGTTGCGATAGTGCCCGGTGGCCAACCAACTGTTGGCGTTCAGCGGCTCAATCACCGGGGCCGATCGCTCCACCGGGCGCGGCCGCAACCCCGACCAATGCTCAATCACCGTCGCCTCCGCCAGGGCGGGCACTAGGTCGATCGCCCCTTGCCACACCAATTCCCACTCGGCCCCGTCGGGAGCCACCGGCTCGGCTCCGGCAGGAAACTCCACCGTTGCGCCCACCCAATAGTCCCCGCCACCCAGGGGCACAAGATGAATGTCATTGCCGGTCAGCACCGGTTCCGGGCGATCGCTCAGGGGGCGCGGCAACCGCAACCGCTGGGCCTGACCCAACACCGGCTGCAACTTCAGGGGCTTGGCTGCCTCCGGGGCGATCGCCTGGGCCAGGGCCGCCGACCCCAACCCGGCCGCCAGCACCAGCCGATCGCAAGCCAGCTCCCCCGCCGTTGTGCTTAGGCTGACCACGCGATCGCCCGCCGTTTGGGCCCCCGTGACCTGGGCCGGGACGATCGTCGCTCCCCGCAGGGCCGCCGCCTCCCGCAGGGCCGCCGCCAACGCCAGCGGCTGCACCTGCCAATCCTGCGGCGAAAAAACACCGAACGCCACGCCATCCATCGCCGCCAAATTCACCGCCGGAAACCGATCGAGCACCGCCGAGGGTGACAGCAACTCCAGCACAAATCCCTGGGATTTTCGCAACTCCGCCAAGGCTTCCCAACCGGCACGATCGGCTTCCGAAAAAATCAATTTCAGGATGCCGTTGGGGTTGTGGCGAATGGGGCGATCGAGCAGGGCTTCTAATTCCTGAATCAGAATTGGATAACGTTTAATACTCTCACGCCGCAAATTCCAGGCTCGCCCCTTGTTTTTTTTACTAATAATCCCCATCAACACGCCGAGGGCGGCCCCCGTCGAAGTGGGGCGATCGGCAGGCATGGGCGATCCTGATAATTGCGAATCGAGTTGCGAATCAATCAGTGTGATGTGCCAATCGGAATTGCCGCTCAGTTCGTAGGCGATCATCGCCCCGACAATGCCACCACCTGCGATCGCGATTTTCATTCGTCAGCCCTGACCATTCAATTACAATATTTTTATCTCAGGTTATTGCAAAATTACTGAAAGTTACTTCTTAAACTCTAATTCCTGAATTGATTCTTGAGTAAAGGCTAATTTAAAATGCCAAAAATAACAGAAGCCATACAACAAAAGTCTCAGCAGGTTTGTAGTAAAGCTCAAGTTTTGACATTACTGCAAGAGCATCATCAGGAACTAGAGCGGCTGGGGGTAGCCCGCTGCGGCATTTTTGGTTCCTTTGTGCGAGATTGTGAAATTCACGATGCGAGTGATGTTGATATTTTGGTAACCTTTAAGCCAGAGCAAAAAACGTTTGACAACTTTATGGCGTTATCTTTTTTCTTGGAAGATTTATTCGGAAGGGAAGTCGATCTAGTGACCATCGAATCACTCAGCCCCTATATTGGCCCTCGCATCTTGGAAGAAGTTGAATATGTCTCGTTCTGCTCATGAATACTTACAGCATATTATTGATGAAACAAGCTATCTAATCTTAACTTCGCAAGGTCTCAGTCAAGATGAATTCACCCAGAATGAGACATTAAAGCGAGCTTATACACGTAGCCTTGAAATTATTGGCGAAGCAGTCAAGTATTTGCCAAATGAAGTACGTCAGCAGTATTCAAGTATTGATTGGCGAGCAATTGCAGGAATGCGCGATCGCTTGATTCACCATTATTTTGGAATTGATTATGATATTGTTTGGGATGTTGTGATCAATAAAGTGCCTCAACTAGATGTGGAAATTCGGAAAATTCTGGATGATATTTCTTGATCTGATAACTTTAAAAACTTCTGCCAGAAATCTCTACACTTCAAAATCTAATGTTTCAAAAAATTGCCCTTCGATCCAGTTCTTGCGATCGAAGGGCTAATTGATGAACCGTTTACGAAAACAGACTACTAGGGGACAACGCTCAGGAATTGATCGAAGGCCTTCACGGCCGCCAAATATTCATTGCCAGCTCGCTTGTAATCGAACTTTCCCGCAAATTCATCCAGGGCAACTAGGTGCTTAGACAAGTCCTTGGCCGCCGCTTCCGCCGTGGCCCGATCGCTCCCCTTGAGGCGGCGGCTGACCCGGCTCAGGCGTTCGCGCAACTCGCCCAGGGGGCCATGGATAAAGGTTTGGATGTCGCGCCAGCGCTTGCCTGCGATAAAAGTTTCCACTTCCGGCAGCCGATCGCGCAGCTCTTGCACGCCGGGCACAAAAATTTCAATTTGCGCTTTTTGAGCGCTGGTGTAGGTTTCCGCCTGGGCTGCGGGGGCAAATCCCAAGCCGGCCAGGGCGATCGTCGCCGCCATCACCACGGCCAACAGGGCCGAACGAAGTCGAATCATGGGGTTCTCGTGAAAAAAAGTGCGGGAAAAATCGAACAATCAGATTGATGAATCGGCTCGCGCCAATTCCGTTGGATCGTTGAATTGTAACGATATGTATCGACATCCAACCCGCCTGTCAAGTTGCCATGCGTCTTAGAAAGGGAATCAGCGCCTCGGCGACTTTTTCGGGCCAGTCCTCTTGGGCATAGTGACCGGTTTCGGCCATTTCCACAAACTCGCAGTCGGCGATCGTCTTGGCCGCCGCCTGGGCCGCCGCTACCGGCAACCACGGATCGCTCGTGCCCCAGGCCACCAGGGTCGGTTTTTCCCAGCGGGCTAGGCCGTCGGTGATTTCCTGGACACTTTGTTTCAGCCGCAAATTTTGCAACACCGCTAGCAGGGCCCGCCCCGCCCCGGAACTGGTCAAAAACGGCCGGCGATACACATCCAAGTCCGCATCGTCCACCTGGTAGGGGCCGCCGCCCTCCAGCAGCCGATCGACCAGCAGCGGATCTTGGGTCATCATGTCGCCCACCAAGGGAATCGCCATTTGTGAGATTTTCCAGGGCAACTTGGCTTCGGGAAAAATCGGCGCGTTGATGATCGCGAGCCGCTCGATTCGATCGGGATGGCGCAGGGCATATTGAATGCCCAGGGAACCGAAAAAGCCTTGGGCCACGATCGACACCCGATCGAGGTTCATCGCATCCAAAAACTCGTCCAGCAATCCCAGCATCGCATCGGGCGTGTAGGCAAAATCCAGCCGCTCGGGGCGATCGGACGCGCCAAAGCCGGGAAAGTCCGGGGCGATCGCCCGGAAGCCCTGTTCCGCCAGCGAGGGCAGCACCTTCCGCCAGCTATAGCCAAAGGCCACCAACCCATGCAGCAACAGCACCGGCGGGCGATCGTTCGGCGACTCGGGCACCACCTCGCGATAGACCCAGGTATAGTTCCCCGCCTTCACCGTTTGTTCTGGAATTCGTTTAGCCATCACGTCCTTACACAGCAAGTTTGCTTCCGTCTATCAAACACCAAATCCAAGTCCTATCCTCCCGTTGCCATAAAGCTTCTGACAGAGCGATATAGAAGATATATCGTGTTTTAAAAGATCGAAGGTAGTACCTGTGAGGTGATGACTTTTGGCAGAAGATCGCTTACGTGGCAAGACGTTTACTCGTGCATCATTACTGAATGATGTCACTAACGAATCGAAAACTTATCTCTGCTTCATGTAATCTTCAATTGATAGATGAGCGCATCTCTGGTTTTCTGGATATAGTGATCGAAGTTTCATTTCGTCCGTTTGCATCTCATCTGTCACCATGCTTGTCCCTCCTTCGTTTTCACTTAAGCTCATCGCTGGCTCGGTTCTAGTGCCTGCCGCAGCATTCGCGCTTCAAGCCTCTGCTTGGGCCGCAAGTTTTACAATTCCGATCAACACTGGCGTTGAAAATAAAGTCGGTGTCAATCGAGGTGACATTGATCCATCATTTACCTGGAACTACACAGGTTCCGCCAGCGATCCTCGTTACAAAACTTTTGCTGAGGATGCTAATCCAGACGGTACCTGGATTATGAAGAACGGAGTAACAAACTCTAATACGTCTTATGGAACTGATGTTCCTGCTGGTACTCAGCCTTTTGACGGTGTTGCCTTTCTCTTTTCTGAATTCTTTCTGCCGGCCGAGGCAACGGATATTCGATTTGATTTGGGGTTGATTGCCGCTGACGATCGCGTCATTTTGTCCCTGAACAATCGCGAGCTGGGAGGGTTTGCCCTGCCGCGTACGGGTGAGTCAAGCACAGCACCATGGGCAGGGGTGATGACTGATGGTGCAGGAACTAATGTTGAACGATCATTCTTGCCAAACTCACGCGACTTGTCATTTGCTGACCCCAGCTTGTTTATCAAGGGCGGCACTAACTTAATTCGTTTGTGGGTCAACAATATTGGTCTTGGCAACCTGTCTAGTTCAGCAATTCCCGTTGCTACAGAGGATTCTAATGATCGAGCATCGGTGTATCTAAAGGCTTTCCTGCACTACAATCTCGCTGATCCTGCGCCCACACCTACCCCTGAAGTTTCACCGACTCCTGAAGCTTCACCGACTCCTGCGCCCACGCCTACCCCTGAAGTTTCACCGACTCCTGAAGCTTCACCGACTCCTGCGCCCACACCGACCCCGCCCAAATCTAAATCAGTTCCTGAGCCGTCGCTTCTGCTAGGACTGCTCGGTGTGTTGGGACTAGGCATTAAGACAAAAGGTTCTCGATCTGTTTCAACGCGATCGACTGATAAGTAGGTTGGTTTAGCAATCCCTAAATCTGCTGACTTTGGATTCAGTCGTGACTCAACGAGTAGCGGCTGAATTTCTTTTCTAATTGACGTTTTAAGACCTGATTAAGGTTAGCAATGCCTAAAGCCCGATCACGTACTTGCGCCACTCCTGGTGAACGCCGCTCTTGACGTGTTTGGTCACTTCAAAATACAAACTGCTGTGGGGACGACGCGGCACTTGGCGCAGCGGCATGTTGGCTTCCTTGGGGGTGCGGTTGCCTTTTTTGATGTTGCAGCGCACGCAGGCCGTGACCATGTTTTCCCAAAATTCGCCGCCGCCGCGCGATCGGGGAACCACATGATCCAAGGTCAAATCCTCGCCCGTATAGCCACAGTATTGACAAGAATGGCTATCTCGGTGCAATATGTTTTTCCGCGTCAACGGGATCTCTTTGTAGGGAACCTTGATGTAGTGGCGCAGGCGGATGACCGTGGGCAACGGAATGTTGTGATAAACCACGCGGCCGTTATGTTCGACTTGCTCGGCTTTACCCTTGAGCAACAAAACAATAGCGCGCCGCCAACTGGTAATATTGAGCGGCTCGTAAGAAGCGTTGAGCACTAATACTTTGCCCATCGGACGAAAGACCGCAGCTAGGTGGCAACGACGTGCAAATCGGAATTGCGAACGAACCTAACGAAGCGTTGAAGCCGGTTGGGTTAGATACTAGCACACCCAACAAAGGGCATGGGGTGAATGCTCATCGATCGTGATGATTCCGAATCATGAATTGTCGGTATGTGCAGACATTTGCATTAGATTTGCTAATCTTTGATCCGCCGATCAATCGATCATTTTGAGCCAAATGGAGCAGCGGCCGGAAGTAACCATGGCCCGATCGATCGGGGGCCGCGATGATCGCCCGCCCGGGTCAGTTCGCCGTTGGGGGGCGCGGCTGGTGGCGGGTTTGTTCACGAGTTGGTTAATTGTGGTTTTAAGCGGTTGTGGGGCGATCGGGCTGGGAGCACCGCCCACGGCGATCGTCCGGCGAGCGGTGGCCCTGCAATTGCTGCAAACCCAAACGGATTTGGTGCAACAGTTGGGGCCCTCGGACTTGGCGACGGGCCGAGCGACTCCACCGGCCGCCTTGCCCGATCGCGCCGTGATCACCCTGGATGATTTGGCGGCGGAACCGGGCTTGCGGATCGATCGGCTGCGGGTGCAACAACGGCAGCCGATCGAGATTGACGGGCGGCCGGGCTGGCAACTGACCGGCGACTACGCCTGGAGCCAGCGCGATCGCCCCCAGGCCAAACCCCAACACCAGCAAGCCCAGCAGCCTTTTGCGGTGTACCTGCAACGGCAACCGGAGGGCAAAACCTGGCGACTGGCCCGACCCGACCCGGCCCGATCGACTCCCGATCGGCTGCTGTGGCTGACATATCGCCTCTAGTCCTGTCAATAGCAGAGGCCTATCGGGGATCGCGACAGCCTTGACCGTTGGCAAAGGCCCGGCCCGGCCCGAAAATAGACAAGCCGATCGCCATAGAACGCGCCTCCCGTGAACGAAATCCGCACCGTTTCAGAAACCAAACGCACCTTTTATTCGCTCCACCAGCGGCCGATCAATGCGATCTACCGGCGTGTGGTTGAAGAATTGATGGTCGAAATGCACCTGCTGTCTGTCAGCGCTGACTTTCGCTTTGAGTCCATTTATGTGCTCGGCGTGGTGACAGCGTTCGATCGATTCATGGTGGGCTACCAACCCGAGCGAGACCTGGGATCGATTTTCCATGCCCTTTGTCAGTCCGTCGGCGGCAACGTCGATGACTATCGCCACCGGGCCAACCGCCTGACCGAAGCGGCCCGGGTGGCCGGTCTCGACGACCTGACTGCCGCCCTGTCCCGCACCGAAGGCAGCGGCGGGGCCCTGCGCGAAGCCGCCGACACGATCGCCCATGGTCAGGGCTTCAAATACAGCCGCCTGTTTGGGATTGGCCTCTATACCCTGATCGAAACCAGCGCACCCGACCTGGCGACCAGTCCCGATCGGCTCAAGGAGGCGATCGAGCGGCTGGGCACGATCCTCAACCTGCCGATCGAAAAGCTGCAAAAGGATCTGGAACTCTATCGCGGCAACCTGGAAAAGATTGCCCAAGCGCGGATCACCTACGAAGACATGCTCGAAGCCGAGCGCCGCAAACGGGAACAGCGCGCCCAAGAAAAGGCCGCCGCCGCTGAAGCAAAAGCCGCTGCCGCCGAAGCCGCTGCAACCGCCAGCAGCGAACCCGTCGCCGACGCGCCGCCCTCCGATCCGGCTTAGGCCCATTCCGTTGCATCCGAGTTCCGCAAACCTGGATGATCTCGTTCTTCCAACCGATCGGTCGTAGGGGCGGGGTCTTCCCGCCCGGCCCCCGCGATCCCTGATGTGCCCAGGGTTGGACAGGTTTGGGGCGATCGCTCGGGTCAGGGTTGGGAGACCCAAACCCTACGGTGATAAATGGGGAGGCTCCATGACTCACAGCACCTCTGGTCGGGGTGAATTTTTGTGTGCCCATCCGGATTGTGTGTTCGTCTGGAATTAGGCTATTGCTGATTATTTCCAGCGATTTCCGGTTAGAAACGGCTGGTTGATTAGGGGCTGCTATGGATGAAATGGATGCTGGAAATTTGGCGATCGGGTGTTAGAAATAACTCCGCCGAACAGAGCGTCGCCATTTCCCTTGCACCTGCGTCGTAGGGACAGCCTCGGTAAACCAGCCGATCGGCTTGATTTGCTTGGGGCATGGCGATCATGGCTTCACCTCCCGCCAAAATTCGCGCATGGGCCAGGGCCTGAACGCGGGAAACGGGCCGATAAAAGGTTAGGCGATACTCCACGGATTCGGTTCCATTCAGCTTGGTAATCAAGCTCAAATCTCGAAAGCTATAGATCCGCACTGGACAAGGCGAAGGCAAATCAAAACAGCCGAGCTGCTGATTAATTTGGCGGGCTCGCTGAAACAACGCCGCACTAAAAGATTGACGAATGAAGCGATCGTCATCCTGATCAAAACCATCATCGGGAGGCAAGTTTTCACCCGGATTGGCCGCACCCGATCCGGCGACTAAATCAGGGCTGTCTCCATACAGGTTGGCTTGGCAAGGGGCCTCGCCGGTCACGCAGTTGGGGTCAATGATGCCGTCAGCACCGGTTTGATAAATCCGATCGCCTTCGATTCGCAAGGCCCGATCGCGACTGAGAAAGAGCGGATTGGAAAATCGACCGCGATATTCGATCGCGCTGCTGGCGGTTCCGTGAAACTGCACCGTCGTTGTGCCGTCGGGTTCAATTTCGATCGAATAGCCCGTGCCACTGCCGCCCAAAAAGTTGAAATAGCGCCGACCCACAAAGGGCAACCGAGTCTCGCGCGACTGACTGGGACTCTGACTCAGGCGATCGCCCGTCGGGAGCTGGGGCGATCGGGTCATCACCGCCGCCACTGCCCGATCGCCCAGGCCGATCGCGCCGACCAGACCCATCCCCAGGGCGATTGTCCACGCCCCAATCACGCGAGCAGCACCAGGGCGACGAGAGCAACGGTCAATCATGGTTGAGGCCATGGGTAAAGATCACAAACCATCAGGCAGCAGGCCAATTAGGGGGCGATCGCCGTTCCTTGCAACACCGCCTCATACTGGCGAGCGGCCTGATCCCAGCTAAAGTCACGTTCCACATACTGGCGAGCCGCTTGGGACAGTTCAGCCCGCAGGTCGGCCGCATCCCAGAGCTGGCCGATCGCGGCCAGGTATTCGGCTGGGTCGTTGGCCCGCAAGGCCCGCCGGGGTTGCTCGATCGCCAGGCCTTCCAAGCCCCGATCGCTGCCCACCACCGGCACACCCGCCGCCATCGCTTCCAGGGTTTTGTTTTTAATCCCCAGGCCCGTGCGCAGGGGCACGACGCAAATCGAAGCCCGGTGCAGTTCCGCCGCCATCGAGTCCACGGGGCCGGTGACGACCACGCCAGGCCGATCGCCCAGGGCCAGCACTTCAGCGCTGGGCCGCGCCCCCGCGATCCGGAAGGTAGCCTCGGGATAGCGCGATCGCAACTCCGGCAACACCGCCTGGGCAAAAAACTTGACCGCATCGATGTTGTGGGTCGCGTCCATTGCGCCAACGAACACCAGCTCATAGCCACCGGGGTCGCGATCGCGCATCGGAAACAGCGCCAAATCCACCCCATTGGGAATCACAACCCCCGGCACTTGGGGGGCAAATTGGGCCATGCAGTCGCGATCGTCCGGCGTGGTGGTAACGATCGCGCTGAACTTGTTGGCATAGCGGCGCTCGTAGGTGGCCAGCAGCGGCAAGTAGAGCCGATCGCGCGTCGGGTGCGGCGAGGCTCCCAAGTCTAAATGGCCCTTCGCCCACCCGTAGACGGAGCTGTGGACATCGACGATCGTCCGTAATTTTGGGAACTGCCGCCGCCACTCGGGCCGCACGTAGATTTCATTCACGCTGTGCTCGCAGGTGATCACATCAAACCGATCGGCGGCGATTTGCTGATCAATCCAGGCTTGCATCGGTGCGGAATAGCGGTGCAACACGTTCGGCGGCGTGGCGCTCAACCACGATCGGGCAAAGCGCTTGATCTTGCGGGCGATCTGGCGCGGACTGCGGCCCGGTGACGGATCCGGCGGCAACGAAAACAGCGCTAACTCCTGGATTTCGGCTTCCAGGGCCGCGACGTGGGCATCGGTGACGCTGGGATGGCGTTGGGCGGCGATCGTCACCGCGTGCCGCTCGGCCAAGCGCGCCAACAAGTTATAGGTGCGAATTTCTGTGCCGCCTTTGCTGGGCGGGTAAGGAAAGGTTGAAGAAATAGCTAAAATTCTCATGGCGATCGCCCCGTAATTCCCCTTGCTGCACCCCATGACCGACGCTTGCTCCAAACCCACCATCCTCGTCACGGGCGGTGCTGGGTACATCGGCTCCCATACCGTTCTAGCGCTTCAGCAGGCGGGCTATCCGGTTGTTGTGCTCGACAACTTGAGCTATGGCCACCGCGAGATTGTGGAATCGGTGCTGAAGGCCGAGTTAATTGTGGGCGACATTGGCGATCGGGCCTTGCTCGACCAACTGTTTGCCCAGCGGTCGATCGGGGCGGTGCTGCACTTTGCCGCCTACATTGCCGTGGGCGAATCCGTCGCCGACCCGGCCAAATACTACCGCAACAACGTGGTGGGAACCCTGACCCTGTTGGAGGCGATGACGGCGGCCCAAGTGCCCCATATTGTGTTTTCCTCCACGGCGGCCACCTACGGCATTCCCCAAACCCCGGCGATCTCTGAAGATCACCCGCAAGCACCGATTAATCCCTACGGCGAGTCGAAATTGGTCGTGGAGCGAATGCTACGGGACTTTGACGAAGCCTACGGGCTGCGATCGGTGATTTTTCGCTACTTCAACGCCGCCGGAGCCGACCCCTCGGGCAACCTGGGCGAAGATCACCAGCCAGAAACCCACCTAATTCCGCTGATTTTGCTGGCGGCCCTGGGCAAACGGGACAACATCGCCATTTTCGGCACGGACTATCCCACACCCGACGGTACTTGCATCCGCGATTACGTCCATGTGAACGATCTCGCCCATGCCCATGTGTTGGGGCTGGAATATTTGTTGAGCGGCGGCGCATCCACGTCCTTTAATTTGGGCAATGGCAACGGCTTTTCGGTGAAGGAAACGATCGCCGCAGCCAAGGCCGTGACCCAATGCCCGATCGCCGTGGTGGAGCGCGATCGCCGCCCCGGTGATCCGCCCGTGTTGGTCAGCAGCAGCGATCGGGCCCGGGCCGTACTCGGTTGGCAGCCGCAATACCCCGACCTAGAGGCGATCGTCTCCCACGCTTGGCACTGGCACCAAAAACAACATGGTTAGGGCCAAGGGCGATCGGGTGGTCACGATCACTGCACGACCCCATGTCAGGAGCTGACCCCGAACGGCTCCTAAAACAGGCCTCGATAGCGGATGAAGATCAAGACTGCGGCCCAAGAACCGAGGGCCACCTTCACCGCCACCAAGAAATTGAGGATTGGCAGCCAGCCGCCGCTGATCAAATTTCCCATTTCGCCGTGGGGCAACTCGTAGCCCATCAGCATCAGCGCCGCCAGCAGGATGAACACCAAGACGGAAATTTTTTCCCAGGTGGCGGCCCGCCAGCGCTGATAGAGGGCTTGCATCCAGTCGGGGGAGGCGGAAACGGCCACCAAGCCGATCGCCGTGCCCCCGGCCACGCCAGCCGCAAAGCCCCCGCCGGGACTCAGGTGGCCGCGAATCGCCAGCTCGATCGCCACCAGGGCCGCGATCGTTGCGCCCAGCCGCGCCAGGACGATCGAGGGGCGATCGCTCAACCGGTCGATCGAGCAAGAGGGCTGCTCCGTGGCCAGCAGGAATTTTGATCCCATAATCGCGATCGTAAACACCACCACCTCAAAGATCGTGTCGTAGAGCCGATTGCGGAAAATAATCCCCGACACCGCATTGGGCACGCCGCTATCGCTGGTGACGGCTTCGACGATCGCCGCGCCCGACACCTCCGGAGCCAGGGTGGGCAACAGCACCATCTTTAGATACAGCGCTAACCCAGCCAGTAGATAGAGCCATTTGCTTAGGGGCCAGTTGCTCATGGTTCGGCGGACTCCTGGGAAACGGTGGGATCGGGTAGGGCCACGGGGGCCGGATTGGCCAAGGGAGAGTAAGTGATCGCGGCCAAATCGCTCAGGGGCGGGGCCTGCATGATCTCGTGGAGGCGCTGCACCCGGGTGGTGATCGCGGGGCGATCGGCCTCGGTGGGGGCCGCCGGGTGGTAGGTGGCGTGAATCGCCCGCTCCTGCAAGGCCCGCTCTAGGGCGATCGCGCTGGGATAGGGCACCAGTTCGATCCGCAGGTGATGGGGCTGATAGGTGTTGCGCAGGCAGGTGAACAGGGCGGGCCAGTGGGGAGAGCGATCGGGCTGGCCGCTCCCATCGTCCACAAAGCCCAACCGAAACACCAGCGACGATTGCACGGCGATCGCGTAGAGCGTCACGGCCAGCATCGTGCCCATCAAGGCTTCAGTTAGGGCCACATCCGCCGCCCCCAATAGGGCATAGGTGGTAGCCGCCATGGCTCCCAAAATTCCCCGCGCCACCAACGCGCGGTAGGGGTTGTTTTGCAAAATCACCAGGCCCGCTGTCACAGGTAGCAAAATGGCCACCGCCGCGATCGACAGATCGTTCGCAAAGGGCAGCGCACTGGCCAGCACCAGGCTCAATTCGGGAGTCATGCGTCCCCTCCCGTGCTGGAGCAGTAGGCCAATACATAGCCCAACATCGTGTTCCACACCGCCAAGGAAATCATCGCCAACAGCAACAGCGGCCATTCCGCCGGAATCCGCACCAGCAGCCCAAAGACGATCGCCAGGGATCCCAAGGTGTCGGACACCGACAGGCCGTGGAGTTTATACAGCACCGATCGCCGGGCCAGCAGTTGCACCGTGCCCCACAACCAAAAAATCGTGCCCCCGATTAAGCACAGGTTTCCGAACCATTCGATCGCCAGTTTCATGGTCGATAAATCCGTTTTAAAACATTCGCTAACAACATCAGTCCCGCGTTGCCGACACTCAAAATGATTACGGCAACCACACCAATCCACCAGTCATCTCGCAGCACTGAAACAATCAAGATGATGATCGAAACTTTGCTGGAAATACTGGCAAAGGCCAGCATTTTTTGCCAAATATCCTCAGTCTGAAAGGACTGGTAGATCGGAATCAGCAAGATCAAAATCGTGGCAATTAAGATGATTTCGAGCATGGGTCATGGGCTGGGTAGGGGCTAGGGCTGGCCAGGGGATTTGCTGATTTGGTGAACATCATCATCTTGGGGCAAGGGGCTTCAGCCCCTTGTCTAGGTCGGTTGGGCGAGGCCAATCAATGATCTTAAATCCAGCCAATCCAAGGTGATGAAATGCTCTAGGGCTGGCGAGAGGATCTTTCAATTTGGTGAACGTCATACCAGCCCGATTCGTCGTAGTGGGAGACGATCGTTTTGGGCGTGAAGGTAATCAGAAAAATGTCTAAAAACACCAGTTGTGCCGATCGATTGGGCCGCACCGGTTCGCGAATCATCGTTTCTTGGCGGTGGGGAAAAATCATGATTTCGATCGCTTCGATGTAGGCCATGGGAATGGCGATCGCAATTTTGCCCAACACCTGGAGCCAATCCCGGAGCCGATCGGGAGCCAGCCGCTGCCGAGGCAACAGCACCGCCACCAACACCCCGATCGCCAGGTTGATGCCACTGCCATCGGCCGTCAGCAACAACCACAACAACAGCCGAAACAGGACGATGCTTACCATGCCAGAGCCATCCAAAATAGCGCGATTGAGGTGAGGCCCATGGCCCCCACCAAGTGGTCAAACTCTTCGGCCACCTGCGATAGTTTCACCGCCAGCCGCCGCGCGATCGTCCAATAGAGCAACCAGCCAGCCCCAAGAGTCAGCAGGGCTTTGACGATGCTTTCGGCGGTGTAGGCTCCCAGGTAAAACCCGTTGCTCACCACCAGCCCACCCAGCAGCAGGGCGATCGCCGCCCAAAATCCACCATTGGGCGTAAAGGTCGCCGCCTGGGGGCCGGGAGCCGGTTTGAGAAACAAAAATTTGGCAAAGGAAATGGCCGTGCCCACGGCGGCCACGTTCATCAACACCGATTGCCAGGGCCAGAAATCCTTGCTGGTGAGGGCTTTGGCCGCAAACCCAGCCAGGGGCGGCAACCCGGAAATCGACAAACTGGCGATCGCTAAGGGCAGCCACAACCAGCGATGAATTTTTTGGTCATGCAACACGGGAAAGCGGCGATCGGGCAAAGACCCCGCCATCAGAAATAGCGCTGACTTCACCAACCCGTGGCTGAGGGCATAGAATCCACCCGCGATCGGCGCAGCCAAAATAAACCCCAACTGCGACACCGTGTGAAACGCCAACATCCGTTTGGTGTCTTTTTCCAAAACGGCATAGGTTACGCCGAATAACGCCGTGGCAGCCCCCACAATCCGCACGATCAGTTCCAAATCATCGGACACCAACGCGCAACGCAACAGGGGCAAAATACTGGCCTTGATCGCAATGCCCGACAGCATGGCCGACACGGGGGTTTCCGATTCCGCATGGGTGAGCGGCAACCACAATCCCGACACAAACACGCCGCCCTTCACTAATAGTCCGAGCAGGATCAGGGCCAGGGCTTCGGGGGGAGCCGTTTTTAGGCCATCCAAGGCAAAGGATTGGCTATTTTGATAGACCAAAACAGTGCCCACCAGATAAAACAGCATCGCCACATTACTGGTGAAGAGATAGCGCAGGGCCACCCAGAGCGATCGATCGGTTCGTGGGTGCGCAATTAACAAAAATGCCGCAATGCCACTGACCTCGAGGGCAATGTAAATACTCACCAGATCGGCACAGAGAAATGCCGCGTTTAAACTGCCGTGCAAAATCAGCAGTTGACTATAAAAAAAGGTCGTTTTCGGCGATTGCCAGGTGTATAACACCACCGCCGCCGTGACGATCGCATTGGTCAAAATGAAATAGCCACCCAGGGAATCGGCGACCAAACTCACCCCAAAGCGATCGAGCAAGGTAATGGCAATCGGTTCCGAGGTTGCCAGCAATGGCCAGGCATACAGCCCCGAGGCGATCGCCCCCAGCAGGGCCAAGGGGCGATCGAGTTTGGGCCACAAAATCACCACAAACCCCAACATCAGCAGTCCGGCAATCCCCCCGATCGTCAAGGGTTCAGCCACAGTAGAAACTATCATTGGCTCACTCATTCAGACATCAAGTGTTAGACATAACCTTGAGGCAGCAAAACCAAGATCAAATGATCATTTTAAGAATCATTGATATCAAGCGATATTCAGCAAAAGTCTCAAGAAAAATCAGCAATCTATAATTGATTTCTCAAAAATCCTTGTCGATTTCAAGAAAAAGATGATTAGCTCCTATTTTAAGATTGGTGGCTCTTGGGGGTTGATTGTGGTTGGGATACCATACCTTTTTCGATTTCGTGGGTTTCCAGGGTTGGATTATCCCGCGCCAGTTTCATGCTTCCAACTAGCATCAAAGCCTGAATCGAAAACCCAATCACGATCGCCGTTAAAATCACCGCCTGGGGTACGGGATCTGCATATTCAACGGCCCGAGGCGTATCCGGGAGAATGGGCGTAAAAAAACCCGATCGGGCGGCAATCAAGACGTAGTAGGCAATCACGCCCGTACTCATCACATCCATCGAAACGATCTTCATAATCAAGTTTTGCTTGAAGATCGTTCCGAAAAATCCCAGCACAATCACAGCAAAGATAAACGCTTCTAGCATGGGCGCTGCAAGTTTAGATCCAAACGAGTTGATGGCTGAGGACGATGCGCTCAAGGAATGAATGGAGGCGATTAATGCCGCAGCGGATCGCCCAACATTGCTGAATGGACTATTTTGACGACAGCCCAAAACATTGATTTCTAAAAAATAGTGCCAGAAAAAATCTAATTGATCAAGGGGATTTTTCTGATGAATGCCATAGGGGCGCAGTGGGGGATGGCCGCCAGATCTGGTGGCCATCCCCCACGTCGTGTGCAGATGGGCATATAGGAAGGCGCTCCGGTAGCCGATCGGAGCGCCGATCGCCCCTTGAGTTCTTGGGGGCAATGGGGCGCTGAACCGATCGCCTACGGAATGTGAGTTCGTACCGGTGGGCGCGTGAAATCTAGGCGGCTTGGCACAACACTAGGCCGAACCACTGGTGGGGGTCGCTCCAGGTTTTCACGGTGTTGAGGCCCCGATCGCTCAACTGGGTTTGGAGTCGATCGAGCCGGAATTTGCGGGAAATTTCGGTCAAGATCGACTCACCGGCTTGGAATGATGTGCGGAAGTTGAGCCGATCGAGTGAAACCACACAATCCTGGCGGCAATGCAGATACATTTCAATTTGCGATTCGGCAGTGTTGTAAATCGCCTGGTGCTCAAACCAATCGAGATTGAAGTTACCCGCAAATCGCCAATTCAGATGGGCGAGCATATTCAAATTAAACGCCGCGGTCACCCCTTGTCGATCGTTGTAGGCTGCTTCGAGAATGTCGATCTCTTTTGCTAAATCAACCCCGAGCAAAAAGAAATCGCCGGGTTTGAGAGATTGGGCTACCCGATCGACAAAGGCATCAAAATCCGCTGGGGGGAAGTTGCCGATCGAGCTACCCAAAAAGAACAACAGGCGCGATCGTTCATTTTGGTGCGCCAAATAATCCAGGGATTGGTCATAGGTTCCCAACAATCCTTGCACCCAAAAATCAGGATAGGCCGCCTGCAGTTGCAAAACGCTGCTGTGCAAAATCCCGCCACTAATATCCACCGGTAAGTAGTGACAAGTTTCCGGGCGCTGCGCAAAGCGCGATCGATAGGCATCTAACAGCAACCGCGTCTTCGTCGAACTGCCACTGCCCAACTCGATCAGTTCGTGACTATCCGTTAACTCCGCAATTTCGTCGGCATATTCCCGCAAAATCCACGCCTCGGTGCGCGTTGGATAATATTCCGGAAGCTGACAAATTTGCTCAAACAATTCTGAGCCGCGATCGTCATAGAAATATTGAGCCGAAAGTTGTTTAGGCGTTTGGCTCAACCCTTGAATCACATCGGTTCCCGCCGGTTTCACGAGCGCATGGCTGTGATCCAGCACAATAATTGCCCCCGATTGCACATCCGATCGAACCTCAGGACTGGCATCAAAATCGTCCACCAATTCCGGTTGGGATTGTGCCGAATGAGCATCCAGCGGCAGCGCCGATTGTGTGAGGTGTTCTAGTGGCATAAAACGTCAATTCCTTGGGCAATCCGAAAGCCCGCGTGTTGATAGAAATGGGGACGAAACCAGTTGCGATAGGACGGCAGGGCCATCGATCCATTGGTTGCCCAAGACCCACCGAGCATCATGCGATGATCATCATCAAAAAACGGCGCTGATTGATCTTCATAAAGCGGATGGGGTTCAAATCCTGGCAAGGGATTAAAGGCATCCGCAATCCATTCCCAAACATTGCCGCGCAGGTCTGCTAATCCAGGTTGTGAATCTTGGAAATCTTGATGGTTTGGTGTTTGATTTTGGTACTGACCCACGGGACTGGGCGAAACCCATTTCCAGCTCAAGTTATGTTGCGTCTCTGGTTCTGAGGGGCCATCGAGCGATGAGTTGATCGGGAAATAATTGGGATCAGAAACTTGCAAAGCGCGGTTCCATTCAGCTTCGCTCATCAGCCGAAAACCATCGCCTTTCCAGTGGCAAAAAGCGATCGCTTCGTAATAGTTCACCTCCACGGGCCAATCGAGCGGCAAATCGAGTTCGACAAAGGTCGATCGATAGCGATAGCCACCGGAGGACTCAGGAATCCAAAACTTGGGATGGCGCACCCCGTGGGTTTGCTGCCACTGCCAGCCGGCCGGCGACCAGTAGGTTTCCTGGTCATAGCCCGCTGCTTCCACAAAGGCCAAATACTCCCGATTGGTAATCAGAAATTGGCTGGCCGCAAAGGCCGGAACCTCCACCACTCGCCGACCATATTCGCTGTCCCAGCCGTAGGTTGGATCATCCGTCGCCTTGCCCAAGACCACCGTGCCGCCGGGGATGACTTGCATCCGATTGGGTGGTGTGGGCTGGTTCTGGGGCGCGATCGACCAGTCGGGCGGGCATTGCAGGTGCTCGATCGGCAATTGCCGCACCAACATCGACGACGTTTCCACATGAATCCGCTGATGCTCGATCGCCATCAACAGGGCCCAGCACGGGTGTTGTTGATCGATCGGTAGCTCAAACGTCATGGTTTGAATCACGCGCTCGATCGCCGCTTTCACCCGATCGCGGTAGTCCCAAACGGCCGCGACTTCTGGCCAATGCAAGCCCTGAATCACCGCATTGAGTTCATCCGGCGTGTCAGGATCGACACCAATTTCAAACAACACCTCATAGTCTGCATTGATCCGTTCAGACAGCAACCCTACCCGAACGAGTTTATTGACATAAAAAACCGCTGAATGACCTAAGTAGAAAATCAGCGGATTACGAAGAGGATCAGGTTGTAAATAAAATGTTTCTGCACCAACCAAACTATTGAGAAGTTTGTCTTCTAAGGCCCAAGCCTCCCGAAAATAGTGCAGCAAATCTGGCCCACAACAACTATTCAGTTTGGGGACTGGCCGGGCTGGCCTAGTTGTCTCGATCGCGAATGTCATGGCTCTACACCCCGTAATCTGGCAATACCTGCGATCGAACCCCCTTCGATCGCACACCTACTGAGCCGGTTCTCACTCCAGCTCCTTCGGACACTAGAACTGCAATCCAAACCTAGGCAACGAGTTTCCCTTTTATAGCCTAGGCAATTGAGAGTAAATTTAAGCAACGTCTAGGAACTTTAAAAATTAATTTTCGATTAAAATTCCTGTCCCCCGAATCTGATCCCAAATCTGATCCCAAATCTGATCCTGAATTTAGTCCCAAATCTGTCCCCCGAATCTGATCCCAAATCTGATCCTGAATTTAGTCCCAAATCTGATCCCAGATCCGAATAGTACAGCAGCGCTACCAAACTCCAGATCAGGGGCTTCAGCCCCTTGTTAACCCGTCTCTTCACTGGATCAAAGTGGATACGTCCTGACCGGATTGGGTGCAAAACCGGCCCGCCCGTCAGCCCTCAAAGGGCGATCGGCAACAGCAACGGCCGGCAGCCACGGGACGGGAACCCCCGCCCCGCTGGATAGTGATCAAGGTGATCAAATGGTCAGGGTTGACAGTGCCTATTGCAGCTTCACTTTGCCCTTGATGGAAATTTTGCCGTCGTTTTCCACATTCCACACGTCGTAGTTGCCCACCACGTCGCCGTTCTCGTCAATATCCACGTTGCCGCTCGCGCCTTGGTAGTTGATCGTCTTGCCCGCCTTCAGCAACTCCAACCCCTTGCACACGTCGGTGACGACTTCACCGGAGCCGCTCGACACTTCCCGAATCTTGCTTTGGATGCCCGTGCCGGTGTTTTCGCCCGCCGCTTGGGCCGCCAGGGCCATCAGCATCATCGCATCCCAGGTTTGGGGCACGAATGCCGCCGGGGCTTTGTTCAGTTTCTTTTGCACCAATTCGGTCAGGGCCTTCAGGCTCACGCCGTCAGCACCGGGCACGGTTCCGATCGCCCCGGCCACGATCGGCTTGCCATCTGGGCCCATGCCCACCTGTTTGGCCAAATCATCGGTTTTCATGCCGTCCGTCAGCATGATTTGTACGCCCTTGCTCAGGCCTTGCTCGTAGGCCGCCTTCAGCAACAGCGCGCCGCTTTCCACATACAAAATTGCCGCCACAGCATCGGGCTTTTGGCTAAAGGCCGCATTCACTTCCGATTCAAACGTCGCCGCCTTCGGGTCGTAGCGGGTGGGCTTGGCTTCGTTCACGATCGTGCCGCCCAGCTTTTTAAAGGCCGCCACAAATTTTTGTTCAAAGCCCACGCCGTAGTCATTGTTAATCACGATCGTGGACACTCGCTTGTGCCCCTGCTCGAACGCCAGCTTGGCCAGGGCTTCCGCTTGGTAGGTGTCCGGCGGCGCGGTGCGGGCCCAAAAGCCCTGAAACTCGCCTTTCTTGGCCCGCTCGGTGAACACGGGGCTGGTGCTACCGGGCGAAATCATCATCACCTTGTTGCGCACGGCCACATCAACGGCGGCTCCAGACACGCTGCTGGCAAAGGAACCGACCACGCCGGCCACCTTGTCCACTTCCACCAGCTTGGTCATCCCTTCCACGCCGACGGTGGGGTCGGTTTGGTCATCGGCCAACACGAGGCTGACGGGTTTGCCGTTTACGCCGCCACAGGCGTTGATCGTTTCCACGGCCAGGGGCAGAATTTCGGACATGGGCTGCCCGATCGACTGCAAATCGCCCGTGGTGGGCAGCAGGGCTCCCACTTTCAACCCACCGGCGGGCGCGGCCGCATCCGTCCCGGCGGGCGCATTGGCGGCGGGTTGGCCACCACAGGCGCTGAGGGCGCTGGTGAGGGCGGCGGCGGCGAGCAGGGGCAGCCAGGAACGATGGGCAGTCGATCGAGGACTTACCGGGCGATCGGGCATAACGGCCATAACAATTCACTCCTCAGGGTGGAAAACCCAATACGACGGTCTCTGAACCGGCCTGGGCGATCGACTGGCGATCGCCCGTGTCGTTCGTAATTGGGTTTATTGTGCATGACTTGACCAGAAATGCACGATCTGGCCCCGCCCTGGTGAGGATATCTGAAGCGTATTGATGATTCCTGATCGATCGGGCAACGAAGGTCTCAGGGGCCGCAAGAACAACTCCCTTGTTTTCGTCCAAGGAGTCGTAGCAGAACTGACCACACCCATCGAAATCTTCGGCTAACTAGCCCATTTCAACGGAGAGAGAGGGATTCGAACCCTCGGAGAGTCTAAACGACCCTCAACAGATTAGCAATCTGCCGCTTTCGACCACTCAGCCATCTCTCCAGCAGTTACCGTGTTGATAACGCGAGCTACATACTAGCAGAGTTTTTCGGATTCCGGGCCGGTTTCCTGCAGAATTTTTTGAGCCTGGAGTTTGGGCCTGGGGGTGAGCGGCCAGACAAATCAGGCGATCGCCCGTTCACGGGTGGTCTCGTGCGTCTCACGCCGAAGCCCTGGTCAGTGCTTTTCTCCATCACGGCCCGCCCAGCGGCCGGGCGATCGCTACCGAAGCGATCGTCTTTGTGTAAAAGTTAAGGAATATTATGAAGTGCTAGGCTCAAGGTAGCGCTGGACTCAGGCGATCGCCCTGAGTGGTTGATCGCACCCTAAAAGCCATTGCTCTTGCTTGCATAGTCCGTCTTCGGCTGTCTGTGTTTGGAGCGCTGTGCGCAAACGATGATATTGTCGGCGATCTTATCGGCCCGCCCGCTTCCTCATCACCGCCGGGAAACCCACGCTAGAGTCTAGATCCCTAAAAACCCCTCAAAAACCTCTGAATCAACAAGCTAGGTTTCCTTCTCTATGACAATTAATACCGCTCGCCTATCCATTTTTGTGGATGGCAACAATATGTTTTATGCCCAGCAAAAAAATGGCTGGTTTTTTGATCCCCGGCGTGTTTTGGAATATTTCACCGAGCCAACGAATATCCAACTGATAAACGCCTTTTGGTATACCGGTCTCAAGGATCCCCAGGATCAACGCGGCTTTCGTGATGCGCTGATTAACTTGGGCTATACGGTACGGACTAAATTACTGAAGGAATACTACGACGACAAGTCCGAGCGCTATTCCCAAAAAGCCAATTTGGACATCGAGATTGTGATCGATATGTTCAACACGGTGGATCAGTACGATGCGGTGGTGTTGTTCAGTGGCGATGGCGATTTTGAGCGGGCGATCGAGCTGTTGCGCTCCAAAAATACCCATATCACCGTAGTTTCCACCGAAGGGATGATCGCCCGGGAACTCCGCAACGCGACCGATCGCTACATCGACCTAAACGACATTCGCCGCAAAATCGAAAAGTCGGATTATTAACCGACCATTCATCGGGACTTCAGCGATCACTGACTGTGGGCGCACGGCGGTGCGCCCCTACCTGATCGAACTGTCCAAAGATTGGTTATATCCCGAGGTTGGTTAGCAGCGTATCGCATCCGCCCTTGTTGTTCGCGGTTAATCATCCCGATCGCCCCTTGCGCGATCCGCAGCCAAAATCGTTAAAATAAGGCCCGTGAGCGCAACCTAAATTTAGCGTTGCGCTTTTGCATTTTTGGCCGTCAACCTATGAACATTTATCCGCATCGTTCCCGAACGATCGCCCGGAGGTAATCTATGACCGCTCAGTCTGCTGGCCCGGTAATTAATCCCGATCGCGTTTTGATTTTTGACACCACCCTGCGCGATGGCGAACAGTCGCCCGGCGCATCGCTGAACGTCGAAGAAAAGCTAACGATCGCCCGCCAGCTAGCCCGACTGCAAGTGGACATCATCGAAGCCGGCTTTCCCTTCTCCAGCCCCGGCGACTTCGATGCCGTTCAGCGGATTGCCGCCGAAGTGGGAACCCCCAACGGCCCGACGATTTGCGGCTTGGCCCGCGCCCGCAAGGAAGACATCCAAACGGCGGCCGCGGCCCTGAAGGAAGCGGCGAAGTGGCGGATCCACACCTTCATCGCCACCTCCGACATCCACATGAAGTACAAGCTCAAAAAAGAGCGGCCGGAAGTGGTGGCGATCGCCGAAGAAATGGTGGCCTACGCCAAGAGCTTTACCAACGATGTGGAATTTTCGCCGGAGGACGCGGGCCGCAGTGACCCGGAATTCCTCTACGAGGTGCTGGAACGGGCGATCGCCGCTGGGGCGACCACGGTGAACATCCCCGATACTGTGGGCTACACCACTCCCGACGAGTTCGGCGCGCTGATTCGCGGCATTCGGGAAAACGTGCCCAACATTGACCAAGCGGTGATTTCCGTCCATGGTCACAACGACCTGGGCTTGGCGGTGGCTAACTTCCTGGCAGCGGTGCAAAACGGCGCGCGTCAGTTGGAATGCACCCTGAACGGCATCGGCGAGCGGGCGGGCAATGCCTCCCTGGAAGAATTGGTGATGGCGCTGCACGTGCGGCGATCGTTCTATAACCCGTTCTTTGGGCGATCGCCGGAGTCGGAAGAGCCTTTAACCGGCGTGAACCTGAAGGAGATCTACCGCACCTCGCGCATGGTGTCGCAACTGACGGGCATGATCGTTCAACCGAACAAGGCGATCGTTGGGGCCAACGCCTTCTCGCACCAGTCGGGCATCCACCAGGACGGGATGCTCAAGAACAAGCTGACCTACGAAATTATTGATGCCCAAACGATCGGGCGGACGGAAAACCAAATCGTGTTGGGCAAACTGTCCGGCCGCAACGCCTTCGCCACGCGCCTGAAGGAGTTGGGCTTTGAGCTGACCGAAACGGAATTGAACAAGGCCTTTGTGCGGTTCAAGGACGTGGCCGACAAGAAAAAGGAAGTGACCGATCGGGATTTGGAGGCGATCGTCAATGACGAAATCCGCCAAGTGCCGGAACTCTACCGCCTGGAGCATGTGCAGGTGTCCTGCGGTGACAAGTCCTGCCCCACCGCCACCGTCACCGTGCGGATGCCCGACGGGAGCGATCGCACCGACGCGGCCACCGGCACGGGCCCCGTGGATGCGGTTTACCGCGCCATCAGCCGGATCGCCCAAATCGACAACGACCTGATCGAGTTCTCCGTCCAATCCGTCACCGAAGGGATCGACGCGATGGGCGAAGTGACGATCCGGATCCGCCACGCCGACACGGTGTTTTCGGGACAATCGGCCAACACCGATATCGTGGTGGCCTCGGCCCAAGCCTACGTCAGCGCCCTGAATCGCCTGGCCGCCGCCCTGCAAACGGAGGGCAAGCGCAATCCCCAAACGGAGGCCGTCTCGATCGGCTAATTCACGGACTAACGGACTCGGGCGATCGGCGATGTCTGTGATATTTGGATGAATCCCAGTGTAGGAGGGTTTGGATGAATCCCAGTGTAGGAGGGCGCACGGTGTAGGAGGGCGCACGGCGGTGCGCCCCTACGGAACAGGTGTTGGATCGCCATTCCAGGTTGTCTCATTGGCGGCTGTACCTCACGAAAGTTCAAACCGCTATATACCAGCAGGGGGCGCGAGATCTCGCGCCCCCTGCGGTCGTTTTGGCTCGTTAATCGATGGGGTGAATCAGATTCAACAAACGCTGGCCCTGAACCCAACCCTATTGCAGCCCGTTCGCCATCGCCCGAATAATATCGCTTTGGGTCAGGATGCCCACGATCTCCCCCGCTTTGTCCACCACCGGCAAGCGGTGTACGTGACCTTCTTGCAGGTGCTTGGTGGCTTCCCGTAGCAGGGTTTCCGGGGTGGTGGTTTTGGGGCGATCGCTCATCACGTCCGCCACGGTGCTTCCGAGGGCCTTGTGCAATTCCTTCTCAAATTGCAGCGGATTGGTCAGATAAATCACGCTGTCCAAAATTGTGATAAACGGCGGCACATCCACGCCGGTTTCTTGCCACATCAGATCGCTCTCGGAAACGATGCCCAAGAGTTTGCCCGCGTCATCGACCACGAGCACGCCGCTAATGCGATGTTCCGCCAAAAGCTTGATGACCTCCGTCAGGGAGGTGTCGCGACGGACGACGATCGGATCGCGGCTCATTACATCGGCAACCGTTGCAGCCATTCGCTCGATCCCTAAGTACTTCTGCCCTCATTTTAGGATGGGCGATCGACCGCGGCCTGTGACCGGTAACGATTTGACACGCTAGCGGGCGGCTAGCGGGCGGCGGATTTGCGCGAGGTCTGACCGGCGGCGGGTCGCGCCGTCTTGGCCGGAGCGGCGGGCACTTCGCGCTGGGGACACAGATCCGCCAGTTGGCAGCGATCGCAAGCCGGTTTGCGCGCATCGCAGACCGCCCGCCCGTGGTAGATCAACCGAATCGACCAGTTTTCCCAGTCCGGCTGGGGCAGCAGGCGGATCAAATCCCGCTCGACTCGCACCGGATCCGTGTGGTCGGTCATGCCTAGCCGGTAGCACAGGCGCTTCACGTGGGTATCGACCGTCACACCCGCGTTGATGCCAAAGGCGTGGGCCAGCACCACGTTGGCGGTTTTGCGCGCCACCCCCGGCAGCAGCAGCAATTCTTCCATCCGTTTCGGCACTTGCCCGCCAAATTTGTCCATGATCAGTTGGCAAGCGCCCTGGATGTTTTTGGCTTTGTTGCGATAGAAGCCGGTCGATCGCACCAGTTCCTCCAGCTCGGCGCGATCGGCCCCCGCCAGGGCCGCCGCATCGGGAAATTGCGCAAACAGGGCCGGGGTCACCAGGTTCACCCGCTCATCGGTGCATTGGGCCGATAGGATGGTCGCAACCAACAATTGCACCGGTGTTTCATAATCCAGGCTGCAAGTGGCATCGGGATAAAGCAGTTTCAGCCGATCGAGAATTTCGATCGCCACCTGTTGTTTAGCGGCCCATTTACGCGTGCTTACCGGCATGGTGTTCTAGTTCAAGCCTCGGACTGCCCGTCCCTAATCCTGATTTCTCACTCAAGTTTCTGTGAAAGACTACCTATTGTTCTGAAAATATATTTGCCGTAGTCAGGGATGTGCCCGTGGTCTGTCGCAGTCCCGGGTGCATCTCGGCGCTGACCGGACGTTTTGCCGCGATCTTGGTTTCAGTGGATCCGCACGTTCGGCGGTTTTTTTAAACCATCGCTATCTTAGGATAAACCCGAGAGTCTCATCACCCTGGCGCTGACCGATCGCCCCTCGCCGGTTCGCGACTCCCCACCAGCCCGTAGTCGAACCAGTCGCCCAGAATCTCCCGAGGGTGGCCAAAACGAGTGGCCTATAACAAAAGAAAGCTCGCGTCATCGCAATCTCCCCAGCAAGGCTCTGGGAAGGAGACTCCATGGCTCGTATTGCCCTCACCTTTGACGACGATCCCAAAATCGTTGAGCAAGACGGCATTGAACTCGGCACGGCAGAATTGCTGCGAGTGGTCGAAGACCTCAGCGCCCAGTGGCAAGAACCCATTCACCTGACTTTTTTTGTGGTCGGCAAAAATCTCGAACGCTGCCTGTTTCACGATTCATCCCTGATCGAGCGGCTGCGACGCGGCGGCCACGAAATGGCCAATCACACCTATAGTCATCCGCCCAATTTGCATCAAATGCCGATCGCCCAAGCGATTGAGGAAATTCGCCACAATCACAACACGATCTACGCCATCTTTGGCCAAGAACCAGTCCTGTTTCGCCCTCCCTACGGCCGCATCAGTCGGCCCCTGGCCGACGCGATTCGGGTGGAGTTTCCCAACTACCGCATTGTGGGCTGGGATCGGCACGACGAAAAGGACAGCTATACGCCCACCGATCTGGCGACGATCGTCACCCGCTCCGCCTGCGATGGTCAAATCGTCCTGCTGCACCCGTGGTACAAAACGACGCTGTGGGCCATGCGTCGCATCTTTAACGATCTGCATGAGCGGCAATTTCAGTTTGTCAGCATCAGTGAGCTAAAGGATCGATCGGTTGCCCTCACCCAACAGGGGCTAACCGCGATCGCCTGAGGGCGGCCACTGGCGGATCGTGATTGGATATTTGAGTCTGGTGCCACCCGTGTCTCCCGCTGAGGCCACCGCCGCACCCCGCCCACCACAACAAAAGGCGATGACCCCAGGGCCACCGCCTTCGCATTCGGTTCAACCGTCAGTGTTGCAATGACCACTCACCGCCAACCGATCGGATCGAAGCTTCGATCCTTACAGGCCGTTCGCAAAGGTTTGGAACACACCCGATTGCACAATGGCATACAGGGCATAGGCAAACGCCGCGCCACCGATGCCACCGATCGTGAAGCCACCCGCAAACTCGCTCCAGCCTTCCTTCGTGCCCAGCTCAGCGGGCACGGTGGGAACGGCCACCGAGGTCAACGGAGCCTTCGTCGTCACGTTGCCATACACCGACAGGCACAGGGACAGGATCGTCACCAAAATAATGGCTTCGATCAAGCCCACCAACGCGCTGTGGCTGGTGTTGCGGAATTGGCTGGTCAGCGCAAAGGGGCCAAACAGCAAATAGCCATGGGCCATGCCCACTTCCAAGCCACGACGAATCGGCGACAGGCCCGGGCGGTAGGCCGGCAGATTTTGCAGCAGCGCCTTCGTGAAACCCGAACCAGAAATCGGAGTCACCAGATCGCTGACCTGGGGATCGCCGTTATGAGAAACCACGTCCAAAGCCATAGTGTTTCCTCTAGGGATATAGCGTGCAATCAGTGAGACAAAGAATTTTCAGAACGTGTGGTCGAAGCTAGTCGTCAGAGTGGGTCGTCCGAACTAGTCTTCAGAACTGGTTCTTTTAAGTTGCCGATCGGGCGCGATCGCCGAGCGGCCGAAACCAGCGATCGCGCCTTAGAACGGCGTGGTCAGCATATCCGGATGGAACCGGTTGAATTCAATCAACAGACCAGCGGTGAAGGTAATCCAAATGGTTGCCAACACGGGAGCCGAGGACAAATAGCGCTGAAAGTCTTTCATGGACGGTCTCCAAATCCAGATCTCTAAAAACAGGTGAGTGAAATTGAGCCAGGTTGGTGGGATGCGCGTTGGCAAACGGAGCCGTCTGAATCACCGCTGAATTGCTGATAACAGGGAAGCGATCGCCGGGCGACTGGTAGAGAGTCCAGCCCCAAGCGATCGCCCACAATATCAGTTGCTTGCCAGCAGAGCCTGCTGACATTTCAGGCTAGTCATCCGGTCAGTCACCATAACCCTGCACCTGCACCAAACCCCGGTCAACGAACCGGGTCTAGCGAGGCGAAACCGTGATTTCGCTGTCCTTGGCCACCAGCTTGCCGCTGGTGAATTCTGCCAAGGCTGCCGCCGGCCAAGCCGCTGCGCCCAAGGAAGACTTCACCGCTAAAGGCACATTGATGATAATTTCGCTTTCTTCGGGGTTGCTGCCCTTTTGGATCGCTTGCAGGTACGAACGACCTGCCCAGCCGATCCAGCCAGCGATGTACAAGAAGGCCACACCCGGAATCACAAATTCCGACAGGTGAGTCAAGTTGCCATCGGTGATCAAGTGGGGCAGACCCTCTTCACCGCACAACAGCTTGGAATAGTTTTCAAAACGAGCTTTGGCTTGGGGCGTGGTGGCTGCTTTCGCACGTTTGACGAAGGCAGCGTTCTGGCCGCAGGGGGTCAAGTTGGCATAGTAGTCAGCCTTAGCCGGGGCCGTGAACCCAAACCAGAGGCAAACTGCTAGCGCAATGGCAAACAACTGACGCATAGATTGTTTCCTTTCTTTATGAAACAATACGTTTCTGTTACAAATCAAGGCAATTTGTCGCGGGAACTTTGCCCGATCGCTTTACGCGTTTACATCCCTTCAAGGAGGAACGATCGACGGCGAAAGGCAAGGCAGAGGACGCATTTGAAGTCCGTGGCCGTAACCGGTTAGACTTCAACAAATGGCCAATACTGCCCCTCACCATATCAGCCAAATTCCAAACGATGGCGACTGCTTTAGCAATTGAAACAAGTTGTGATGAGACGGCGGTGGCGATCGTAAAGAATCGTCAAGTGCTGGCGAATGTGGTCTCGTCGCAAATTGCGTTGCACCAACCCTACGGCGGCATTGTGCCCGAGGTGGCTTCGCGCGGCCATGTGGAGACGATTAATTGGACGATCGCCCAGGCCCTCGCGGAGTCGGGCTTGGATTGGGGGGCGATCGATGCGATCGCCGCTACCGGTGCGCCGGGCTTGGTGGGGGCGCTGTTGGTGGGGCTGACGGCGGGCAAAACCCTGGCCCTGTTGCACCACAAGCCGTTTTTAGGGATTCACCACCTAGAAGGGCACATTTGCGCGTCCTATCTGCTGGATCCGACGTTGCAGCCGCCATTTCTCTGTTTATTAGTCTCCGGTGGCCACACGAGTTTGATCGCTGTGCGGGAGGCGGGGGTTTACGAAACCGTGGGCCAAACCCGCGATGATGCGGCGGGCGAGGCCTTCGATAAGGTGGCGCGGCTGATGGGTTTGGGCTATCCGGGGGGGCCGGCGATCGATCGCCTAGCCGCCGAGGGCAACCCCCAGGCGTTTAAGTTACCCGAAGGGCGCGTATCCCTTCCAGAGGGAGGGTTCCATCGCTACGATTGCAGCTTCAGCGGCCTGAAAACGGCCATGTTGCGACTGATCCAACAATTACAAACAGAGCAGCCCGATCGCCCGCTGCCGGTGGCGGATTTGGCCGCCAGTTTCCAAGCGGCGGTGGTGAATGCCCTGACCAAACGGGCGATCGCCGCGGCCCAGGATTTTGGCTTTTCGACGATCGCAGTGGGCGGCGGCGTGGCGGCCAACCGGGGGCTGCGATCGACCCTGACCGCAGCGGCGGAACCCTTGGGCCTGCGGGTGCTGTTTCCACCCATGAAATTTTGCACCGATAACGCGGCGATGATTGCCTGCGCAGCGGTGGAACACTTCGATCGGGGCCGGCGATCGCCCCTCAGCCTTGCCGCCCAATCGCGCATGGGCCTAGAACGAGTTTTAGACCTCTATCCCGCGATCGAACCGCCCAAAGTTTCCCCCTGGACGCTGCCATCGCCATAGCCCATCCGGCCCTCACAATCTCCCTCAATCCCAATCTCTGGTAGGGGCGCACGGCGGTGCGCCCATCGCAGCCGCGCGCCAAAACACCCGGTTCGGGGAGGCTGGGATCAAAAAATCACCGTTCCAGCCTCAACCCGTCCCCGGGCGCACCAACCCTAAGCCGGTTGGCGAAACAACGCCGACAAATACACCCGCGACACTCGCCGATCGCTCTCCCCGTTCTGCAACAAAAACAGCGACAACGACGCTGCAAACACCCGATTTAAATCCCAATCAGGATGTACTTCCAAATAATCCTTAAGGGCCTCGTGTAATTCTTCAGGAATTTCCGCCACGATGCTAACCGTTCCACTCATGGGCAAAACCCCAGCCACATTGGGTGAGCGGCAACATTGTGCGTTAGTCATCCTCAGGATGTCAATGCTGCGAAATATTGCAATCACCTAGAAAAACCCAGAAAAACCCCCTTGACAAGCCAAAAATCACTCATAAACGTTACAGAACTTCAAGCAAAACCCTCAATTATGAGAACAGCCTCCCCACGCCAGAACTATCCCCAACCCAACGACAAACCGTATCGTTGGTGACACAGCCTGTGGAAAACTTTCCGATTTCTGTGGAAAACTAGGGGGCTTTCTGTGGAAAACCTGTGGAAAACTCCGCGCCAAGATAAGAATTTCCCCTTTGCAAAATGATTTGCATTCTGAGATCCGCACCAAGAGACAAACCGGCCAGGTGTGTCATGGGTTAATCAACAGTACTGATGGGGATTTGGCGCGGATCTAGCCGGGATCTGGCACAGATCTGCACAGATCTACGCGGATTTAGCTGGGATCTGCTCCCGCCCACCCGGCCCCAGCCCGCCAGATCGCTCCCACCCGCTAGCCCCAGCCCCAGCAGCCAATGCGATAATGGTTACGTCGAATTCAGCCCAGCTAGTCGTGACCGCAACCCCGCTCCGTTCCGCCACCTTCAACGCACAAGTGCCCGACGCTCTCGGTCGTTTTGGGCAATTCGGCGGCAAATATGTCCCCGAAACCCTGATGCCCGCCCTCGCCGAGCTAGAGCGCGCCTACGAGCACTATCGGAACGACCCGGACTTTCAAGCGGAACTCCAGGGGTTGTTGCACGACTACGTGGGTCGCCCCAGCCCGCTCTACTTTGCCGAGCGACTGACCCAGCACTACGCCCGACCCGACGGCAGCGGCCCGCAAATTTACCTGAAGCGCGAAGACCTAAACCACACCGGCGCTCACAAAATTAACAACGCGATCGCCCAGGCCCTCCTCGCCAAACGCATGGGCAAACAGCGGATCATCGCCGAAACCGGAGCCGGCCAGCACGGCGTGGCCACCGCCACCGTCTGCGCCCGCTTCGGCCTTGACTGTGTGATCTACATGGGCATCCACGACATGGAACGCCAGGCCCTGAACGTGTTCCGCATGAAGCTGATGGGCGCAGAAGTGCGACCCGTGGAAGCGGGCACCGGCACGCTCAAAGATGCCACCTCCGAAGCAATCCGCGACTGGGTGACCAACGTGGAAACCACCCACTACATCCTCGGTTCCGTCGCCGGCCCGCACCCCTACCCGATGATGGTGCGCGACTTCCACGCGATCATCGGTGAAGAAACCCGCCAACAGTGCCAAGCCAAGTGGGGCGGGCTGCCGGATATTTTGCTGGCCTGCGTCGGCGGCGGCTCCAACGCCATGGGTCTGTTTCATGAGTTTGTGAACGAGCCGACCGTGCGGATGATTGGCGTGGAAGCGGCGGGCGAAGGGGCGGAAACCGACAAGCACGCGGCGACCCTGACCAAGGGCCGCGTGGGCGTGTTGCACGGCGCGATGAGCTACCTGCTGCAAGACGGCGACGGCCAGGTAATCGAAGCCCACTCGATCAGCGCCGGGTTGGACTATCCCGGCGTGGGGCCTGAGCACGCCTATCTGAAGGACACGGGCCGCGCGGACTACTACAGCGTGACCGACCAGGAAGCCCTCGACGCATTCCAGCGGGTGTCGCGGTTGGAGGGGATCATTCCGGCGCTGGAAACGGCCCACGCCTTTGCCCATTTGGAGAAGCTCTGCCCGACGTTGGAGGGTAGCCCGAAGATTGTGATTAATTGTTCGGGCCGGGGCGACAAGGATGTGCAAACGGTGGCAAAGGTGCTGATGCCTTAGGCCTGGTTGGCACACCCGATCGCTTGGGATGGGCATGGCTGATGTTCTGAGCCAAAGCCGTAGTAGGGGCGTACCGCCGTACGCCCCCACCCAGATGCCTTCTACTCCCGAAATTTTGCCCCGAAATTTTGTAAGGACAGAATCAGGGTTTTGGAACTGGCATGACAGCTCCTCAAGCCCGTTTCGACCAATCCTTTTTAATCTGTTTCGATCCTGTTGATTGTGGACTGATCAACCAGCAGCGACGGCCAACTCAGGGGAGCATCGCCACCGCCAAAACCGCACTAGGGCGAGAGTTGCAACAGCCATGAAAATTTTGGGCGTGGGCCTCAGCAAAACGGGAACCTCTTCACTCCACTCGGCTTTGCAGATCCTGGGGTTCTATGGGCTGCATTTCGATCGCGATCGCCTCAACGACATCCTCAGCGGCAAAGTGCAACAGCCCAATTTCCGCTGCTATGACGATGTGGATGTGGTGACGGATTTGCCGAGCGCCTATTTTTATCGAGAGTTAGCGGAAGCCTATCCCGACAGCAAATTGATCTTGACCGTGCGCGAGCTTGAGGCCTGGTGGAAAAGCGTTGAATTTCATATTAATACGCGCTTTCCCGTGCCGGTGAGCACTGGCGTGCGGGCCCAATTGGCTGAAACATTGCAGCTTCAGCGCTGGCTGAAAACAGACCTGTGGCGGGAAAGTGACTATCAGAAATTTCGCCGAAACTTGCGGAACTGTGTCTATGGTTCGGCGGTGGCTACGGAGTTTTTATATAAGAAGAAATATCTCGATCATAATGCGCGGGTAATGTCAGAAATTCCGCCCGATCGCCTGTTGGTGATGAATATTCCCGCCGGGGATGGCTGGGAAAAACTGTGCCCCTTTTTAGGTGTGCCGATTCCCGATGAACCCTTTCCCCACACCTACAAAACGGAATACACCGCCCCAGCGCGATCGCGCTAGGGCCAGTCCAGACAAGGGGTTTAAACCCCTTGCCCCATGATTCGGCAACGGTGGGATCGGGTTTTCAGGCGATCGGTTGGCTTGGGGTTTGTTCAAGACAGGGCGGTGATCAGCAACGGCAAGTTTTGTGCAAAGCTACTGCCAGATCTAATTGCTAGAAATTTGCAAAATCAATCATGGGTGACGATCGGCGATCGCGGTCTTGGAACTCGCCTCAATTCTGGACACGCCGGGATTTTTTGCTCCGATCGGGGCTAGCGGGCGCGGGCCTGGTGGGGGCCGGGCTGGCGGCCAAACAGTGGTGGGGCGATCGGGCCGTGGCCATTCCCCCCGTGCCCGACGCACCGCCGGCCTATGGCAACGGGCTGGGGCCGATGCAGGTGCTGCGATCGTTTGACTACGGCACCGTGAAGCGCGAAAACGGCCGCACCATCCGCGAATTTCAAATCACCGCCGAAGCCACAACCCTGCAACTGAACAGCAGCGTGACGTTTCCCAGTTGGAACTACAACGGGCGCGTGCCGGGGCCAACCCTACGGGCCAAGGCGGGCGATCGGCTGCGGATTGCCTTTCTAAATCGCGGCGGCCACGCCCACACCATGCACTTTCACGGCATTCACCCGGCGGCCATGGATGGCATTCGCCCGATTCGCAACGGCGCGGCCACGATCTATGAATTCGACGCGGAACCCTACGGCGTTCATGCCTACCACTGCCACATTGGGCCCGTGGCGCGGCACATCGAAAAGGGCTTGGTCGGAATGCTGATTATCGACCCGCCGGAGGGCCGATCGCCCGCCGATGAGATGGTCGTGGTGATGAATGGCTACGACCTCAACGACGATGGACGCAATGAGCTGTATGCGTTTAACGGCATTCCGGACTTTTATAAGCGCTATCCGATTCCGATCTATCAGAACCAGTTGGTGCGGCTATATTTGTTGAACGCGGTGGAATATGACCCGGCGCTGACGTTCCATTTGCACGCCAATTTCTTCCAGGTCTATCCCACGGGCATGACCCTAAAACCGATGATGACCACGGACGTGCTGACCATGGGGACGATCGAGCGGCACATTCTGGAGTTTCGCTATCAGCACCCGGGAACCTACATGTTTCACCCGCACCAGGATGCGATCGCCGAGGCCGGTTGCATGGGGCTTTTTCAGGTGTTGCCGCCGGTTTCGACGGGCTAGGGGCACAAGGGGCAAGGGATCGATCGTCGGCGGAGCACTGGGTCGATTCCCGGAGGTCATCATAGTTGCTTCATAGTTGCTTCATAGTTGACAAATACTTGCAAAAAGTCCAGGATAAGAGCGAGCAGAACTGACCCATCTTGGAGTCAGTCTTCAGGCATTCTCTTGGCAATGTCCTAGGTGCGGTTCCGACGATCGATGAGATCGAACCGCTTCTCCGCTCGATCGTTCCCTGTGGTGGCTTCTGTGATCGTTGGCGATCGCCGCGCCGGTGATTTGGGAGAACGATCGAGCACGATCGGTGTGCTGTTTATCGCTGGAGGGCGATCGGGTTCATGGTTCTTTGGAAACGAATTTGGCGTTTTGTGGGGTTGGCGATCGCCGCCTTGGGCTTGGCGTTGACGCTGAACAATTGCAGCGCCTCCCCACCGAGCAACGCCCCCAACAGTCCCGCCGCAGAAGCCTCACCGACCAGCCACGCGGGCAGCGGCCACGGTCGCACCGCCAAGCTGATTAATATCAACACGGCGATTTTGTCGGAGTTGGACAAGCTGGAAGCGCTGCTGGGCGTGCCGTCCCTGTCGCACCAAATCCAAAGCAGCCGGCCCTACGCGTCGGTGGATGATTTGGTTAGCAAAAATGTGCTGAAACCCGAGCAATTGGCCAAGGTGCGCGACCTGCTGACAACCCAGGAAATCGTGTTGAGCGGGCGGGCGAAGGATGTGGATTATTTGGTGAAGCTGGGGCTGATGAAGGGTCACTTGCTGGTGGCGCGGGAACTGCTCGATCGCCAACTGCCGAAAAAAGCAGAACCGCACATCGGCCACCCGATCGAGGAAATCTATGTGGACATCAGCGATCAGCTCACGGAACGCCAAGTGCCGACCGACCTGAAGGATCTGCTGTTGCGCTTGCAGGATTTGGTGAAAAGCAAGCCGAACGACCCGGAGCTAAAAACAGTGCTGGCCAAGAGTCTGGCGGCGATCGACCAGGCGATCGCCGTGCTACCGGCGACCGAACGCCAGTCCCCGGGGTTTGTGCTGGAGGCGATCGACGGATTGTTGGACACGGCGGCTTCGGAATATGGAGCCGCCATTAGTAACGGGCGCTTTGCGGCGGAAATTGAATATCAGGATTCGCGCGGCTTTGTGCAATACGCGAAGGATGGGCTGTTGCCCTCGATCGCCCCGGCGCTGACGACGAAGGATGCGGCCCTAGCCAAGGACTTAACCGCCAAGCTCGACACCCTATATAAAGCTTGGCCCGACCCGGTGCCGCCCGCCGCGCCGATCGTCACGAGCGATGCCCTGACCGCCCAAATCAAGGCGATCCAAAAGGCCTCCGCCCCGATCGTCCAAGCCGATTCCCAATCCTAAATCTTCTAGCCCCGAGGCGAGGCGGCGGGTCACTACACCCACGATGCCGCCTCCGTGGCTCCCTGCAAACGTCCCAACGGTGACCATCTAATGTCGAGCATGACTGTTGCATTGCCTGCGTTTGCGATCGCCCTGCGCGAAGGGGTCGAGGCGGCGCTTGTGGTGGGAATTGTGTTGGCCTGTTGTCGCAAGGCGCGGCGACCGGCCCTGAGTCGTTGGGTCTATGCGGGCATCGCCGCCGGGCTGGCGGCCAGCGCGATCGTCGCGGTGGCCTTTGGTGAGTTGGTGGTGCGCGTGCGGGAAGTGGGCGCGGCGGCGGAGTTTTTGCTCGAAGGCGGGTTTGGGCTACTGGCGATCGGGCTGTTGAGCTGGATGCTGGTGTGGATGACGCGCCAGGCCAAATCCCTCAAGTCGGGCATCGAAGGCACCGTGACGGAGGCCCTGGCCACGAGTGGGGCGCGCGCCGGTTGGGTGGTGTTTAGTTTGGTGCTGGTGGCGATCGTCCGTGAGGGGTTTGAAACCGTCGTCTTTTTGACGGCGAAGCTCCAACAGGGCTGGCTGCCGGCCTTGGGGTCGATTTTGGGGATTGGCCTGGCGGCGGCGATCGGCGTGGCAATGTTTAAGTTTGGGTTGCGGCTGAATTTGCGGCTGTTTTTCCAGGTGATGGGGGCGATGCTGCTGGCGATCGTCTCGGGCCTGGTGGTCACGTCCCTGGCGGCCTTCGACAGCGCGATCGCTGCCTTTGCCAGCCAAGGCGGCCGGGCCGGCGAGGCCCTGTGCGTCTTCCACGAGCGATTTGTGCATCAACCCTCCTGCGTCCTGGGGCCGCGGGTTTGGGACTTGTCCGCCACGCTACCGGAAGATCACTTTCCCGGCATGTTGCTAAACGCGCTGTTTGGCTACCAACAGCATTTGTTTTGGGTACAGGCGATCGCCTACGTCGCGTTTTTGCTGGTGGTCGGTGGCCTCTATTTCCACAGTCTCGGTTGGCGGTGGCGGCCCATGGCCCAGCCCCCAGCCCAACCCCGATCGGCCCAACCCTCTGAATAACCCCCAAAACCGTAGGGGCAGGCTTATAGTCGCTTGAATAATTAATAAGTCATAATAAGTCTAGCATTCCCCATCAACCATGAGCTACAGCACAGACCTACGTCAACGGGTGGTGAACTTTGTCCGCCAGGGCGGCTCCAAAGCCGAGGCT